>Ga0209138_1002396_pt1 | contig 14522 bp, 14 predicted proteins | sample SaaInl3SG_22_DNA_FD_184645 | JGI IMG/M metagenome (GOLD analysis project Ga0209138, IMG submission 184645) | Marine microbial communities from expanding oxygen minimum zones in the Saanich Inlet - ESP_153SG_22_DNA (SPAdes) (version 2) | ecosystem: Environmental > Aquatic > Marine > Intertidal...
TCCAGCGGTTATTGTTCCACTTGTATTTACGTTCGTAACACTTGTATTACCCAATTGAACTGTATTATCACCAGAGCCAGTAGCTCCTTTTCCTATTACAGTTTCATTATTTGCATTTGGTGAACTCACATCTGCATTAAGTCCAATCAAAGTGTTGTTTGTACCTGTTGTTATCGATTGTCCTGCTCTTTGTCCTAAACCAGTGTTATTACTTCCTGTTGAAACGTTAAGCATTGTTTGATTTCCTATAGATGTGTTAGAAGTTCCAGTAGTTAATGAAAACATATTTTCGGCACCCATGGCTGTATTCCCACTTCCTGTTGTTAATGCTCTCATATTGTAGAAACCTACTGCAGTATTGTTATCAAACCCGGATCCTGAATAAGATTCGAGAGCTCTTTTTCCTATTGCAGTATTTCGCTTTCCTGTTCCCGAACCCATCGAAGATCCAATAGCTAAATTGTCATCGCCATCACCAGATCCTGTACCAAAATATAAGCCATCAACAGTAAGACTAGTGGTTATTGTTGTGTTATCAGGTAATCCAACGGTAGTCGTAGAATCAGATGTAGAAACTTCAATTTCATTTGCTGTTCCATTCACTGTATTTTCCGAAGAAGTTGTCCAAGAAAGTGTTCCGGAACCATCTGTTGTTAAAACTTGATTGGCATTACCAGTCGTATTCGGATAGGTGTTTCCACTAACAATTAGTGCTGGAGTGGTTACCGTTCCTGTAAAAGTTGGTGAAGCAATATTAGCTTTTAAATCTATTGCCGTATTTTGGGCGGTTTGCTCGGCGGTAATCGCAGACAAAGAACTTGATGTAGTACCACTCACAGCACGAATAGCACGAACAGCACTTAAAGAGTGCTTAGCGTTATCATTGACTTGACCTCCATTATTGAAGTTTTGTTTCCATGCGCGATTATTAGCAACTTCCGAAGAGGTCCAGTATACGGAAGCTGAAAATGGTGTAAATCCAGAGATTGCATCTAACGTTGATTTATTTATATACATCTCATTTAATTCATCTTTTGAAGGAAAAAACCAGTCCGTATAACCTCCACCATTATATGCACTTGCTAAACCTGCAGCATAACTCGTTTCCGTTTCACCTTGGGCGTTTATAATAGCCGTTGTATTGACTGCTCCAGTTCCTATTGCGGTACCTGTTGCTCCAGTTGTGATGTGAGTGCCATTGAACCATCGAATACCTGTACTTTGGTCTTCTACAGCACTAACTAATCCCTTAGTGTTATCAGTTGGGTCTATCCAAAATACATATCCGCCTCCTACAAAATCACCAATAGATAATGACTGAGCTACTTGACCATTATTAATAATATCTGACAGAGCAGCAATTTCACTTATATCTGCATCTGCACCTGCCGGGCCGATTGGACCCTGAGTACCATCTTCTCCATCAGCACCTACTAATGAAGCCAAAAATTCAGACTCTGTTCCTGTATTACCAGCAGCTGTCCAGGTTTCATAAGCGGAAGATCCGTTTGTGCCATTTGTGCCATCAGCACCGTCATTCCCTGCTAGACCTTGTGCGCCTGTTGCGCCTGTAGAACCTATTAAGGAGGCTAAAAATTCAGGCTCTGTTCCTGTATTACCTGCTGCTGTCCAGGATTCATAAGCTGAAGATCCATTTGTACCATTTGTGCCATCAGCACCGTCATTCCCTGCTAGACCTTGCAGTCCTTGAATACCTTGCGCACCTGTTGCGCCTGTAGAACCTGTAGCACCTATTAAGGAGGCTAAAAATTCAGACTCTGTTCCTGTATTCCCTGCTGCTGTCCAGGATTCATAAGCTGAAGATCCATTTGTGCCATTTGTGCCATCAGCACCGTCATTCCCTGCTAGACCTTGCAGTCCTTGAATACCTTGCGCACCTGTTGCGCCTGTCGCTCCTTGGGGACCTGTATTACCTTGAATACCTTGTGCACCTGTAGCACCTGTAGCACCTGTAGCACCTATTAAGGAGGCTAAAAATTCAGACTCTGTTCCTGTATTACCAGCAGCTGTCCAGGTTTCATAAGCGGAAGATCCGTTTGTGCCATCAGCACCGTCATTCCCTGCTGGACCTTGAGAACCTGTAGCACCTGTCTCTCCTTGAGGACCAACCTCTCCTTGAATACCTTGAGCACCGGCTGCACCTGTAGTACCTATTTCTCCTTGAGGGCCTACTTCACCTTGGATACCTTGTATACCTTGTGGACCTGTTAGACCTTGTGGACCTGTTGGGCCTGTTGCACCTACTGGACCTTGAGCACCTGCTGGTCCTTGATTTCCTTGAGCTCCTGCTGGGCCTACATCGCCTTGAGGACCAACTACGCCATCAATTTTTGCCCATCCTGTTCCATTGTAAAAATAAAAACCTGATACTTCATCTGTTTGATAAATCATCAATCCCGAAGCTGGTGATACAATTGCATCTCGCTGTGTTTCTGTCATCCTTGGAATTAGTATTCCTCCAGTTGTAGACTCAATCTCTAATGCAGAGGAAGTATCTGGTGTATTGGTATTGATACCTACCTGAGCGTAGCTCAATGCTGTAAAGAGCATGAGGGTGATTAAAGTAATTTTTCTCATCTTATTTTTTTATGATTTTAAACGTTGAGATTTGGTTTTGTGTGTTTTGTAAATTTAGTAAATAAACACCTGTAGGTAAATCTGTAACATCCAGCTCTAAAGCATTTGACTCTAATATTTTTTGACCTACTGAATTGAACAATGTCGAGTGTTGTGGAGAATTTGAAACTATAATTATTTTATCGGTTGTTGGATTTGGGTAAACCCTTACTATATCATTTAGTGTTTCTGTTTTTATGGTGAGTGTTGCTGATGAAGCACTTGCTGTAACTTGTTTAAAGCCAACAAGCTCTGTAAAATCATAGCTCAATATGTTATTCACATCATCAATAGTTGGTGCAAGGTTATTCCAAACATCATTGGCATCCAATACTTCTAGAACTAATTCTGCTTCGTCAATACCATTGAGCTCAGAGTTTAAATAACGAAAAGAAAGTATTCCTGAATAATCAGTTAGTTCATTTGATAATTCATAAACTCTTTCAATACTAGAGTTATTTCCAACAACTATTGGGGTAGTCGATCGAGCAATAGAATTAGGCCCTGTTATGGTATGAGATACACTAGGGGATAATTCTAATCCGTCTACTAAAATTGAACTGTTGGAATTAATGCTTACAAAACTGCCTGATTCAATGCTGAGCGTTTGGCTAAAACAAAAGGAGGTCGCTAGCAATAAAGCGAAATATAATTTGTGCATGGTTAAAGGTTAAATTGGAATAGCAATATAGTTTAAAAAAATATAAAAACCGATACATAGTTGATACAAAACTATTAAAGCAATATTAATTACATTTTATATAAAATAATTGAATGTTTAATAAAAAGACTTAATTAATCGATCAAAGAACTGAACCCTATTCTCCTCCACTTCTAAGTTTATCTATTTTTTCGCATTAAAATAAAAAAAGGTGAAGCCCTAGTGAAGCCGCTTAACTTCGTATAACGGCGTTTACAGTCGTTTAAATGAAGTGAAAGCAGTGAGACAGGTAGAAATGACAATAAAGTGTTTTAAATCCGAGTCCTATAGAGAAACAATAAATTAATTTCGAGCTAATTCTACTAAATCCTCACCAAAATAGTTCGACTTTACTCCATTTGGCTCCACTGATTATTCCCCAAAATAAATTTTATTTTAGGGAATAATTTTTTAGTGTTATTCTTTAATAAATTTCTTTGTTGAGGCATTAATACCATCAAAAACCTTGATAAAATAAACCCCTTTTGAAAGTGAGCTGACATCAATGGTGTTTTGATTGCTAATCATTAATACCGCTTTACCAAGAACAGAATAGATAATAACATCTTTAACAACAAGCCCATCAATGGTTAGAATGTTCTTTACAGGGTTAGGATATATTATAATTTCATCATTATAACTTATGTCACCAAGACTAAGAGTTTCCCTACTAATATTAATATTCAGCTGATAAGTACCTGTGATACCAGCTAATGCAGGTGCTGCATGTATATATACGTTTCCTCCATTAGAAATTATTAATTCCTCATTTGACACACTGTCATATACATCAGACCAAGTAACGCCGTTATCTATTGAAAAAGAAAACATAACATCGCCAGAATAATTTTCGTTATTATAGCTGTCAGAAACGTTAGCATTTAATGAATAATCAAATCCATCTGGTAATGAAAAAATATAATAGTCCATATCATCACCTGTATGAATATTTGTGGACGGTATATAATATGATTCAGTATCGTTATTAAACTCAGGATAAAACTCAAATGCAGTAGAAACTGAATTATTAGGCTCATAAACATCTGGTGCTAAAGGTTGAGCTTGAACGTTAACATAAACTGGGTTTTGAAAACTAGTACTTCCTGCATAATACCAATTTTCAGTTCCGCTGTATTGGTAGGCGAGAATAAGTAAATATGTCCCTGGAGCTGCGCTTACATTACCGTTAAAATCTATTCCCTCATATGAATAATTTGGTGGTAAACCATTATTTTCATTTAAAATTTGAATATCTTGAGAGGCCGTACCGTCAAGAGTAGAAAGGAGTAAGCGGTAACTTCCAAAGAAAGTATCTTGCCCAGTATTAATAATATCAACATTTATAGTTACATCATCGCCTTGGTAAACATTATCTTCTGAGTTACCAACAAGTGAGAAATTTGAATTTAATTCAATATCAGCTGAATAGTTAATATCAAAAGTTATGAAATTATTATAATCACCATTTGAAACTGAAGTCCAATCAACATCTGTATTTCTGTAGTAAACTTGAGCGTAATATGAACCGGGGACTAATATAATTCCAGATTGATTATTCAAATCATAAGAAAGAAAAGTTGAACTTGGTAGTGTTGAAGCTTGTATTTGATTAAAAGTTATAAAGTTACCATTAACATCAAATATAGCTGCACCTATTTCACCATCAAATTGCAAAGAGCCATAATTAGCTACATCGAAAGCTAAATTAAAGTCATTGGTAAATCCAACAGGGTTTTCAGAAACACTAATTTCAGAGTACAGTCTTAGGTCAAATTCGTCATCAGGCTGATCAATATTCATTGGCTGGATTCCAATTAAAACCTGCTGTGTATCATTATAACCTCCTGTTCCACCACCAATTCCTGTACCACTAGGGTTAAGTGAATTTAATGAAAAATATCCATCGTAAGCACCGCCCCAGCCCCAATTCATATGAAAAAAATCATCGCCATCATATCCATCACAGACCCATGTGTGTCCACCTCCACCTCCAAAACCTGCATATTGGATAGGGCGACTATTGTTTAATTCATCTTTTATTAGATTAATCCATTCTGAATCGGAATAGTTTTCAACAAAATTACCATTTTGATCTGTTTGAGATCGAATGATACCTTCTAATGTGTCAGGATTATAGCCAAAATACGTTTTATAGGCATTTTCACATGTTTGTTCTATTGTAGGGCTATAATTTTCTAGAACATAAGAGCCACTGACTGTTGGACCGTAACCCATTTCTACAGCAACACCACAATGATACATAAGCTCAGCTACAGCTTGGTTCGGATTGTTAACATATGTTGGCATAGAACTCCAATTATAATACGTACCACCAAAATTTGCAGATAAAGTTCCATATGTTTCGTGGTCATAGGATTTGAATCCTGTTCCTTGTTCAGGATAGTTCCAATATTTCATTATTTGAGCCATAGCTGTTGCTGGACATCCTGTCACTGCGCGGTATCCATTTTGTTCAATTCCATTTTCTTCATCAATTGGACATTGGTCATTAACAAATGGAGCTTGATTCCATTTAACAGAAACAAGAGGTTCTACTATCGAAAATTGAGTGCTTAATTGATTTAACCGAAAGGTGTTTTTATCTAATAATTCATTCCATGAGTTTTCAATATCTTCTGTAGCTTTAATATTATTTTGAATCACATTTGAAATCTGATTTTTGTAGTTATCCAAAAACTTTACCAATGCCGGGTTCTCTATTTCAGGAACAAAAATGCCTTCATTGGAATATCCCAAGATTGGATACACATCGTCATCACCCGAAACAATAACATAGCCTGAGTCATTGAAATTAAATACGTAAAAGTAATTAACATTGTTATTTTGATTGATATAAACCAACTGAGCTCTTGAGCTGTCCGTATTTAAACCTGTTTTTTTATTTATAAAACTAATAGCAGCATCCATTGCGGTCTCTAACGGAATTTGATCTGCATAGGAAAATAATGACAGAAAAAGGGATATTAATACAATGTAAATTCTTTTCATGATTTTTATTTTTATTTCAATATAAATATATAAATTTAATTGAAAGTAAATTTATATTTGCCAGTAAATTAGCACATTAAGGCTTAAATAAACTGTCATCATAAAAAAATTACTTACTTACTACCTGCTCGTTATGATGCAAAAAAAGACCTACAATTAATTCATCATAAATCCTAACCGTATGTAATTGATAAATATTAGATTGGAGTTGTGGGAAGTTCTTTAAAATTAGAAGTCTTGAACCTTAACACAAGTTCTATTCAATTGCAAGAAGAAAGGTTCGATATTTTACCATTAAATATTTTTGCGACACATAGTTGTTGACTTCTTAATGGATCGAGAGTCAATGGGATTTATATTTTACTTAATACAATCAAATCGGCTAAAAAATAGTTCGATTTCACTCCCCTCTGCTCCATATGGTATTGCATTTATGGATGATTTCTAAATCGACCTCCACTTCCATTCGATCTGCCAGTGGAATTAAGTACTCTTTAAAAAATTCCTTCAACGGTTGGTTAAACCAAGTTTTTGTTGCTGCGTGCTGAATCATGTCGTAGACTTTTTTGTCACCCCAAGGTTTTTCATAAAAGAGCAGCTCTTTTGCCATTGTGTATTCTCTACCGTTACCAATTTTTATAACTATTGAATGTTGATTTTCTGTGATCATATTTTTCTATTAGTGTTTAATAAAGTATAAAGAAATTATTTTGCAAAGTCAAATTCATAATTCATTATAACGTATTTCGATATATAAACCTATTGTTTAATTGCGTACCATCTTTTAATTTGCTATACTTGTGAAAATACTTTTCGTATGAACCGGATTAAAATTGTTTTAGAAGACAAAGATTTCGTAGGTCAATATGCTTGGGAACTATTTAAAAAAAATAGAACAGCAGTTGCAGTTTCTCTAAAGAAAAATACAGTGGTGATGATTTTGGCTGGGAAGTTTTTAAATCGTCAGAACAAGACATTTTGCTCAACAATAGTAATAAATTAGAAATGTCTGGAGATTTAAAGATAACTATTGAGGGAAGATTACACAGAATGCATTTAGGTGTTATTTCAGATGAAATCAAAAATGGGTTAGAAAAAACAATATCCTATCTAAACGGGTATGAAAACATAGAAGCTCTAATTGGGGAAATATGGTTTGGAAATCCAACTGAAATTTTTGAAAATATAAATGACAATGATTGGGAAGAAATAATAACTGAATTTCCAATTATCCAAAACATAAAAAATAGTTCTTGGGGAGATTTATGGGAAAACTTTGATATTTTCTATTCCCCCTGGATTATAGATAAGGACAATATCATAACCATTACATTGAATAATGAGCCCCTATTTAAAGATACATTTAATTCAATGATGAATCAATATACCACCAAATGTTACCGAAACAATAATGAAACATGCGAAAGTAAAATTGATTTAAACACATCTCTTGAGTATCCATATAATTGGGATGAAAGTTTTTTAAAAGATTTTAATGACAGTGAAGATTTTGCTGAAGACTTTCTATGGGATTATGATAATTGTATTTTTTCGACAATAATGGGATGGTTTTGTAATAGTGGAATTTATAATGAAAACTACAAAGAAAAAATAAAAGAAGTTCAGTATGGAACAAATAGGATAAGCATTACGGAATATGGAAAATACAAATTGGTTTCTGATAGGGTTGAAATTCAAAATTTCGATAAAGATAAATTAGTTTATTTTGGCGATTCAAATTTGGTTGAATTTGGACCCACTACTGATCAATATGTTTTAACAGAAATGTTTTATAATGAGTCTGGTATTTTCGAATCACTAAATTTTATTGCAGCTGACTTTATCCTAAAATCTGTCAATTGTGATTTGAATTGGCCAACAGATGAATAATTAAAGAGAATAAAAAAGTGTAAAAACACGTAAAACAGCGTTTTTGGTCGTTTTTCATTGTTTTAACCTTCATAACACCTGTTTCTTGTTGCTTTTATATATTCAGAGCTAAAAAAGCCATTTTTATTTTTAAAAATAATAATTATTTTATAAAATAATTTTATAGAAAAAACATGAGTGCTTGACACTTCCGTTTAGAAGTAATTTTAATTAGTGAAAAATTATTCACTGAAAGAAATACAAATTACATTGCAGTAAAAAAATAAGAGTGTTAAACTTCTTCTTTATTATTTTCTTTTTGATAGTTAACGATTAAAACCGCAACTAATGATGTAATTAAAACTGCCGCAACAGTAATTATAATGTAATTAGATTCTTGTGAATAATTCTTTCTTGGATATTCTTGATTCTCTGCTATCCAGCTTGGTAGCGATTCTATTGTCATGGGTTCTCTCATCTCGACGCTATTTGTGTTTATAAATTTCAATAATTAATTGATTGTTTGTATTCCTAAACAAGCGGTAATAGTAGTCATACACAATTAGGTATTACCTCCAGAAAAATAAATTATTGGTTAGACCACAATTTAGTGCCTTTTGTAGAAAAACATCAAAATGTTAAGGATACAGAAAAAAAAATTGAAGAGGCAGCCACAAAAACCAAATGGATACGACTTAATTTATCTCAGGCTGTATGGGTTTGCATTATAGATGCATTATCCTCTTTTGGAGTATCAGCAGATAAAATATACACTTTAGGGAAATCCATTTGGCATGAACCAAGAGTTGATAAATATGCTGATAAAGTATTTAAAGAGCATATTAAAAAAAATAAACATCAATTACCAAAGGATGTTATTCAATCTTTAAACGATTATCTTAAGGATGAACGCATAATGGAACATAACTTTAGAACTCTTATCAATCCATTTACAGACATGTTAAAATCGGCTATTTTAAGAGAGTCTATGCCACATACGTTATTATATGTTCCAGGCACTAATGATTTTGAATTCCTTTATGGAGATGCAAACCTAACCCTAAAACTTAGTAGTGTTTATATGCAACATCCTATGATATCCATTCCAATGATACCCATAATTGCTAAAGTATTAGCGGTAGATTTTGGAAATAAGAAAAAGGAACTTTCTTACCTCTCAGAAATTGAAAAACAAATTAGAGATATTGTTGTTTTTAAAAAAACCAAAATAGTTGAGATTGCTTTTGAGAACAAAAACATTCAACCAATTATTATAACAGAACAACATAAAACTAGAGAACAATTGGCCAGATATATTTTAGAGCATAAAATAGCAAAGGGTGCAAAACTTCTTATTGAGATTAGAGCACAAGGCAACTATAAATTAACCCTAATAAAAAACTAATAAAAATGAAAGTAGCACAGATTCGGTTCCTGAAAATACAGCCCGGTATAATCCTATATCGTTATGGGCCGAAAGCCAAAACAGGAACTTCAGGAACGACAATTATTAACTGAATCAGAAATTAAAGAATGTTTTACTAACTCAATTAAAGAACTTCAAAAAAATCAAAACGATGATTTTGCATTTAATCTTTACCTATTTACTAATCTGATTTACAATAACATTAAATGAGCCAAAAATGAAAAGAAAAGAGTACACAATTTTAGACTTTAAAGCCTCATCTGTATGGTCTTATACAAGAGTTTCTTCTAAAGAGCAATTTATTAGTAATGGTAGCATTGGGTCTCAAGTAAAAAGAATTAAATCTTTCGCAAATGAAAATCACTTAATCATTTCTAAAGAATTTGATGCAGAATACGAAAGTTCAAAGCGTATAAACACACAAAAGATTAAACGAACTCATTGATGCTATTAAAAATACAACAGCTAAAAAGCGTCCTAAAATGATTTTAATATGGTCACCAAGTAGATTTGGAAGAGCGGGCTCAGAACATATAGAATTGTTTGTGAGTTTAAGAAGAAAATACAATGTACTTCTTTATTCTGTGAGTACAGGGCACAATACTTTTACAGAACGGAATGAAAACGAATTCTCTTTACAGCTACTTCATGCTCAAAAAGAAAATTTTAGTAGACAAGATGTTATCATACCTGGTATGAAAGATGCTATTGAAAAAGGAACCTTTTTAGGACGAGCACCGAGAGGCTATGATCATTTTGGACCGAGAGTAAAAGACCCTATTAAAGTTCAAGCTCACCAAGAAATTAAACTTAATACTGATGGTCTTTTATTAAAAAAAGCATTTACACTTAAAATTTACGATAATTACACAGACAAGGAAATCCTAGATTGGCTATTACTGGAAGGCTTAAAAGTTCCAAAGCAAAGTCTAAACGCTATGTGGCGAATGGTATTTTATACCGGATACTTTACAAATAGTTTAGTTCCAGGAATTGAAATAAAAGGCCATTGGGAACCAATCATTTCTAGAAAAGAATTTAAATTACTACAATCTAGATTGTCCAATTCTAAACAAGTTGGTATCCCAAAAATTAATGGAAAAACTAACACCCCTTTGGTTCCTAAATTTCTTATTTGTGCTGAATGTGACAATAAAATGACTTCTTATTTAAATAAGACAAAAAGCATCTACTATTATAAGTGCGGTAAATGTAATAAAACAGCTAACGCCAATACAAGACCTAAATCAATTAATGACGGACTCAATGAACAATTTAGAAAATCCATAGATGCTCTTCAATTTTCTAAATCATTTCATAATCTATTTTCAAAACAATTAGAAAAAATTATTGATACTGAAATGTCAGGGTCAAGTGAAAAAAACGGCTATTAAAAAATGAGATAAATGAGTTACAACAAAGCTATGATGACATGGAATATCGTTTTGCTGTGGGTAAAATTTCAGAAGAGATTTTTGACAAGCATGGACTAAAACTAAAAACGAAAATTGATGAAAAATCGAAACAACTTCTAAACTTGCCATCTAAAAAGTCGAACCATCAAAATCTCCTAAAACGGTTTTTAAAAATTGCTAAAAACCCAGGTGAATTCTACGAATCTTTAAATTACAATGATAAGCGAGTATTCCAAAACATTGTGTTTCCAGAAGGTTTTATGTTTTCATTAAAAAACAAAGAATGTCGAACCAGCAAGATGAATATAATTTTTGACCTAACCAACTCATTTAAAGACGCTTATGGCGTTAAAATAAAAAAGACTCAAATACAAAAAGTACTTGAGTCTCGTATAGTAGCGGGAACTGGACTCGAACCAGTGACCTTCGGGTTATGAGCCCTACTGCACACAACTTGCAAAGTACTGAATTATAGGTTTTTAATTCAAAACAAATAATTACTGCCACTAAAGACTGGCAGAATGAGCACTTACAAAGTAACAATTGGTAAATCTAAATCTAACACAATAATAATTATTTATTACAACAAAAATAGATTCCGTTTTTGGAATGGAAACAGTATTGATATAAATTTAAAATCCAGTGAAAACCCTACTCTTTTAAAAGCTGCTTTTGAGTTAAAATTACTGGAGGGGTGGAGACCTAAAAAGAAAGTAATCCAAACTATCCATAAACCTGTTACTGTATCAGAAGCATTAGAGGAAGGTATAACATTTAAAAAAGCTCAGGGATGTTCAGAGCGTTTTATAAAGGATGCTAAACGCATTGTAATACTATGGAAACGTTATGAGAGTGAACAACATTTAAAGAACCTTACAATTGATAAATTAGAAACCTCACACATCAGAAACTTTTTAATAAGACCTAATTGGAGTGCAAAAACACAACGTACAGTAAAATCTACTATAAGCCCATTATTAGCTGAATTTAAACCTAATTTAGTGAAAAGTGTAAAACTGAAGAAACCTACCTCTACCCTTCACAAACCCTTTGACAATATCAATGAGATACTTGAAGCTATTAAAGCATACAACAAACAGTTGTATTTGTGTTGCTTAATGACTTATGGGTGTCTTTTAAGACCACATAGAGAAATTAGAGAGCTGAGCTGGAATGATTTTTCTGAAGATTTAATGTATATATATTTATCTGGTAATAGAAATAAGTCTGGTAGACAGAGAATTGTACCAGTCCCTTGTTACATAAGGGAACATCTTAATAAAGGAAATCCTAAAGACAACATCTTCACTGGTAAACAAAAACCCTATAATGAAGAATATTTTAAGACCCTTTGGAGCCGTTTTAAGAGACAATCTAATTTACTTGAACAAGGACAAACATTATACTCTTTTAGACACTCAGGAGCTATAGAAATCTTTAAGAGAACTGGGTCTATAACCAAGCTACAGAAAGCTATGGGACATTCATCTATAAACGTATCTCTAACATACTTAAGAGGATTAGAAATAGTAGAACTAAAAGAAGAGGATATGCCTATGATATAGAATTTTATTAACTTTATTAAAGTATTATGAATAAAAAGATTACAATTAGAGTTAAAGATGTTTTAGTATTTGTGTTGTTTTTAGTTTTTTTGAGTACATCTAAAAATAATTATGAAACCCCCTCAGTTGGAAAATACTCAATCTCTTCAGATTGTAAATTCCTTTACAAAATGAATAATAATACAGGGGAAGTTTTTTATTGGTTGGGAAATAAAGCAACAGGAAGATGGAAAAAATGGGGAGTAGGATTTTAAAAAGCAATTTATTATTTGGAGTTATTACTTTTTTGAAGAAAATCATTGAACAACAATAAGACGCTATATTCTTCCCCTTTTTTAACTAAGTTGTTGCTAAAAGGTTGGACTAAAATTTCGGATAAACAATGTTTAGATTTTTCTTGAAATGATATTAAGTTCCATGTAAAATTTTTTGCCCTAGTGTCATTGTCTTCCATTGTTCTAGCCATACCCTCTTTAACGCTATCATCATATTTAAAAATTGGGGTATGAGTCTTTGAATAAGGTTCATCAAAGAAAATCATTTCAACTGACCTATCTGAACCTATATTTACATATGCATTATTGTCAACAAACTCTACATTCCTATTTGAATCAAAAACAATAGCACAGGCTCTGTATTCCCCTTCAACAATGATAATTGGATATGTTCTAAAACTGTAATATTGTTGTTTTGCTTTAATTGCATAACGAGTTTGAGAATTATACCCTGAAAGATTAGGGCTTAACTTTTTTAAATTTAAATTATCTGGAAATAGAGTGCCAGTGAGATAATCATAAAGTGTAATCTTTTTATTATTTGATGAATATGAACGAGAATAATTATTATTGACTTGTTGTTGCCTTTCTCTTAAAATTCTTTGAAGTTGTTCAAAATCAGGTTTAAAAGGTTTATATTCAGGAGTATAACTTTTTCTTCCGTAGGGACTTGTGATAGGTGATTTTTTTTTACCATCCAAAAAACCTCTATTATATCCATCTTTATAACTATAAATTGATTCATTAATTTTTGTCATTGGAGTCATTGGAGGATTTGGCGCAATACAACCAATTGTTTTATCGTAGCAGTAACCTTCCTTGTAACCATCATTATAACCTTTGGAAAAGGATGACTGTGAATATAGAGATAAACTAAAACCAAAAATCAAAAAATTTATTAATATTTTCATAAACAAAAAATGTAATTGACTAATAACAAATATACTTAATTAGATTTTGTTTAAAATGACGCTATGGAAAAGTTTAGATAGCCATATAAATATAGAAACAATTAATATTAGTGAAGCTTAAAACATTGATTGATCAAACAACTTCACCATTATTCATAAAAAAAACTTTACAAGTTTAATTTACTTTTTTATAAACCCCATCAAATAAAACACCCTTACCCCCATAGATAAAATGACAGCTTTCTGTTTTGACCGTGATTTTATTATTAGTTAATTCAAAAAACAGCTTACACCTATCTTCTCCCTCATTGTATAGAGGAAACTCTTCACTAAACTCACGACCATCATCACTATACATAGCCTTTTTATTTTTTACTTCAATGACAAAAACCTCATCATTCATTCCACCTAAAAATTTAACCTCTTGATCTACAAAGGTATCATAGGACTTCCTCCAACCATCAAATGAAAACTTGTAAGTATTTTGCTTTCCCTCTACTTTTTCTAAAGTTAATGTATTTTCAAAATTATCCCCAGCGCTCATCCAAGAGCCACTAAAGTCTATTGATTGTTTGCAACTTAAAAGAGTGAAAAAAATTAAAATTATAGTGTATTTCATATCAGTAAATATAGTTAAATTGTGGGGGTTAAATTTTCCATTTTTAATAATTTCTTATGTGGTCATACCTTATTAGCACAATTGAACTCTACTCCA
>Ga0209138_1002400_pt1 | contig 14492 bp, 15 predicted proteins | sample SaaInl3SG_22_DNA_FD_184645 | JGI IMG/M metagenome (GOLD analysis project Ga0209138, IMG submission 184645) | Marine microbial communities from expanding oxygen minimum zones in the Saanich Inlet - ESP_153SG_22_DNA (SPAdes) (version 2) | ecosystem: Environmental > Aquatic > Marine > Intertidal...
GATTAATGACTTGCGGAGAGACCGGGATTCGAACCCGGGCAACACTTACGCGTTGACAGATTAGCAATCTGCTCCATTACCACTCTGGCACCTCTCCTTTATTTATATGAACTTGTGCAATAAAATTGCGGATGCAAATGTAACTTTTCATTGTCAAGAACGCAAACTATTTTTTTAATTTTTTAAAACCAATTTTTTTCTATTCTGGGTACTCGATGCGAAGATGATACATATTGGCCAATTTGTGCTTCAAAACTTTTTTAATAGATTCTATTTCTTTGAAAGTAATATTGGCATTCAAAAACTGTGCGTCTTCAATTTGATTGGCTATAATTGCATCTACAAATGTGTTGATTTTGGTAGATGTTGGATCTTTCAAACTCTTTGATGCGGCCTCAACACTATCGCACATCATCAAAATGGCGGTTTCTTTACTAAATGGTTTTGGACCATTGTACATAAAATCTGAAGGGTCAAATTCAGATGTTAATTCCATTTGTTTGTTGTAGAAGTAGCGCACAGAACTAGTACCATGATGGGTACGGATAAAATCAATAACACGATCTGGCAACTTATTTTTCTTTGCTATTTCTATTCCACTAATTACATGATTTACAATAATTTGTGCACTTTCTTTTGGCAACAATTCATCGTGGGGATTAGTTCCTGTGGATTGATTTTCTGTAAAATATGTTGGATTGGACATTTTTCCTATGTCATGATATAATGCACCAACACGAACTAGCATGGCATTAGCGCCAATTTCATTGGCAGAGGCTTCTGCAAGATTGGCCACATTTAGAGAATGATGAAACGTCCCTGGAGCTTTGTCAGAAAGTTCTTTAAGTAATTTTGAATTTGTATCGGAAAGCTCCAATAACGATACATCCGAAACCAGTCCGAATAGTTTTTCGTAGGCATAAATTAGCGGTTGAACAAATAATGTGGCTAAACCACATAGTACAAACAACAAAAAGTTTTCCCACTTCAAACCATCAATACTTCCTTCATGAATGACGTAAAATGAAAAATATGAAATGATATAAATTAATGTAATTTGTCCAACAGAAATAAATAAATTAGCACGTTTATAAAGTTCTGACACTGTAAGGATTGTTACAATTCCTGCAATAATTTGAAGAAACATATATTCGTAGTTATTGGCAACTACAAAACCCAAAAGCAGTACCGTAACCACATGAGCGAAAAGCCCCAATCGCGCGTCAAAAAAAGCTTTAAGCACTAGGGGTAAAATACATAACGGAACGGCGTATATATATGCAGAATTGTAATTTACAACTAGGGTTGTAAGCAGTACCATTAAGGCAATATTGAAAAAGATAAATGTAACTTTCGTGTTATTGGTAAATATATCTTCTCTGTATTTCCTTAAAAAAAGCAAAAGCATCAAAAGCGCTAGAGCAACCAAAACAGTGTATGCCGCTAAAATCCAAACATAGTTGGCTTCGGTCCATACTTGAGATTCATATTCTGATTCTAAGGATTTTAAAATGGACCATTTATCGCCTTGAACAACCTCACCTTTTGAAATAATCAAAGTGCCTTTATCTACACGACCACGAACCAAAACTACACGATCTAAACGGTCTTTTAAAGCGATTTCTGTTAGCGAAATGTTATATTCTGTATTAGGTTTAATAACATCAAAAAACAAAGATAAATAGGCAGGTAAAAACTCAATGTATTTGGAGGATTGAACTTTTGAAGTTATAAAAAGCTTTAAATCGGTTTGTACAAAAAATTGATTATAGGCAACCGCTTTACTTTGTGTGTTACCAATTAATATGGATATAACCTGGTTGCTATCCATATTGTAACTTTGAGATAGCACACCCGTTGCATAAATCTCTGAAAGTATATTTTCACCAAATTGATTTAGATTATCTTTTAGTTCTTGATCTTTAACTTCAAAAAAACTACGTTCAAAAAGGGATTTATAGCTGTTTATAATTTGTACCACCTTTGCGGTATCAACCTCAAAAAATACTGGAGATTCTTTGGATATTTGTAGGCGTTCTTCTTCTAATTCTTCATTTGATTTTTGAATGGCAAAATCAAATGGCGCGTATAAATTCTCGGATTGCCAAGGTTTTCCTTTTTCAAAACTGTATCGAAAGGTGCCACTTTTGGGAAATAAATAAACAATCAAAAAAGTAGTTGCTACAAATAAAAATACTTTATAAAGCAAATTGTGATTTCTGTAAAATTTATTTAAAACTGAATCCATTTGTTTAATTTAATAATAATTATTGCTACACCCATCAAACTACACCAAAAGTAATAAAAAGAACTTCAACACAAGTGTAAAAATCAACAATCATCTCTAAATATCTGCTAAATTTTATTTACATTAGCGAGAGAAAAAATTAAAACTATTTTTGATGAAAGAAGTTGTTATTGTTTCTGCAGTCCGCACCCCAATTGGTAGTTTTATGGGAAGTTTATCTTCAATAGACGCACCAAAACTTGGGGCTATTGCCATTAAAGGTGCATTAGAAAAAATTAATTTAAATCCTAGTTCAGTAGACGAAGTCCTAATGGGACACGTTGTACAGGCTGGTGCTGGCCAAGCTCCTGCAAGGCAAGCGGCAATATTTGCTGGGATTCCAGATACAGTACCTTGTACTACCGTCAATAAAGTATGTTCGTCAGGAATGAAATCCATTATGCAAGCCGCACAAAGTATTGCGCTTGGTGATGCCGAAATTATTGTTGCTGGGGGTATGGAAAATATGAGTAAAATTCCACACTATTATCATGCAAGAATAGCGAAGAAATTTGGCCCTGCACAAATGGAAGATGGCATGCAAAAAGATGGTCTTGTAGATGCTTACAATAAAGAAGCCATGGGCGTTTGTGCCGATGCCTGTGCCACAGAATATGATTTTTCTAGAGAAGATCAAGATGCATTTGCTGTTCAATCCTACAAGCGCTCTGCTGATGCTTGGAATGGTGGGAAATTTGACAACGAGATTGTACCTGTAGAAGTTCCCCAACGTCGTGGCGAGCCCATTGTAGTGACAACCGATGAAGAATTTACAAATGTAAAATTAGAAAAAATTCCAGCCCTAAGACCTGCATTTACAAAAGATGGTACCGTAACGGCAGCCAATGCCTCGACCATCAATGATGGTGCTGCAGCACTTGTTCTTATGAGTAAAGTCAAAGCCAAAGAACTTGGACTACAACCACTGGCAACAATAAAAAGTTATGCCGATGCGGCACGCGAACCCGAATGGTTTACAGTTGCGCCTGCAAAAGCCCTCCCCAAAGCTCTTGACAAAGCCAACATCAACATTGATGATGTGGATTATTTTGAATTTAATGAAGCTTTTTCTGTTGTTGGATTAGCCAATATGAAAATTTTAAATCTCGATGATTCTAAAGTAAACGTTAATGGCGGTGCGGTTTCGCTTGGACATCCCCTGGGGTGCTCCGGTGCAAGAATTGTGGTCACCCTACTGAATGTTTTGGAACAAAATAATGGAAAAATTGGAGCGGCGGCCATTTGTAATGGCGGTGGCGGTGCCTCGGCACTGATCCTCGAACGAAACTAATACTCAATGCAATACGGCCTGTGCAATCTTAGTATTGTCGCATTAAGAAACGAACCCTCAGACAAAAGCGAACTCACATCGCAAGTCCTTTATGGCGAATGGTTTAAAGTCCTTGAACAGCGTAAAAAATGGAGCCGAATTCGCCTCAGTTATGATGGCTACGAAGGATGGATTGACAATAAGCAATTTCTGTTGATTGAAAAAGAAGATTATAAAAACTTCACTTCCAAAAAAGAGCAACTTTGTAGTGATTTAGTAAACTTTATTACCGATAGCGAACAAAAGCTACAACCCATTGTAATGGGGAGTGTATTGAATGCACAACCCCATCTCAACCATACTTTTGATGGAGAAACATTAGTGGGTCAAAAACAAAAAAATAACCTTATAGAAACCGCACTGCTTTACCTCAACACCCCCTACCTTTGGGGTGGAAAAACCCCTTTTGGTATTGATTGTTCGGGGTTTACACAAATGGTGTATCGCCTCAATGGATTTCAACTTTTGCGCGATGCTTCGCAACAAGCCACACAAGGCAATGCGCTTAGTTTTATTGAAGAAAGCTCGCCAGGCGATTTGGCGTTTTTTGATAATAACGAAGGGGATATCATTCATGTGGGGATCATTATGGAAAATCATCATATCATTCATGCGCATGGTAAAGTACGTATAGACCGTATTGACCATTCTGGAATTTATAATGTCGATACCAACACCCATTCCCATAAACTTCGGGTGATTAAGAGTATTGTATAGTCGTTTTATTTATTTTTTTGTAATTTTGGGTATTATCCTAAATCTCTAATATCATGTTTTACAAAACCTGCAAATTTACCATACTTCTTTTTTTGGCTTTTTTCACCACATTTTCAAGTGGTCAAAACTCTAAATCTAATGAAATTTCAGAAAAAATCTATGAGTTTTCAAATTTTGATACCCTAGAACTAAGTCATGCGATTTCTGTAATTTTAGTGCAATCGGACAACTACAGAGTAGCCATCAGCTGCGAAGACAAATACAGAGATGATGTTGTGGTGTCACAAAATAATTCAACATTAAAAATCCGACTTAAAGGAAGAAAATCGTACAAAAACGTCAATCTTTCGGCAGTGATTCATATGCCCTCTGTCAAAAAACTTGAAATGAGTGGAGCTTCAAAAGTGGTGTTTAGAGATTATAAAGGCAGCGATTTAGAGCTAGAACTTTCTGGGGCAAGTAGCGTTAGAGGTATTATTGCTTTGAGTAATACACTAACGGTGGATTCTTCTGGAGCATCGGAAATAAAACTAGAAGGTACCGTAAAAAATGCTGAGGTTGAAATTTCTGGAGCGTCATCAATTAAATGTCTAGACCTATTGATTGCACAAAATTTGGACCTAGAGGCTTCTGGGGCGAGCAATGCCAAATTGATTGCCAATGGCCGAATAAAAGCCAAACTTAGTGGGGCAAGCTCTTTTAAATATGGTGGGAATGCCAAAAACATAAACATCAATTCTTCTGGAGCATCAAGGTCAAAGAAGTTGTACTAACATGAACTTTGAGCTATTTTTTATGTTTTTTTATGAAATCACAAAAATTAATCAAAATAAGAGTTAATATTATTGGGCAAATCATAGCAGTTCTATTATTGATACAGCTAATTTCTGGGCTTTTTGGACTTGGATTGAGTGAGGTGGATGATTATTTTTTAGATTATGAATACAAGGTCATTATTAAACATACGTCTATTGTATTTCTATTTACACCTGCCATTATTTATCTCATTAAAGTATGGGATATTGAATTTAATTTTAAGTACAACTCTTTTTCTAACAAAACATTTGGTGTTATTGTGCTTATTGGAATTAGCACCTATTTTTTAGGGAATATTTTTAACATTATCCAATTTATAAGCAGTTTATTAGAAAATGTACTAGTATTTGATTTGTTTAAAATTAGAAAACCATTGGGTTCTATGTCAATATATATTACAGATTTAATATTGACTATCATCCTTGGCCCTATCTTGGAAGAGATCTTATATAGAAAAATCATATTTAATAAACTTAAAACTGTATTTTCTGTTGGTTTCAGTATTGTATTTACAAGTATTTTATTTTCCATAATGCACCTCAACCCATATGGCTTGATTTCGTTTTTTGTTATTGGAGTAATACTTAATTACGTCTATTATCTCACCGATAATTTGTTGCTAAACATAATTTTCATTCTTTGTTAAATGTTATGTTTTATCTGTTTGAAAGGTCAGAAATTGCTTTTTCGCATCGTACTATTTTAATGTGTGTCTGTTTTTATATCATCTGTGGGGTAACGCTGTATCAGAGTTTAAAGTATTTAAAAATACAAAAATGAAAACAGATAAGACTGTAAACTTTTCAAACCGCATATGGCACCGTCTTAGCTTTTTTTCAAGTGAACTGTTCAAATCTTTAGCTAAGTTATTGTTAGTGGTATTTACATTGTCATATCTTAAAAATGGCGCTATTGACTTTGCAAGCATTGTAGAAGATAATTTTGAGTTGATAATAATGTTAATTTCCATTTTAAACATATTAAAAACTTATAAGAAACACCCATAATATGAATCTTAAGATAGTGTTTAAAAATAAATTATTTGCCTCAGTATTAGGCGCTTTAGTTGTAACACTAAGTCAAGGTAGTTTTAAGTTAAGTTTATTTATTATTTCATTTGTGATTATCTATGTTTTGCTCTGTGGCTATGATAATCCTGAAGAAGGAGATGCCTACAAGTAAATCTTATTTCGATATTTTAAAAAAATTGAATGAAGTTTTTTTTATTAATTAGTTTCTTATGTTTACAATCTTAGCCCACAAATTTATCTTTTTTTTAGATGTAGAATTACACCATTTATTGTTTAATCATGTGTTTTTTAATGACAAAAACATATCTTAAATCTTATGATTATGAGTAATTTAAAATCTTTAGCCGAAAAAATCGGTATGGGCTTTTCGCCCAGAAATTCCAAAACCAAAACCCGTTTAGGCCTGCACCACTTTGTAGCAGCCACCACAGACCAAGTGCTAATAACCCGAGGTGGGTATGGTGGAAATCAAAATCCAGGTGGCTATCACACCATTAACTGTGTTCATGGCAGAGATAGAACATTATGCGAGCAATCTCCCTGTATAGACATTGATTGGACAAAATATCAAGGAAATAGTGGTTGTGATACTCAATTTCAATCTGACATGAAAGCCATACATGACCAGTATGATAGCGCTGTCGGGTGGTGTACTACTGCTTCAATATTAAGTGGTGGTGGTATAGCTGTTCCATGTTATGGATATGCTGTAACTAATGCTGTTTGGCAAACTGCTGTAGCTATTGATAGGCATACAAAATGTAAAGCAGCGTCAGGTGGCAATTAAATAAAATTGTGTTATGAATACTTATCAATACATACTACTAATTTGTTTAGCATTTGTGTTTTACTCTCAATATGTTAGATTTCCAAAAAATAAACATTTTATCAAACAAATAAAATTTGGTAATTTATTATTTACTTTAAATATTTTGTTTGCTTTAGTTGTAATATTTTTTATCGCTTTTAAGATTACCAATCGGACGGCTTTAATTGGACTTTTACCATTAGTAATTTCAGCACTTTACTTTAATGTGAAACTCCTTCTTGTTAAAAAATCTCTGCAAGATTATATTTATTTTGGAGTGGTGGTTGTTCTGTCTGTTTTAGTTTTTTACAATTTATTCTGATTAGATTTTAACTGAAATAAATTACAAAAAGGCCCATGAATATAAATAGTCCTATAAAGTTATCTAAACAACAATTATCTCACGATAAAATTCATATAATTATTTTGATTATTGGAGTTTTGTTAATAATTCAAATGTTTTCTGGTGCGGTAGGATATATTTTAAATGAAATAGATAATTCTGATTTTTCATTTACGAGTAAATTAATTGCTCTTGATGTCTATTTTCAGTATGGGCTTTTCGCTCAGAAATTCCAAAACAAAAACCCGTTTAGGCCTGAACCACTTTGTGGCAGCCACCACAGACCAAATGCTAATGACCCGTGGTGGGTATGGGACTGGTGCTCCTTTACTAAGTAGTTGCATACACGGAAGTATTGGTGAATGTAATCGATTTCCATGTAATCAAAAAAAATGGACTACTGGAGATGGTCCTAATGGATTGTTTGAACAGTATGGTAAATATTCAAATATTAAAAGTGGTGGATGGATTTATAAATTTTGTGTAGCATGCTCTAATATAGAACAGCATCTGATTCAAAAAAGAAAGACATGGCAAAATGGCTTGGGAACTCTACTAATTACAAAAGTAGGACACAATAATGGTTGTGGTGGAAAAGATGGTACGTATAAACGGCATCATGTAAAAATTGGATCAAATTGATAAGTTCAAGAATTATGATTTAATTTTTTTATGCAAAAAAAAATTGATGAATTTGAATAGAGGCTCGGTTAAAAAGTTACACATTGTTGGACAAATTACAGGAGTTTTGTTAATAGTTCAACTACTTTCAGGTATTTTAGGTTTAGGATTAAATGAAATTAGTGATAACGTATTAGATTTTACTGCAAAACTAATTATTATAAATTCTAGTTTTGTTTTAATTGTAGCTATGCTTATTATTTATTTAACCAAAACATGGAAAGTAGATTTTAGCTTTAAATACAAACCTTTTACTTTAGTAACTTTTGTTGTTATAATTTTAATAAGTCTCAGCACGTTCTTTATTGAGAATATTTTTTTCATCCCTCATTTTATAGAAAAATTGATCGATAGTACATTAGTGTTTGATGTATTTAGAATTAGAAAACCCATGGGAGGAAATTCACTGTATTTTTCAGATTTAATATTGTCTGTAATCTTTGGCCCTATTATTGAAGAAATACTCTACAGAAAACTCATTTTTGAAAAGCTCAAAACAGTTTTTAGAGTTGGTGTTAGCATTTTTATTTCAAGTCTTTTATTTGCAGCTATGCATCTAAGTTTGAATGGATTTTTTCAGTTTTTATTTGTAGGGTTTGTTTTAACATATACATATCATTTAACACATAATCTTTTATTAAACATCATTTTTCATTCTTTGTTAAATGTTATGTTTTATCTGTTTGAAAGGTCAGAAATTGCTTTTTCGCATCGTGCTATTTTAATGTGTGTCTGTTTTTATATCATCTGTGGGGTAACGCTGTATCAGAGTTTAAAGTATTTAAAAATACAAAAAACAAAATGAGATTAATTTTACTAATTATTAGTTTCTTTATTGGAATTTATTTTTTCAATCATGTGATTGAAAACTATGAATTAAATTCAATTAGTATTTTTTCTTTGGTTATTGGATTTTATTTGACACTAATTTTTGTTGGAGTCAATTTCAATTTTAAAAGTCTTTGGGGGTGTTTAAAAACAAAGTTTAATTTTCAGTATAAAATTTTTGTTTTAGGAAGTATTGGGATCATAGGGTTGTTATTATTAGGCCATTCGCTTCAAATTTATATTTTAAATACCAATCCAAAGCACCCCATTAATTTACTAAGTTTTAGCTTATACATTATATTTTTTTTAATTTTGAATAGCGCATTTGAAGAGTTGTTTTTTAGGAAATTTTTAATTAAAAGATTAAATAGTAAATACTCTTTGGTAATAACGATAAGAATATCCGCTTTGATCTTTGCTTTAGGCCATTTGTTTTTAGAAGGGGGAGGTGTCCAATACTTTTTAGGATTAATTTTTGGGTATATGTTTTGGATTTTAAATGATTGGTTTTTGGGATTTTTATTACATGTACTTTTTAACATTTTTATTATAATTAGAAATGAAATTACTATATCTGTCACGTCACTTTTTCATATAAATCCTTGGTTGGCTGTAGTTTTATTTATTCTTGGAATTGTAATGGTCTGGTATAGTATTTCTGAATTAAAAAAGAGAGCGTTGAGTACTTAGCCAAAAAAGCCCATACAGTGTATGGGCTTTTGCGTGAAAATATCTAAATGTTACTGTTCCAAACTCTTAATTAGTTCTTTGTATTTTTTTTCATCATCATACCTTTCTACCGCGGGAAGCATTTCGGCCATTTTTTTCAAAAGTGGTAAACTATTTGGATTAAACTCTAGTGCTTTTTCAATTAGTGGTATGGCTTTAACGTAAAGTTCTCTTTTTTGAATTTTTAAATTATTATAATCGTCTAGACATGATGCTCGGTTGCAGTCAATCAATGAATTCATTTCATTAATAATTTTCACTTCAGGGTCCAAAATCACAACCGCTAAATTAATATAGGCATCTACATAATCTGGCTTTAAAGTGATAGCTCGTTCATAATATTTTTTAGCGTTATCAAAATCGTTTGCATCAGCAGCAATCACACCCAAATTATACTGTAGTTCTGCATTTTTTGGGTCTTTTTCTGTAGCAAATTCCAACAATTCTTTAAACTTGTCAATATTTCCCATTGCATAATGCACATTGGCTTCTGTAAGTATCAAATTTAAATCGTCAGGATTTTGAGCTCTTGCTTCGCGCATTGCATCTAGCGCTTTGTCTGTTTCGCCACGCTCATTGTAAATAAGCGCCATATTTTTTATAATCTCTGGATATTTAGATTTTGAGTTTTTGTCCGTAGGATTAGTATGGGTTTTTGATTTTACAGAAAAATCACGTAGCTCTTCGCTATCAAAAGCTTCTTCTTTGTTAGTTTCTTTATTGACCGCAAAATATTGTTTTTCTATTCCTGTAAACCCCATCGCTCTCAACTTTTCGTACATCGCTAAAGACTTGTCATAATCCTTTGCATTTACAGCCGATGAGGCCGCATAGTACAAATAGATGGTGTCTTTAGATGACAATTTATAAGCATTCGAAAAGTAATTCGATGCGGTTGTAAAATCACTTTTTTTAATAGAAGCACTTCCCTGATTAATCAAGTGATTGATAAGGTTTTGAAAGTGTGTGTTTTTTTCTTCTGAACTTACTGACGATCCTATTTTTACAAAAGCATCAATGGATTTATTAACATCCTCTAGTTCTGCGGCACCATCTTTAAAAAGTAACTTACTTTTATAAAAATAAAACTGCCCCTTTTGCTTTTCATCCATTGAAGATATTAGCGCTTCTGCAGCAGCAAGAGCTGTAGTAGCTTGTTCAAAATTTGCTTTTCCAAGAGCTTTACTCACTGCACGTAGCTCTTTTTTTTGTGCATTTATAGACCATGTAAGGGCTAGTAGGAGTCCAAAAATTAGGTATTTTTTCATGATATATTTATTATAATTATTCTTCTGTTTGTGTGTTGTTTTCTGTGTTTTCTGAATTTTCAGTATTTGGTGTTTCTTCAGAAGTTGATCCTTCAGCATTTATATCTTCTGCCTCCTCTTCTTCTTTCATCACTTTCGCAACTGCGGCAATAGAATCGGATCCTTTGAGATTGATAAGTTTTACCCCTTGTGTTGCTCGCCCCATTACTCTTAAATCCTCTACCGCCATACGAATGGCAATTCCAGATTTGTTGATGATCATCAAATCATCTTCATCAGTTACATTTTTGATGGAAACTAAACTTCCCGTTTTGTCAGTAATAGAAATTGTTTTTACACCCTTTCCACCACGATTGGTGATGCGATAATCTTCTAAACTTGAGCGTTTTCCATAACCATTTTCTGAAACCACCAAAATATTACTTTCCATATCATCTACAGATATCATGCCAATAACTTCATCGGTATCATGAGCCAGAGTAATTCCACGCACTCCAGAAGCGCCTCTTCCCATTGGGCGAGTCTTAGCTTCCTCAAAACGAATGGCCTTTCCTGACTTCAGTGCCAACATCACTTGACTTTCTCCAGTGGTGAGTTTGGCTTCAAGGAGTTCGTCGCCTTCTTTAATCGTAATGGCATTAATTCCATTGGTTCTTGGACGAGAATATTGCTCCAATGAGGTTTTCTTTACCTGGCCTCGTTTGGTCGCCATAATCACGTAATGGGCATTGATGTATTCTTCATCTTTTAAGTTTTGAGTACAAATAAATGCTTTTACTTTATCGTCTTGCTCAATGTTGATGAGGTTTTGAATGGCTCTTCCTTTTGATGTTTTACTGCCTTCAGGAATTTCATAAACACGCATCCAGAAACATTTTCCTTTTTGTGTAAAGAATAACATGTACTGGTGATTCGTTCCTACAAAAAGATGTTCTAGGAAATCCTCATTTCTAGTGGTCGATGCTTTTTGTCCTACTCCTCCTCTATTTTGAGTTCTATACTCCGTTAAAGACGTGCGTTTAATATAGCCTGCATGAGAAATAGTAATTACTACTTGCTCGTTAGGAATCATATCTTCAATAGACAAATCTCCTCCTGCATACTCAATCGTAGAACGACGTTCATCGCCATACTTTTCTTTGACGACCACAAGCTCATCTTTTATGATTTGCATTCGACGATCTTTTTTGTCTAAAATATCCTTGAGGTCTTCAATGGTTTTCATCAAATCCTCATACTCAGAACGCAGCTTGTCTTGCTCAAGGCCTGTAAGTTGACGCAGACGCATCTCTACAATAGCTTTGGCTTGAATTTCACTCAATTCAAAACGTTTGATGAGCTTTTGTCGTGCTTCATCTGGATTTGAGGAGCCTCTAATGATTGAAATTACTTCGTCAATATTATCCGAAGCAATAATAAGTCCTTCTAAAATATGAGCGCGCTCTTCTGCTTTGCGCAACTCGTAAGTTGTTCGGCGCACAACAACTTCATGACGATGCTCTACAAAATGATGAATCATATCTTTAAGATTCAACATTTCTGGACGACCATTAACTAGTGCAATATTATTTACACTAAATGAAGACTGAAGTGCTGTGTATTTAAATAGTTTATTAAGTACAATGTTTGGGATAGCATCTCTTTTTAAGACATAGACGATACGCATGCCGTTACGGTCAGATTCATCTCGAATAGTTGAAATTCCTTCTAATTTTTTATCATTGACAAGGTCGGCTGTTTTTTTAATCATATCAGCCTTATTAACTTGATATGGAATCTCATTAACAATTATGCATTCTCTTCCATTGACTTCCTCAATGTTAGCTTTGGCGCGAATCACAACACGTCCTCGACCAGTTTTGAAGGCTTCTCTTACTCCATCGTAACCATAAATTATTCCACCTGTTGGAAAGTCTGGCGCTTTGACGTGAGTTATTAATTCATCAATTTCTATTGCAGTATTATCAATGTAGGCCGTAATTCCGTCTACAACTTCGGAAAGGTTGTGTGGTGGCATATTGGTTGCCATACCTACTGCTATACCCGAAGCTCCATTGACAAGTAAACCTGGTATTCGAGTAGGAAGTACTGTTGGTTCCTGAAGAGTATCGTCAAAATTTAACTTATGATCAACCGTTTCTTTGTCAATATCAGCAAGCATATCTTCCGATATTTTGCGCATTCTTGCCTCTGTGTATCGCATTGCTGCTGGACTATCGCCATCAATCGATCCAAAATTACCTTGCCCATCAACAAGCATGTAACGTAAACTCCACTCTTGGGCCATTCGTACCATCGTATCATAAACCGATGTATCGCCATGAGGGTGATATTTACCAAGTACTTCTCCCACAATTCTTGCCGATTTTTTGTGTGCAGAATTAGACCGCACACCCAACTCATGCATTCCATACAAAACACGGCGATGAACGGGCTTTAAGCCATCGCGAACGTCGGGTAATGCTCTTGAAACAATAACGGACATCGAATAATCGATGTAGGCCGATTTCATTTCATCTTCAATGTTAATCGGGATTAATTTTTCTCCTTCTATCATAGGTTGATTGTATTGCAATTATTATATTCAAGCTAATATAAAACAATCGTTCATTTTTACACTAATAATTATGGGTTTTTTTGGGGTATTTTATCAACAATTTATAGATGAAAAGGGTTAATAAATAGAATGTGAAAAGTTTTGATTTTTAAATGTTTTTAATATCATTTGTATTATAAATTTTTAATTGAGTTATAGTTTTTGAATAATGACTTATAAAATTCGTATTTTTATACAAAATATTTTCTATGGATGACAACTTTTCACCCCGAGTTAAAGATGTGATTTCTTTCAGTAAAGAAGAAGCATTACGTCTAGGACACGATTTTATTGGAACCGAGCATTTGATGCTTGGATTGCTTCGTGATGGCCACGGCAAAGCAGTAGAAATTCTCAATGCTCTTGATATTGATTTGAGTCAGCTGCGCCGCAAAGTAGAAATTCTAAGCCCTGCAAACCCAAATATCAACACCTCACCAAACGAGAAAAAAAATCTTCACCTCACTCGACAAGCTGAACGTGCCTTAAAAACAACCTTTTTGGAGGCTAAATTGTTTCAAAGTAAATCAATCAATACAGCACATTTGCTCTTGTGTGTACTAAGAAACGAAAACGACCCTACCACCAAATTACTCAACAAATTGAGAGTAAATTATGATAATGTTAAAGAACAATTCAAAAACATGATAACTAGTAGAGACGATGACTTCATGGATTCACCAAAAGCTGAATCTTTTTCTGAAGAAGAAAAAAATGAGCAGAATGAAAATGCAGGTACTTTTGGTCAAACAGGCTCAACCAAATCAAACAAGAAATCTAAAACCCCCGTTTTAGATAATTTTGGTCGAGACCTTACCGCTATGGCTGAAGAAGGAAAATTGGACCCCGTTGTTGGAAGAGACAAAGAAATTCAGCGCGTTTCACAAATTTTAAGTCGAAGAAAAAAGAACAACCCTTTACTTATTGGGGAGCCCGGTGTAGGCAAATCTGCGATAGCAGAAGGTCTTGCCAATAGAATTGTAAAACGTAAAGTATCTAGAATTCTTTTTAACAAAAGAGTGGTAACCTTAGATTTGGCAAGCTTAGTAGCTGGCACA
>Ga0209138_1002405_pt1 | contig 14485 bp, 12 predicted proteins | sample SaaInl3SG_22_DNA_FD_184645 | JGI IMG/M metagenome (GOLD analysis project Ga0209138, IMG submission 184645) | Marine microbial communities from expanding oxygen minimum zones in the Saanich Inlet - ESP_153SG_22_DNA (SPAdes) (version 2) | ecosystem: Environmental > Aquatic > Marine > Intertidal...
GGCGATTTTACTTCACTTAGTTTAGGAGATTACAGCGCCTTAGAATAGAATGATAAAGAAACGAGTAGCCCTTTACGTATTAGCACTCAGCTTTACTTCATGTGCCTTACTTAGGCCAGGGGCAAACGCAGTTTCGAATCGCACAGGATCACATCCTCTCGAGGTTAATCAAAGAAACTTTCAAGAATCAGAGGGGATTAGAGCTCGAATTAAGGCTGAATTAAAAAACGACGCCGACATCAAGGCCGTTACCCTATCCATGCGACTAAAGCCAAACGAGGGGATTCTTTTAAGCGCACCACTTGGTGTTGCGAAAGCTTTGTTGTCTCCAGAAGAAGTCGCCTTTTACAATCGCCTAGATCGAACTTATTATAAAGGCTCTGTTTCAGTCATTGAAACCATCATTCCTGCTCAGTTAAACTACCAGCACATTGAAAGGCTTTTTCTGGGACAGCCGTTGTTTTTAGAGTCTCTTGAGACCCTACAAGAATCAGAACGAAAGGAAGTTAATTTGCTCACCAATAAGACGGTGACTAGTCGAGTGTTTGCCGGAGATTTAACCAAGCCCGCCAAAGGTTATTATCGGGTTGGACTCTCTACCGATAAGTCTCAAATCAGCTTTCAAGAGTTTCAGATCGAAGGGTTTGATAAACTGAAAATCACCTACCAGTACAAGAACAAAGATTCTTATACGCCAGAGCTCATACGATTAGTTGCGGGAGATCGAGTGCTTAATCTTGAACTAGAAGGGGTTCAACTCGACAAGAAATTGACGTTACCTTTTCAAATACCATCCGGTTTTACGACAATTAAATGAAGCGTTTCTGGTCCTTTTTAGTTGTACTTCTAGCCGTCTGTAGTTTTTCGTTTGCACAGCAGAAGACGCAACAGCAACGAAATCTTGAGAAACGTAAAGAGGAGATTGCGGCCGAAATTGCTCAGATGGAGCGATTATTAGAGCAACAAGTGCGTTTAAAAGGATCAGCCATTGATCAAATTCAACTTCTTGACAACAAGAGATATGCTCTTGAGAGCCTCATCGAACTTACCGCAAACGAAGTGCAACTACTTCAGCGACAAATAGCAGAAAGCAATCATCGAATCGACGATCTAAAGGATCAAATTGAAGTAATCAAGCAAGATTACCAGAAAGTAATTGTCAATTCGTATAAGCGAAAAGTCGAGAAAAATAAGTGGCTGTTTTTATTAGCCGCTGAGAGCTTTAAGGACGCGCGAAGAAGGTGGAATTATTTATTGCAATACGCCTCTTATCGAACCACCCAAGCCGAGCGACTTGTTCGCAAACAAGAAGAATTGCAACAGATTTCAGCCACATTAGAGAATCAACTAAAGCAAAAAGAAGAGAAGGTTGAAGAAAACCGTCGCCAGCAACGAGTCTTAATCGCAGACCGCGAAAAACAAGAACTATTGATTGCTAATGCACGCAAGCAAGAGCGTGCCTATCGCCGAGAGCTCGCTGATCGCGATAAAGAACGAAAGCGCATTGATTCTGAAATTGACCGATTGATTCGAGAGGCTATTGAAAAGGCAAATAGAGAGCGATTAGCCAAGGCCAAAAAAGCGAATTCAAAAAACGGGTTTGTGCTTACCCCAGAGGCAGAAGCATTGGCGAAAAGTTTCGAAGGGAATAGAGGAAGGCACATTTGGCCAGTAGAAAAGGGAATTAAGAGTATTGGGTATGGTACTTATGCCGACAAGTTATATCCGGCATTAAAGCATTTCAATAACGGTGTTACTATTGCTACTGAAACTGGTTCAAAGGCCAGGGCAATTTATGATGGGGAAGTGATGAATGTGATGATTAGCCGTCAGGGAATAAAAGGGGTGTACGTTCGTCATGGCGACTATATTACCATGTATTACAACCTACAGGACGTAAGTGTGAAGGAAGGGGATAAGGTAGTTGCAAAGCAAAGTCTTGGCACTCTTCACACCGACAAAGTGAGCGGACAAACCCTTCTCAAATTTTATCTTTACAAGAATACAACTAGGCTTAACCCAGAGGAATGGGTTTACAGGCTTTAGAGGGTTATTCTATCTCGAAAATCGCCTTTAGTTCAGTAGCTTCTTGAGGTTTCATTTTACCAGCTAAAACTAAGCTTAGTTGCTTCCTTCTAAGAGCAGCCTCATACCTTGATTTCTCTAGCTCAGTTTCGGGAACAATTTCTGGAACTTCAACCGGAGTCATAGTGTCATCGACAGCAACAAAAGTGTAAATCGCTTCATTGGCTTTGGTGCGTTCCCCGCTAATTCGATCTTCGATGAATACATCGATAAAGATCTCCATTGAAGTTTTAAAAGCTCGCGAAACGCTCGCCTCTATAGTTACCACACTACCTAAAGGGATTGCCGTGTTAAATGCGACATGGTTTACCGAAGCGGTCACGGCTATTCTTCTGCTATGGCGTCTTGCAGTGATGTAAGCGGCTCGGTCCATCTTGGCTAATAGCGCTCCGCCAAACAGATGGCTTAAGTGATTGGTTTCGCTAGGGAGTACCAGATCAGTGGTTACTGTTCTAGAATCAGATGGAGTTTTTGACTTCATTCTAAATAAGGTTGCTTAGGTCTACGCCTTTAAGTTGAGAATAGAAGAAATAGCCTACCGATAATACAGCCATTATGGCAAGAACGATGGCTAGTTGATAGGTAAAAGAAGGAGAAGAAACTTCTTCTTCGACCACTTTAGGTTTTTCTTCAGCTTTTTTGGATGGCTTTTGCTCTTCAGGTCTTTCGACTGCTGGTTGATTAATTTCCTTTTGAACGGACCGGTCAACCTCCTTACTAACTTGTTCTTTTTTGGACGGAGGGGCTACGGCAGGGAGACCAAAACTTCCTAATTTAAGTTCAGAAGCTTCTGTGATCAATTGAATGAGGCCATTCGCTTTTTCAAACCTTCCTAAACCTTCAACGACCAGAGCGCCTTCTTTATTAAGTGTTGATTTCCATTCAAACACCAACGCTTTTAGTTTTGCCTTTGCAGCATCAACTTCTAAAAGTTCCTTTGAAGCGATTACTGTAGCTAATACAGAATCGTCGTTTGACAAATGTGGGTTGAATGAAACGGCACGTTTCGGAGGTAGAAGTTCACCGTTTTCATTGATGCTAATCCCTAAATAGGCCCCTGGCTCAAAAGCTCCGAAACCAGGTAGTATTACGAAGTTTCTCTCTTCAAGAAGTGTTTCGATATATGGGGCAAGATGCATAGACACAAATATCTTAAAATTTACTCAATTCTTATAGGCCTATTATTGGGCTGCAAGTATTCTTCAGCCCACAGGGATACCTTTAAGCATGTTTTTAAAACTAACCACGCACGAAACCTTGTTTCTATTGAGTCAATTTTCAGGACTTTCACCTAAAAATCTTAGAGAATTTTTCCTGCTAAATGCTGATAATCAAAACATTGTTGAATGTTTAATTAGGGGCAAGTCAATAAAATACTCATCGGTATATAAAATTAATTCCTTAGACAAAACAAAGTGTCTCAAGGCCCTCGAGATTTACAGAAAGCAAGAAGAAATGGGTGTAAGAACAATTTCTTTTCTCGACAAAGAATATCCTTTTAACTCAAATAAGATGAGTGACGCTCCTGTTCTTATCTATAGAACAGGAAACGCCAGCACATCTAATCGGCGACTACCGCTTCTTGCTATTGTTGGTACCCGAAAGATGACCGCTTATGGGAAAGCACAAATAGATGAATTTTTTCAAATAGCACAGGAACCTAATTTCGAGGTCATCAGTGGTTTGGCATATGGTATCGACAGTTATTCCCAAAGTGTTGCAAGCAATTCTGGGTTTACGGTTCACAGTGTTCTAGCTCATGGCTTAGATCATACCTACCCTAAATCGCACATTACATTACGTAAGGGATTAGAGCGAAAGGGGTTTACGTTTTCAGAATACCCGATACACAGTCCTGCTCACAAAGGACGGTTTCTCGCGAGAAATCGACTAATAGCGGGCATGGCAGATGTTGTTTGGGTGGTAGAGTCTGCGGAACGAGGTGGCAGTTTGGTAACAGCAAATTTTGCCAAGGGTTATCATAGCCATTTAGTTGCTTCGCCCGGTGATATTCATAAAGAAGCGTCGCAGGGTTGTAATCGTTTAATTGCAAATCATTCTGCATCACTGTATGAAAGACCTGAAACCATTGCTGCTCATTTAGGGGTTCACTTCCCTTTGAGAAAATCACTCTCGAAGAATCTTCCTAAAGATCCTGAAATTTTAAAAATTTACGAGTTATTAAAATTCCACCAAAAGCTTTATCCTAGTCAAATCATTCAATTATCAGGATTTGAAAAGGATACAGTACTAGAGCTATTACTTAAAATGCATTTAGAGGATCAGGTGATTCACAATCCTGACAATTCCTATTCGATATAGGGTTAGAAACCAACCTTTTCTCGTACTCTTTGAAGTACTGCTTGGGCTGTTTTTCTAGCCTTTTCAGCTCCTTGCTGTAAGGCATCTTCGACTTCTTGAGGATGCGCATGTAGATACTCATATTTTTCTCTTGGCTCCTGAAAGGTTTGAAGAATAAGTTCTAACAGTGCTTTTTTAGCATGTCCGTAGCCGTAATTTCCAGCCAAGTAGTTTGCGCTCATCGCTTCTATCTCGTCTTGTGGAGCAAGACACTTGTATAAGGCAAAAGTGGTGTCTGTTAATGGGTCTTTAGGCTCTTCAAGACTTTTACTGTCGCTAAGAATACCCATAACCTGTTTTTTAAGCTCTTTTTCGGGAGCAAAAATATCGATGAGGTTTCCTTTACTCTTACTCATTTTTTGACCATCAGTGCCTGGGATGTACATGGTACTTTCGTTGACTGTCGCTTCTGGCAAGACAAAGGTTTCACCGTACTTATTGTGAAAGCGTTGAGCAACGTCTCTTGTCATCTCTAGGTGTTGCAGTTGATCCTTACCTACGGGCACTTGCTCTGCATCATAAAGTAGAATGTCAGCAGCCATAAGCATGGGATAGGTAAATAATCCGGCATTTACATCCTCTAAACGATCAGCTTTATCCTTAAATGAATGCGCAAGAGTAAGTCTTTGGTAGGGAAATAGACAACTTAGATACCAAGACAATTCGGTAACCTCAGGCACGTCGCTTTGTCTATAGAATACCGTTTTGTCGACATCCAGCCCAAAGGCTAGCCAGGTTGCCGCGGTTGAAAAGGTGTTTGCTCTTAAGGTTGCACCATCCTTAATCTGGGTGAGCGAATGCATATCAGCGATAAACAAATAAGAATCATTCTCTGCACTATTTGCCAGAGATATTGCTGGTAGGATTGCTCCAAGTATATTCCCAAGGTGAGGGGTTCCTGTACTTTGTACTCCTGTAAGGATTCGTGCCATCTGCAAAATTTAGGTTACATAGTTACAAAAATTTAAAAATTTATACTTTCGAATCCGTGTTGAGATTCATCAAAAATTCAGGCTACATCATTTACAAGGTGTGGTTTTATGTGGTAACGGCTCTGCCAGTACTCGTTTTTTCTCCTCTTCTACTGATTGGGGTTAGTTCTAGAAAAACGTACCCGTTAGTTTACTGGTGCGCTCGATCTATATGGGCTCCATTTATTCTCTTTATGATGGGAACGCCGATTAGAAAGGTGAGGGGTTCTGAAAAATTGCCAAAGACTCCTGCCATCATGGTAATGAACCACACAAGCATGCTTGATGTGATGTTGATGCTGAGAATCTGTAAAAAGCCAGTGGTTTTTGTCGGCAAGGCCGAGTTGCAGAGGATCTGGATTTTCGGGTTCTTTTATAAACGTGCTGTAATCATGGTGGACCGTTCGAATAAGGAGAGCAGAAAGCAAGTCTATCAGAGCGTTCAAGAACGAGTTAAAAATGGAGCGTCAATTGCTATTTATCCTGAAGGGGGAGTTCCTGACTCGTCTGTGATGCTTGATCGTTTTAAGAATGGCGCGTTTTCAATGTCCTTAACTCATGATTTGCCTATCGTACCGATTATCAATTACGATTGTAAGAAGCGAATCAACTGGGATCTCTATCACGGCGGGCCGGGGGTACTGAGGTATAAAATAATGCCCACCATTAAGGCGGGCACTTATTCTAAAGACGAACTCGAAAAGTTTCGAGAAGACGTAAGAGCTCTTTTTATTGAAGAGCTGACTAATGAGCCAGTTATGAATTCACGTGGTTAAGAGCCTCGTAAATTTTGTTTTCAATTTCCTCAGATAGATCTGGATTATCTAATAGTAACGCCTTAACAGCATCTCTACCCTGACCTAATTTGCTGTCCTCGTAGCTAAACCATGACCCGCTTTTTTTAATGATTTCATAGGCTACCCCCAAGTCGATAATTTCACCAACTTTTGAAATTCCTTCACCATACATGATATCGAATTCAGCGGTTTTAAAAGGAGGAGCAACTTTGTTTTTAACCACCTTAACCTTGGTTTTATTACCCATTACATTAGAGTCACCATCTTTGATTTGACTTGAACGGCGGATGTCTAGTCGAACAGAGGCGTAGAATTTAAGGGCATTACCCCCTGTTGTAGTTTCTGGGTTACCAAACATTACACCAATCTTTTCGCGTAATTGGTTAATGAAAATTACCGTACAATTGGTTTTTGAAATGGTTGAGGTAAGCTTTCTAAGTGCTTGAGACATGAGTCGAGCGTGTAATCCCATTTTAGAATCACCCATTTCTCCTTCAATTTCACTCTTTGGCGTTAATGCCGCCACAGAGTCAATAATAATGATATCGATGGCCCCTGATCGGATAAGATTATCCGCAATCTCAAGTGCTTGTTCTCCGTGATCGGGCTGTGAAATAATTAGATTGTCTATATCTACACCTAGCTTTGCCGCATAGAAACGATCGAAAGCGTGTTCTGCATCAACAAACGCCGCGATACCTCCTGCTTTTTGAGCTTCAGCAATCGCATGTAGGGTAAGAGTGGTTTTACCCGAAGATTCAGGCCCGTAGATTTCTATAATTCTACCTTTCGGAAACCCCCCAACGCCAAGAGCGGCGTTTAGACCGATAGAACCCGAAGAAATAACTTCGACCTCTTGTACCACCGAGTCTCCCATTTTCATAACGGCACCTTTACCGTAGGTTTTATCTAATTTGTCTAGGGTAAGTTGAAGTGCTTTTAGCTTAGCTTCTTGTTCTTTGCTCATATCTATACATTTGGACTATTTCCAAATTTAAAGCATTCCAATGCATCAATGTTGCAGAAGAATGAAATTGTTGAAAAAATGTACTTTTGTTCAACTTTTATCGAATCTTTCTAACTTAAAACATCGTATAGCATGCAACTGTACAATACCTTAAGTGCGAACGAGCGAGCTGTTCTAATTGAGCAAGCTGGTGTTGACCGGCTTACGATCTCGTTCTATAAATACGCACACCTCAAGAACCCTCAACTCGTTCGTAATCATTTATTTCTAGCTTGGAATGACTTAGACGTTCTGGGTAGAATTTATGTGGCTAAAGAAGGAATTAACGCACAACTTTCTGTTCCTGCGCCTAATTTTGAAGCCTTCAAAAAGCACTTAGATAGCATTTCTTTTCTAGAAAATGTAAGATTAAACATCGCTATTGAGCAAGACAACATGTCGTTCTTGAAACTTAAGGTTAAGGTTCGGGATAAAATTGTGGCTGACGGATTAGACGATGGGTCTTTTGATGTTACTGACAAGGGAATTCATGTCGGTGCTGAGAAATTCAATGAACTTATCGAAGATCCAGATACCGTGCTGGTTGATATGCGTAATCACTACGAAAGTGAAATAGGACATTTTAAAAATGCGGTTTGTCCTGATGTGGACACTTTTAGAGATTCTTTAGATCTTATTGAAGAACAACTTAGAGACCATAAAGAGTCCAAAAAATTGGTGATGTATTGCACCGGCGGTATTCGTTGTGAAAAGGCCAGTGCGTATTACAAGCACAAAGGCTTTAAACAGGTATACCAACTTGAAGGTGGAATTATTGAGTACACTCGACAGGTTAGAGCCCAAGGACTAGAGAATAAATTCTTAGGCAAGAACTTTGTTTTCGACGAACGTCGTTCAGAATGTATTTCTGAGGATGTAATTGCCGTTTGTCACCAGTGTGGCTCTCCTTGTGATACTCACGTAAATTGTGCGAATTCGGGCTGTCATTTACTTTTCATCCAGTGTGAAAGCTGTGCCTCTAAGATGAATCATTGTTGTAGTGAAGAATGCATGGATATTGTCGCATTACCCGAAGAGGAGCAAAAAGCGCTTCGAAAGGGCAAAACAGTAAGCAACAAAATCTTTAAAAAAGGACGATCTCCTAAGCTTAAATACAAGGCTTAGTTGTAGCCGGTTTTCCTTTGTCGTACCTTTAAGGTTCATTTTCGAATTATGTCGTGCGCATCGTGTTCAACAAGTAAGGATGGAAAAGTTAGGGGCTGCAAGAACAATGGTACTTGCGGAACAGATGGCTGTAATAAACTTACTGTTTTTGATTGGCTAGAAAACATGTCTTTGCCTGCAGGGCAGGAGCGTTTCGACATCGTTGAGGTTCGATTTAAAAACAGCCGTAAGGAATTCTTCAAAAACACCGATAAGCTTCCGATTCTTATGGGAGACGTGGTAGCCACTGAGGCTGCTTCGGGCCATGACGTAGGGATTGTGACCCTTACCGGGGAGCTAGTTAAAGTTCAGATGAAGCGCAAGGGTGTTGCAGTGGATGAACCGACCTTAGGTAAGATCTATCGTAAAGCGTCTCAAAGAGACATTGAAGTTTGGCATCAGGCTAGAGAGCGCGAAGATGAAATTCAAAAGCGAGCAAGAGAAATTGCGATTTCTTTAAGTCTTGAGATGAAGATCTCAGATGTAGAACTTCAGGGAGACGGTTCAAAGGCTACCTTCTATTATACGGCCGAGGCTAGAGTAGATTTTCGTCAGTTAATAAAGGACATGGCTCGTGCTTTTGGCCTAAGAATAGAAATGCGTCAGATAGGCTATCGTCAAGAAGCCCAAAGATTAGGAGGTATTGGTTCTTGCGGTCGAGAACTTTGTTGTTCAACTTGGCTCTCTGATTTTAGAGCGGTGAGCACCTCCGCAGCGCGTTATCAGCAACTTGCTTTGAATCCGCAAAAACTAGCTGGTCAATGTGGAAAATTGAAATGCTGCCTCAACTTTGAGTTAGACACTTATCTCGATGCACTCAAGGGGTTTCCACCTACTGATTGTAAGTTGCAAACTGAAAAGGGCGTCGCGTTTTGTCAGAAGGTAGACATTTTCAAGGGCCTCTTATGGTTTACCTATAAGAACGATGCCACGAATTGGCACACCCTTGACAAAGATCGGGTGAATGAAATTTTGGCAATCAATAAGGAGGGTAAGAAGATTGATTCTCTTGAGGCGTATCAAATAGAAGTACAGACCATTGATGAGATGGCGCCAGACCCTGAGCAATCTCTGACTGAGGATAGCTTAACTCGTTTTGATCAACCGAAAAGAAGAAATAAGAACAGAAAGCCGAAGCCAACGAACGAATCTGGCGCTCCAAAGCAGACGGCTAATCCTAATAAGGAGAAGCCTTCCTCGAATAAACCTAGAAGAAATTCGGGACAGAATCGAAGAAGGAATCAGAATAAAAACCGCGAGAATAACTAACCGATGTATCGAAGAATAATTGTCCTTCTCTGGGTTCTATTTGTTTTCGGAGTTGCTGGAATATACTTTGTTTTTCACAGCGCAGCTACTGGTAAGTTTGGGGAGATGCCCACTTTTGAGCAATTAGAGAATCCAGAATCGAATCTCGCCACTCATATCTATTCTTCAGATAGTCTATTACTAGGTAAGTTTTATTTGGCAGACAACAGAAGTCCTGTAGATTACAGTGAACTTCCAAAGTCACTTATTGACGCGCTTGTTGCCACTGAAGACGCCCGATTTTTCGAGCACTCCGGAATTGATTTTCGAGGATTTGCTCGGGCAGTGGTCTTTCTTGGCAAACGTGGAGGAGCCTCTACCATATCACAGCAGCTTGCTCGACAGCTATTTGTCGGTGTTCGTTCAAGAAATTTAAAGGAGGCCCTTCAACAGAAAATTAAGGAGTGGGTGATTGCCGTTCGTTTAGAGCGTAACTATACCAAAGAGGAGATCATTCAAATGTATCTCAACAATTACGATTTTAATTATTTAGCAGACGGAATTGAAAATGCCGCTCGAATCTATTTCAATAAGACGCCTCAAGAACTAGAGGTTAAAGAGAGTGCGATGCTGGTAGGAATGCTTAAAAATTCCTCTCTCTACAACCCGGTTCGGAGACCAGAACTAGTTACCTCTAGGCGAAACACAGTTTTAGACCAGATGGTTAAGTATGGCTATCTTGAAGAGAAGCTAAGTGATTCGTTACAGCAAACGCCTCTTGATATTCGTTTTACTCCAGAAAACTCTCACAACGAAGGTTTGGCCACCTATTTTAGAATGCATTTACAGTCGTGGCTAAAAAATTGGGTGCGCGAAAACCCAAAATCAACAGGAGAGACTTACGACATTTATCGAGACGGCTTACGTGTCTATACCACTATAGATAGTAGATTACAGCAGAATGCTGAAGACGCAATGGAAAGCCACCTTTCTAACTTGCAAGCAGCTTTTTTCAGACAGCAAAAACAGGACAGTAATCCAACAGCACCGTTTATCGACCTAGAATTGGAACAGGTTGAGGAGATTGTTGATCGCGCCATGCGAAACAGTGATCGTTGGAGATCACTCCGTGCACAAGGCAAATCAGACACCCTTATTAAGGCCAGTTTTTATGTCCCTACCGAAATGACGGTCTTTGATTGGAAGGCTCCGAGCAAGGAACGCGACACCGTGATGACACCTTATGACTCGATCCTTTATTACAAATCTCATCTTCGAGGAGCACTGATGAGTATCGAGCCTCAGACGGGGCACATCAAAGCGTGGGTCGGTGGTGCAGACTACAAGCATTTTCAATACGATAATGTCGTTCAAGGCGCCCGTCAGGTAGGCTCTACTTTCAAGCCTTTTGTTTACGCAGCGGCTATCGACCAGTTGAGAATGTCACCCTGTGATCGACTGCCTGATGTGCCGTATTGCGTTAGCGCGGGAAAACATGGAAATATTGAGGCTTGGTGTCCAAAAAATTCTGGCGGAAAGTATTCAGGTGAATCGATCACCCTAAAACATGCATTAGCCAACAGTATTAATACTGTCACTGCACAGCTCATTGACAGGGTAGGTCCTGCTTCAGTGGTATCAGTAGCTGAGCGACTGGGAATTGAAAGTAGAATACCTGCGGTACCGGCTATTGCACTAGGAACACCGGATATTAAAGTTTTCGATCTGGTTTCGGCGTACAGCACCTTTGCGAATCAAGGCGTTCATACGACCCCAACCTTTGTCACTCGTATTGAGGACGAATCAGGCAATGTTATTTATGATGCGATTCCTGAAACTAGAGACGTTTTCAATAAAGAAATTGCTTACACGATGATCAGCCTTTTAAAAGGAGTTACTGAGGCGGGATCGGGAGTTCGATTAAGACATAATTGGATGATCGACAACCCGGTTTATCAGGAGGTCGTTACGGGATATCCTTATGAATTTAAAAACCCGATCGCAGGAAAGACAGGAACGACCCAAAATCAATCTGACGGATGGTTCATGGGAATGGTTCCCAATCTTGCTACTGGGGTTTGGGTAGGAGCCGAAGACCGAGCCGTTCACTTCGACAACATAACTTACGGACAAGGAGCCACCATGGCTCTTCCCGTTTGGGCGAATTATATGCGAGAAAGTTATAACGATTCGATCGGAGTTTCTTCTGAAGATTTTATAAGACCCGATCAGATAAGCATCAATCTTCTATGCAACGAAGCGAATCAGATGATTCGTGAAGAAAAGTCTGAAGATCTAGAAGAATTCGACTTCTAGACCTTCACCACTTTATTACTTCAAATTATTTTCGTTTTCGTTCCTGATCCTAGGACTAGGAAGGCTTTCAAATCCCATGTTGTAAAGAGTAAATCCGAAGATGTCCGCATATTGGTCGATGGTCTTGCTCACTGGGGTTCCTGCTCCGTGACCCGCATCGATTTCAATGCGTATCAAGGTAGGTAGTGCTCCTGATTGCTTGTCTTGAAGTTCTGCCGCAAATTTGAAGCTATGTGCAGGAACCACACGGTCATCATGATCACCAGTGGTAACTAGAGTTGCCGGATATTGAACCCCTTCTTTTACATTATGCACAGGCGAGTACCCTTTCAGGTAATCGAACATTTCTTTGGAGTCTTCTGCAGTACCATAGTCATAAGCCCATCCTGCTCCAGCAGTAAAGGTGTGATAGCGTAGCATGTCAAGAACGCCGACCGCTGGTAGTGCAACCTTCATTAAATCAGGTCGTTGTGTTAGGGTTGCTCCGACAAGCAATCCTCCGTTAGAACCTCCTCTAATGGCCAAGAAGTCACTCGAGGTGTATCCGCTTTCAATCAGGTATTCGCCAGCGGCGATAAAATCATCAAAGACATTTTGCTTTTCTAGTTGAGTCCCTGCTTTGTGCCATTCTTTTCCGTATTCGCCACCACCTCTAAGATTAGGAACGGCGTAAACCCCGCCAAGCTCCATCCAAATAGCGTTTGCCGTGCTAAATGATGGGGTTAAGCTGATGTTGAACCCTCCGTATCCATACAGAAGGGTTGGATTTTTACCGTCCTTAATTAGCCCCTTTTTATAAGTGATCATCATTGGCACTTTAGTACCGTCTTTAGAGGTATAAAACACTTGTTCAGAGATATACTGATCTGGGTCGAAGTCAATGTCAGGACTCCAATACAGCTCAGAAGTTCCGTCTTCTACGTTATAGGTGTAGCTACTAGAAGGGGTGTTGTAGTTAGTGAAGGAGTAGTAGATGGTAGTTGCGTCCTTTTTTCCTCCTAATCCACCAACACTTCCTAGACCGGGAAGGGCAACTTCTCTGACCAATTTCCCGTTATAATCGTATTGATACGCCTTAGATAATGCGTCAACCATATACTCTGCAAAAAGATAGCCCCCTCCGGTGTTAACACTAAGAACATTTTCGGTTTCGGGGATGAGGTCTGTCCAGCTTTCAGGAGAAAGGTTTGGATAAGTAGCCGTCACCACCTTTCGATTTGGCGCTCCTAAATCGGTAGTCATCACTAGACGGTCTCCAACATTGTCAATAGGGTAGGTATCTGAATCTTCGTGACCAAGAATGGTTTCTATAGCCCCGTTAGGTACTCTTAGATCTTGAATGAATAGTTTGTTTCCTGAGGTGGTATTTGATGCAGAAATGAATAGAAAATTCCCATCATCAGAAACAGAGCCGCCAATGTATCGATGCTTTTCGCTCTCTTTTCCGCCAAATACTAGTTGGTCCTGACCCTGAGGAGTGCCTAGTTTATGATAGTACAACTTGTGTTGATCGGTCTTTGCGGACAATTCACTACCGTCTGGCTTGTCGTAGCTAGAGTAGTAGAATCCTTCGCTTTTTTTCCATGAAATGCCACTGAACTTAACGTCTACAATGGTGTCTCCGACCTGAGTTTTATTTTCAGTTTCGATGACGATGATTTTTCTCCAATCACTTCCACCCTCTGAAATACTATAGGCGGCAAGACTCCCATCTTTGGTAAAGCTTAGCCCAGCGAGTGAAACCGTTCCGTCTTCAGAAAAGGTGTTCGGATCTAAAAAGATCTCAGCTTCGCTATCCGCTCCCTTTTTTCGGTATAAAACCGACTGATTTTGAAGCCCGTCATTCTTGTAGAAATAGGTGTAATCGCCTTCAGTAAAAGGGGTTCCTACCTTTTCGTAGTTCCAGATTTTTGTCAGGCGATCTTTTAAATCTTTGCGGTAGGGAATTTGGTCTAGATACCCAAAAGTCACCTCGTTTTGACGTTTTACCCAATCGGCAGTCTCCTCTGACCGATCATCTTCGAGCCATCGATAGGGGTCCTCTACAACTTGTTCGAAGAAAGTGTCTCGAACAACTTCTTTTTTAGTTTCAGGATAGGTAAGAGTCATAGTTGTTTCTTTTTGCTGACAACTGCTCAAAATAGCCACAGTCGCAAGCGCGGTAATTCCTAGATAATTTTGTTTCATCTGAGCCTAGATTTAGACCCAAAAATTACAAAATTAAAGAAGACCCGAATTAAGAAACTAAGCCAGAGCTCACTAAATATTCTGCGATTTGAATGGCGTTGGTGGCAGCGCCTTTACGAAGGTTGTCAGCTACAATCCACAGATTAAGACTATTGGCTTCAGAAGGATCTCGTCTAATACGCCCTACAAAAACTTCGTCTTTACCGTGCGCTTTGTACGGCATAGGATATTCGTTATTCTCAGGCGAATCTTCAATAATAATACCAGGAGTTTCGCGAAGTAAGCGGTAGACCTCTTCGAGTTCAAAATCATTGTTAAAACGAATATTTACTGATTCAGAATGCCCTCCA
>Ga0209138_1002409_pt1 | contig 14472 bp, 14 predicted proteins | sample SaaInl3SG_22_DNA_FD_184645 | JGI IMG/M metagenome (GOLD analysis project Ga0209138, IMG submission 184645) | Marine microbial communities from expanding oxygen minimum zones in the Saanich Inlet - ESP_153SG_22_DNA (SPAdes) (version 2) | ecosystem: Environmental > Aquatic > Marine > Intertidal...
AATCGGTTGATCGGGGCGGATGTGTCAATTTGCTATCGCCATCGCGCACGCAAATCAAAAAGGCGCATTCCATGGCGAATGGTTTATCGATGATCGAAATTGAAAAATGGGATGGTAACCCTGATTTTAACCGGGAAATCCCACTGACAAAAGCTGCTGGTTTGAATGCAGAAATAGAGGCTGCAGAATGAAAAAGTGGAACATGATTATTGATGTTGCAAACTGCACTAACTGTAATGTTTGCACGCTCTCAACCCAGGACGAGCATGTCGGCAACGCCTTTCCCGGCTATGCGGAAGAAATGCCGAAACATGGCCATCGCTGGATCAATATCGAACGGCGCGAGCGTGGCTCTGCACCCGCAACTGACGTCGCCTATTTGCCGACCATGTGCCAGCATTGTGATGATGCCCCCTGTCAAAAGGCGGCGCCTGAAGCGGTCCAAAAGCGCGATGATGGCATTGTTATCATTGATCCGGTCAAGGCCAAGGGCCGCAAAGACATCGTTGATGCCTGCCCGTTTGGTGCGGTGTGGTGGAACGAAGAAAAGCAAGTGCCGCAACATTGGATTTTTGACGCCCACCTGTTGGATCAAGGATGGAACGCACCGCGCTGTGACACGGCCTGTGCCACCGCTGCGCTCCGGTCGGTAAAGGTTAGCGATGAAGAGATGGCGCGCATTGTCGAGGAAGAAGGTCTGGAAACGCGCGATCTCGGTCATCAAACCAAGCCGCGGATCTATTATAAAAACCTATGGCGTTATGATAGCGATTTTATCGCTGGCTCGCTGTCGTCACAAATTGATGGCATTAGCGATTGTGTGGGCGGCGCCGCGGTTAACTTGGCAAAGGATGGTGCGGTCATTGCCGAGACCCAATCTGATGCGTTTGGGGATTTCAAATTTGATCGGCTGGAACAAGGCTCATCGGGATATGAGGTCACCATAAATGCTGCGGGATTCGCCGAAAAGGTGATAAAAGCCGCGCTAGATGGCAGTGTATATCTTGGCGAGATCCAGCTTAAAGCCACATCATGATATCCTTTTATGACACAAGCCTTCTGTTCGGTTTGCTAGCCGTCATTGGGGTCTTGTTCACCGGCATTTCAAAATCAGGATTTGCTGGTGGGTCGGGTGTGGTGGCGGTACCTCTGCTCGCATTAATAATACCTATCTCGCATGCAGTGCTCATCATGCTACCGCTTCTCATCGTAATGGATATGAAAACCATCCAATATTTTCGCAAAGGTGTCGCGCTAAGGGATATTGCGATGGTGGTTCCAGCGGCGATCGTTGGCATTATCATTGGCGGCTTTATGCTAGGGTCAATTGATCCAAAAGAGCTACAGCTATGGTTTGGTGCTGTCTGTATTATTTTTGGACTATGGCAGGGGCTCGCCCCGTTCTTTGGTAAATTGAAAGGCGCGGCGTTTTTGTGGGGCGGTATATCGGGCATTACCAGCACGCTGATCCATTCCGGTGCGCCGCCATTTAACATCTATATGATCACGCGCGGCTTGCCAAAAGAAGCATGGTTAGCGACCGCTGGCGTGTTCTTCTTCGTGATGAACTGTATCAAGATTGTGCCCTATACGTTGATTGGCGAGTGGGAGACATCGATGCTATGGACATCGGCCTTGCTCGTGCCGGTTGCGCTCTTGGGCACCTATCTTGGCAAGGTGATGCAGGGCTATGTGTCTGAAAAACACTTTATGAAGCTATGCCGCCTATTCCTCGTGCTGTCGGGCATCTTGCTTGTCTATAAAGGCGTTATTGCTTAGCTGGACCGCTTAGCTTGATATGGCGATTGGCCAAGCCCCACATGCGAATTTATTTGCCATAAAGTCAGTTTTATTATTTTGTATCGTTAGTAACGCAGTAGCGTGCGAAATATTGATTATTGAATGAGGGCATAATGGCAAAGCCTGAATGGAATTATCATCCCGACCTTCCGATCGGTAACAATCCACTATTCTCGTGGCCGCTTCGCTTTAAGGAGATCGCGCTCTATTATCGCGACAATTGGCTAGCGTTGTCAGAGGGCACCATTTTTCTCCTGCTAGCCATTCTTACTGTGCGTTTTTCCAGCCCAGATATGAGCATTGCCGCGACCGTTGACTGGGCCTGGGCAGGCGGTATCTGGCTGCGGAACTTCATCCTTTTATTGGTGGTCGCTGGCGGCCTGCATTACTATTTCTTTGCCAGAAAACAGCAAGGCACTGACCTTAAATATGTCCCTAGCTTTATGTCCAAGGGGAACCGCTTTTTGTTCAATAACCAGCTATGGGACAATATGTTTTACGCGCTGGTGAGCGGGGTCTTGGTCTGGTCTGGTTTTGAGGTCTTTATGTTCTGGGCGATGGCCAATGATCATGTGATGATGATTACATTCTGGGATCACCCGATCTGGTTTGCGCTGGCCTTTCCGTTGATATTCATCTGGATTGCGTTCCACTTTTACTGTGTGCATCGCCTATTGCATGTCGAATTTCTCTATCGCTGGGTTCATGGGCTCCACCACAGGAATGTTGCAACGGGGCCTTTTTCCGGGATTTCCATGCATCCGGTGGAACATCTGTTATATTTTTCCTCGGTTCTCATCCATCTGATCGTGCCATCTGATCCGGTGCATATTATCTTCCACTTGTATTCTCTCTCACTTGGCGCGGTGTTTGGCCATACCGGATTTGACGCTTTGTTGGTGAAGAATAAAAAACGCCTGATGATCGGCCATTTTCATCACCAACTTCATCACCGGTATTTTGACTGCAATTATGGCTCTGTGGATATGCCGTGGGATAGGTGGTTTGGTAGCTTTCACGATGGCAGTCCGAATGCCATGAAAAAAATCAGAGCATCTCGCAAGGACTAAACAGCCCTAATCGTCGCCGTCTTCGTTTTGGTATTTGTATTGGTTGGTGGGGCGAAACCGGACCACTAGGCAACCAAGGGCGATGATTAGAATGGCGGCCGCCTCATAGAGCAGGGTGATCGGCTCCATTTCCTTGCCTTGAAGGATGATCAGACGGGCAATAGCTGTCATCGCGATGAATAGCGGCAGGGTGATCGGAATACGGTTGCTGGCAAAGAATATGCCGATCATGCCCAGTACCTCGGTGTAGATGAACAGCAACAACAGATCGGCGAGATTAATTTTGCCTGCTTCATAGACAACGATGATTTCCTGAAGTGTCGCGATGACTGTCAAAACCGCAATGAGCGTCAACAGAGTTTTCTCAATTAACTTTATGCCGATTGATATTTTCTGTTCAAACATACGCGCCACCTTTTACATTGATGTTCTTGATACGCTGTCAAAGCCGAATACTAAATTAGTTCTATCGTTCATGACAAAGGGGCCAAGGTCAAGCGCTTTGCCGTGCCGGTGATTGTGACTTTATCCCAATGAGGGATGATGATTGGGTGGGAGATAAATAGCGGCGGGGGCTATGCCGGTGCGTAAGCGCCGATTTTAGATGTCTTTAACCCGTTATTCACCAGCGCCTCGGCAAAGGTGACGCCGGCGGTCACGCCATCAATTATCGGCAGGCCAAATTCTGCGCTGAGCTGTGCCATCAGATCGGTCATCCCGGCGCATCCCAAGATGATTGCTTCGGCATAATCTTCGGTGATGGCCGCCTTAATTTCGGTACGGATTACATCCAATGTTGCCGGATCACCGTCTTCGAGTTTCAACACCGGAATGTCGGTTGCCCGCACGCGCACGCATTTTTGCATGAGGCCGTAGCGCAGTAGATTATCCTCTAGCCCCGGTACAGAACGCGACAGGGTGGTGATCACGCTGAACTTGGCGGCGATCATACTGGCCGCGTGATAGGCGGCCTCGCCAATGCCCAGAACCGGAACCGATACAAGGGCACGCACTGCATCAAGGCCGGTATCATCAAAACACGCAATGACGATTGCATCGACATTTGGGTGTTGTTTGATCGCGGCCAACAGGCCGGGCACACAGGCCGCTATATCCAGATAGCCCTGAATGCTGGGTGGCCCATTTTGGGAATTAACCGCAATTATTTCGGTGTCCGGACGGGCAATTGCCCGCGCGGCGGCGGCAATCTTTGTTGTCATGGATGCGGTTGTGTTTGGGTTTACCACCAGAATTTTCATGACCATTAGACCTCGCCGCCGAGATATGCGGCTTTGATCCGGTCATCATCGAGCAGGGCTTTTGATTGCCCCTCAATCACAACATTACCTGTAGCCATGGCATAGGCACGGTGGGAAATGCTCAATGCCATGCGCGAGTTTTGCTCGACCAACAGCACCGAGACGCCTTCGTCGCGGTTGATGGCAACGATCGAACGGGCGATGTCCTGCACTAATTTCGGCGCGATGCCCAAGCTCGGCTCGTCTAGCAATAACAGCTTTGGTTTGGCCATCAGGGCACGCCCGATCACCATCATTTGTTGTTCCCCGCCCGATAGCGTTCCCGCCGCTTGGCTATAGCGCTCCTTTAATCTGGGGAAGCGTTCTAGGATGGTGGCGAGTGTCGCCTCGATCTCGGCCTTATTGGTGCGGGTAAAGGCGCCCATCAACAAATTGTCTTTGACCGACATGAACGGAAACACACGCCGCCCCTCTGGCACCATCACAATGCCCCGTTTGACAATCGATGATGGATCATTGCCATCTAGCCGCTCGCCCTCGAACCTCACCGATCCGGTGGTTGGTTTTGCAAGGCCGGTAATCGCCCGCAGGATTGATGATTTGCCCGCGCCATTGGCCCCGATGAGGGCAACGGTTTCACCCTGATTGACATTAAGAGAGGCGCCTTTCAGCGCGTGCACATGATCGTAGAATAATTCGATATCAATAAAGTCGAGCATCGCTGTCATGGCCTATATCCCGATTTCATCATCGGCACTACCTAGATAGGCCTCGATAACTTTGTCATTATTCTGGATTTGGGAGGGCGTGCCCTCGGCGATCTTTTCACCAAAATTCAACACCACGATCCGGTCCGAAATAGTCATTACCGCTGGCATGTCATGTTCGACCAACATGATCGTCACGCCGCGTTCATCACGGACCGAGCGAATGAGGTTAACCATATGCATCGTTTCATCATGGTTCATGCCGGCAAATGGCTCGTCCAATAGCAATACTTTGGGATCTGTTGCCAAGCCAATGGCAATGCCTAGCGCCCGCAAGCTACCTTGGGGCAGGTTGCTGGCCTGTTCGTTGCTAATGTCGGACATGCCCAGAAATTCGAGCAATTCATCGGCATATTTCCCAAAGGCGGCGACGTCAGCCTGCGCCTGTCCGGATCCCCAGAAATATCCGGCTAGCGATGCCTTGGCCCGTAAATGCTGCGCCACGACAACGCCTTCATGCACCGTCATGTTTTTGAAAATGGTGGTTTCCTGAAAGGTGCGCACGACCCCTTTGCGCGCGACAATATGCGGCTTTAGGTTGGAAATGCAGTCGCCCTTATACAACACCTCGCCAGACGTTGTCGGCGTAAACGAGGAAATCATTTTGAACAGGGTGGATTTACCGGCACCATTCGGTCCGATCACCGATAGAATTTCGTTTTCGGCCACATCAAAGCTGATGTCATTATTCGCCGTCAGACCGCCATATTTCTTGGTGACATTCTTTACTTGGATAAGCGCGCTCACTTGTCACGTCCTTTATAGGCCCGCAAACTCAACAACCCGTTGGGTAGAAAGCGGATGATGATGATCAGTAGTGTTGAATAGATAAGCAATTGATATTGTTGAAATTCAAACAGTAGATCCCAGCCGAAATAGAGTACCAAAGTGCCGAGCATCGGGCCAAACACATAGCCCAAGCCACCGAGAAAACAATTCAGCATGAAATTCACCGAATCCACGACTTGAAAGCTGGAGGGGTAAACCGATTGTGCGATCGAGCCGAACATGGCGCCGCCAATGCCGCCAAAAAAGCTGGATATGGCAAAGATAACCACGCGGATATAGGCGATGTTAACCCCGACCGAACTTGCCAATTCCTCGTTCTGTTGCATGGAACGGCACAAGTGCCCAAGGCGGGAATTAACCAGCCGGTAAAGCGCGGCATAGGTCACAATCATCAGCACACAGGCAGTATAATAAAAGGCGAGCTTGGTGTTCGCCATGCTGGCAAAATCGGGCAAGATCGGAATGCCAAATAGCGATACGCCGGATGGTAACGGGATCGATGACATGCCCCGCGCGCCATTGGTGATCGGCAAGGCGAGGGCGGTTAGGGTTACAACCTGCGTCAAGACCAGTGTTATCATCGCGAAATAGACACCGCGAAGCCGTAGGATAGGAATGCCGATAACAACAGCTACCAGCGCCGCGAACAGCCCAGCCGCGGGCAATGATAGCCAGAAAGACCACCCCGCCTTGACCACTAGAATGGCCGAGACATAGGCACCGATCAACGCAAAGGCCCCTTGGCCAATGTTAATCCTGCCAATGTAAAAGGTAAGCCAGACACCCGCACTCGCAATCGAGAGCAGGGCCACGGAGGTTAGGGTGAAATAGAAATCCCAACGGCCTGTCGCGCCTATAATCAACGGCACGCCGACAAAGATTGCGAATAGAAAGATGCCAACGCCAATTAGCTGTTTTCGGGTAAGGTGAAACATCAGATTATCCCCACGGCTTGCCCATCAAACCCTGTGGTCTGATAGCGAGGAAAATCATCAATGAGACAAAAATTAACAGATAGGTGATGTCACCATATTGCGACAATACGGCAAGGCCAATCGCCTCCATGAATCCCAGAATGATACCGCCCCAGATCGCCCCGGAAATAACCCCGGCCCCGCCAATCATCACCATCATAAAGGCCTTGATTGATGTCGGCCCGCCCATCCCAAGATTCATCCCAGTGATGGTAACCAATAGACCGCCAACCAAACCAGCTAGCATCGCGCCTAGCGCAAAGCCGATGGTCGAATAGCGATCGACATTCACCCCCATCAATTGGGCCGCAACCCTGTCTTGGGCAAGGGCGCGCAGGGCCCGACCGGTTTTTGTATATTGCATCAGAGCAATGAAGGCGATGATAGACAAGATAGCCAGCGCACAGATCAAGATCCGGTCATAGGGCATGATCAGGCGGAAATCATAATTGAATACGCCATCAATAATTTTGGGAACGCCGCGCTGTTTCTCGCCAAATACCAGCAAGATCACCGCGTCCAGAAAGAACGCGATACCCGCCGCCAGCAACATCGTACTTTCCTCACGCGCCGATCCCTTGATTACCGGCGCGAACAATAATTTCTCGATCAAAGCGCCCAGAATAACAAGGGTGATGCATGACATAGCAAGGGCCACAACAAAGGGCACACCGAGCTGGCCATAAAATGTGTAGGTGACGAAGCCGCCAATGACATACATCTGGCCATGGGCAAAATTGAGAACATTCATCAGGGCAAAAATAAGCGTCAAGCCAAGCGCAATCATCGCATATTGGGACCCGAGATAGACGCCATTGGCGAGGATTTGTTCCATCAGCTTTTCTCTTCTTAAAAAACCTTGGGCCATTGCGGCCCCATGAGCTTTATTCTCTTAAAAGCCTCGGGCCAATCTGGCCCGAGGTTGTGTCGTTATTTAGGTCAAAGATGACCCGGAAATGGTGAGGGTGGATTAGTCGACTTCTGCAACAAACAAAGTTTCAAAAGCACCGTCCTGATAGACATTCACCACCAATGGAACAGCAATCTGACGACGCTGGCCAAAGGATGACATGCCAACATAACGCAGCTTTGCATCACCATTCATGTAGGGGTTAGGTGCCTCAAATTTATCCATAGTCGCCTTGAACACACCGGCGTCATTGATCGCGGCAGGTGCGGCCTTTAGCGTTTCCAGAATATATTCAAGCGCATAAACCTTGGTGTTGGATTCGTCATTATATTCGCCAAACATCTTTGTATAGCGTTTGACAAATTCATTCATCATCGGCGAGGCAAGTTCTGGCGTGGATGCACCGCCAACCGAAATAAAGCCGTTTGCCAGATCGCCAGCACCTTCAGCCAGCACGCCAGCATCCTGTGCAGTCTCGGTTGAAATCACACCCTTAAAGCCCAATTCCCGGGCCGAGCGGATAAGCTGGGGCGCGTTTGCCGGTGATACACCAGACAGCACCAAAAGATCGGGCCGTGAGCGCATAACCGGGGTTAGAACAGGGGTGAAATCAGTGGTGTCGACCTGATAGGTAACATCCGAAGACACAACCTTTAGCCCAAGAGCCTCGGCCGCCATAACACCGCCATCACGCTGGCTAAGCGGGTCAGATTCATTAGCCGCGATGAACGCAACCGTTTTGACGCCCTTTTCTTCGATCAGATATTTATAGATCGACGGACCAGACTGGTAGTTGGCAACCATACCAAGAACCGCATTGGATGCAGGAGCCTGATATAGCGCCTTTGGAAAGGCGTATGGGAAATACATGATGTCGTTCGCCTCTGCCACCGGACGTACCGCGGCGGCGCCGTCATCAACATTTGGCCCCACGACATAGTGAATGCCTTCTTGGGCCATTTTTTCCATGCCCGCAATGGCGCGCTTGGGGTCCTTTTGGTCATCGAAAGATACGATTTCAATATCGTAAGTGGTGCCACCGATAGTATAGCCACCGGTTTCATTGATCCATTCTGCTCTGGCCTCCATCGAACGCTGGTTCGAGATGCCCCAGGCCGCGGCTGGTCCGCTTGTCACACCAACAAAACCAATTTTTAGAACAGGATTGTCGGCATAGCCTATTGTGGGGGAGAGCGAGGTGAGGGCGATGGCCGTTATTGCGGCTTTCATTATTGTTCTGCGTTGCATGGTAACCTCCAATTGGTTCTCGTTTGGCAATTTATTGCGAGCGGTCAGTTGCGGTTGTTTGGGCAAATGAATGTGTAGGAACGCCTTGAGGCCGGTTTGTAGATGTTGAGTCTGTAATTGCCGGATCTATAAAATATCGCCGCCACAACGCCGCCAATAACGTTCATGATTGTTAACAATTTTTGTCAACATGTTTGGGCAGTTGGTTAACATTTTTTAATTTGGCGTGTTCATTCACTTGATTTTAAATAGTACCTGCCGCCATATGGTTTGGTTCTTCGGTGTGAAAGAGGCTAGCTGTGCGCGTCAATTCCCCAATAAATCGTCACGATGCAGGTGATGATCAGTCGAAAGCTGATGAAAGCCTGATCGTCGATCGGATATATAAAGCCGTGATGGAGCGTCGTTTGGCGCCAAACACCAAGCTAAGCGAGGCCCGCCTATGCGAGACATTCAATGTCGGTAGAATGCATGTACGGCGCGCCCTGCTGGTGCTCTCAACGCAGGGTATTATCGACCTGCATTCCAACCGCGGCGCCTATGTGGCCTGCCCTGATAGCGCCGAGGCGGATGATGTTTTTGCCGCCCGTACTCTGATTGAACCACCGCTTGTTCGCCAACTAGCAGATAATCCGCGTGCGGTTAATCTGGCCCTGTTGGCCGATCACATAGCGATGGAAAACGCCGCGCGTGCCCAAAATGAGCGCACCGAGATCATCCGGCTGTCTGGTGAATTTCATACAAAGCTAGCCGAGGCGGCGGGCAATAAGTTTGTCTCGCGGATGCTGCGGGAACTGGTCACGCGGACCTCGCTGATTGTGGGCCTGTTCGGCACTTCAAAACACGCCGCCTGTCCGGAGGATGAACACCGCCAGATCCTAGAGGCGATCAAAGCAGGTGACCCTAATCAGGCCGAGAACCTGATGATATCCCACCTAAACCATATCCAGCACGGCCTAGACATGGATACAAGCAACCACCCCCAAGACAATTTAGCCACCATCCTAGGCTAGGCAGGTTGGGTGTCTCTTTTTGTTAGGTCTATGCATTGGCGCGTTTTTCGAATGGTGAGAGGTTTCTTCAATCCATCTTTGAATACCATTACCTCGGAGCCATTATAGTGCGTCTGTGCACTGTAGCTGAGTGAGAATCTATGCTGATCGCATTTTTTATATATTTCAACAATTTCAGGTGTGTTGTCGTAGCTCACTATCCAATTTTGGTTTACCAACTCTTGGATGTTTTTTCCCAATAAAACGTGATCATTTTTTTGGAATGCATTCATGTAAAGTGAGGATCCTTTGTGAAAGTATGGTGGGTCGAAGTACACTAGAGAGCTTTTGGGGAGCGTGGGCAATTCTGTTGTGATGTAGTCTTCTATATCACAGTTTGTAATTGTTATTTTTTGGCTTAATAATCCAATGAGTTCAATCCGCTGAAGCAAAGCTTGCTTGTTGAAACGAGCGTCTATTTTCCAAGTCCCTTTTTGTTCTTTGCCGCCTATTATGCCACCTGCCAGTATTCCAGAGCGGTTTGTTCTGTTTAGAAAAAAGGTTGCAAACCCTAGGTCGAGTATATTTGCCGTTGATTTGTTAAGAAGAATATCCTTTTGTTTGGACCAGTTTTGAAGATTGATTTTGGTGTCTTTAATCTTCTTACAAAGTTTTTTGTTTTCATAAAAAGCAGAGTGCCAAAAAGCGTAAATAGCCCTGTCATAGTCATTTAGATGCAAGTGAGATATGTGGCCGTTTGCTAACAGAGATAGCCCAATTCCTGCACCGCCACAAAATGGCTCCACATAAGGGGCGCCTCGTAGGTCATTTAGCTTTATTAAATCGGCAATGTAGCCTGTCAGCATCGCCTTTCCACCTGGATATCGTAGGGGTGAAAAAAAGCCATTCTTTGGTAGCTCTAGTGCCTGACACTCAAGCTCTTTGCCTGCAGGGACACTCTGTAGGTCAGTCATTTTGTGCGAGATGCTCAAAAATAGCAGCGAATAGATGCGCGTATCTATCCCAATTTGCCACGCATTCTTTTTGCGTCAAAATCGGAGCGTCAAGTGCGTGTAATTGTGCATTTAGCTCCTTTAATGAATGATGATAATCCGAATTCAGCGCCGCGCGAACGCTGTCCAATTGTCTGTTCGTTTTATCCGCATCGATAACCCACAACGCTGTATTTAATTTTGCTCGCAACTTGGCCCCAAAATCATCCCAAGCCCTAATGTCCTTTGGGGTTTTCGTTCCTGATTTAATCAAGAAATCTGTGAGTGTTAAGTCTAAAAATACACGCATTATGACGCCTGCAATCAATGGTCGACCTTTTGGTGTCTCCGTTATGTCGAGTTTTTGAATTTCAAATAGAAGCGTTTTAATTCTCTCGTTCGCGATGTCGGGGGCGTAGCCTAAATTGTTAGGAGCTAATTTTGATCTGGGTATCGGAGCCTTAACTACACCCACGCGCTCATTTGCTACAGATTGGGACGGTTTTACTGTTGGCTTTGTTTTTTTAACATCTTCACTGGTGTTAGCCTCTTTGGCATTTGCGCGAGTGCCTTCGGTTTGTAATGGGTTTGCATTATTTTTGACCGATTGGCTCAGAAACGTCTCCAAAATTTCATTGCGTTGCGCTAAATGTTTTACATCCTCGGTGGTTAGATTTTTTTTAATGAGGTGTCGCAATATTGATAAAAGTAGCTTTGCTCCGTTGGTTTTGTCACCGTTGTCAAAGGTAACTTCACCACTTAATGAGATGTTGATGCCAAGTCTTTCTGATAAGAAAGCGGTTCCAAAGACCCTCTCAACTGCGGCGCCTGTTCCTTGTTTGTGTATTTCTCTCTCAGGCAACTCCCCCTCTTGAAGATGGCCTGTTTTTTTGAGGTAAATAGTGGCGGCATACCACTTCTCATATTCTCCTTTTTGAGCTTTCCTAACCGCATTTTGAACATAGCCAGCCCTCTGGAGGCCAGCTCCGCCCATATTGGTGCCCTGTTTGCGGTCTACCCAGCTCATCGCTAGTTCTTTTTCCGGAAAAACCACGCAGGGAATCTCTGACAGACGATTCTTTTGGTACTGGCCGCTTAGTGATTTAAAGGCGTCTTGTATCGGTTTTTGTTCCGTAAGAAGCGGATTTTCTAGAAGCCGTAATGCAACAAGGCGGCGGTTCCCTTCAACGACAATGTAACCTTCGCTCTTGTCGTTTTTTACAACTCCGAATAGGTCGATAGGAGACAATCCGTGCAAAGCGATATCCTTTCCCATTTCTACAAGCTTAGTATCTTGTTCCTCAACGAGGGCGTCTAGCGCCTCTTGTTGACTTTGTGCGGAAAAAATTCGGTAGTTTTGTTGGTCAAATTCCAATTTGCTGATTGAAATTTTTCTGTGTTCATATGCCGCCAAAGGATATCCTCCCTAATTACGCTATCGCGCAATCAATGAGTGTATTGGATAAATGTAAAATAAAGGTTAAGACGGCCCGCGGTTTTTGCTCCCATCACCAGATAACTTCACCCATACCTCATCATTAGATTCTGTGGCGGTCTTGTTTTGGCCGCGTTTTGGCGTTGTTTAATGCTTTGGAAATTATCGAATTTGTGTTTTTGGGATCCCAAAATTGGAATATATCGAAGAAACTGGATTAAATCTTAAGAAATTCTTGACTTAAGGATCCCTAGCTATTGTAGTGAATGTAAGGAAATAAATATATGGCCCAATTCCTAGGTGCGGAATGAGATCTCTGTAGCATTTGGGCTGAAACAAGACGGAGTGGGGGGAAGACAGTCACTCTGAGTTGCCGTCATTAGATGGTTCATATGGAGGAAGAACCCCCGCCATATGAAATAGAGCTAAGGGAGAAAGAAATGCTCAAAAATTTCGCTACAGCGGCTATCGCTGCTACCGTAACACTCAGTACAAGCATGGCCTTTGCACAGGTCAATCTGACCTCAAACGCGGCTGGTGCTGGCACCGCTGGTGCATTATCTGCTACTGCGTTGGTGGAAAATGCGGCAGAGCGCGGCATCGCTAATATCCAGCTTAAAGATGGCCAAACAGGTACAAAATACACTGTGGCTTTGGCCGAGGGTAAAATTGACCTTGCCAGTGGCCCGTTCATCTTGCCGTTCCTGCTAGCGCGTGCGGCTGGTCCGTTCTCGAACCTGGAAAAGGAAAAGGCGAAGGAATTAGGCCATAGCATTGCAATGCTTTATCCATACACATTCTCGATTTTCACGCTCTATGCTTATGACGCCAAGGGTATTTCTGGCTGGAATGATCTAAAGGGCATGAAAGTTCTGAACGGTCCGCCACGCGGTACGGCGGCATTGAATTCTCGTAGCCTTATCCAGCTATTTACCGGTCTGAAGTCTGAAGACGATTATGACACAATCACCGTCAATTGGAGCCAGATGCCGTCGGCCATCATTGATGGTACGGTCGATGCGGCTGTTATTCCGGCGATGTTCCCTGGACCACGCGTCACACAATCAGCTGCGGCTGGTGCGATGACCATGCATTCTATGCCAAAGGACGTGTTCGAGGCCCCTGCAACGCAGAAGTTCTTGAACAAGCCGGGTTCAACGCCGTTTGTTGTGCCACTTTCACAAATCAAAACAGCAATGGGTGACGGTTGGACAGTCTCTTCTGAGGATGACATGTTCCGCGGTATGGCTGTGCCGGGCGGCGACCTTGTCAATAAGAGCATGGACGAAGAGCTTGCTTACCAGCTGACCAAGTCACATATCGAAAACCTCGATAAGATCAAAGCAATGGCACCATTTATGGCGACCCTGAACTTTGGTGATGTGTCAGAAAAAGCAAACGGCCTTTGCGGTGCGAACATCGTGAAGTTCCATCCGGGTGCTGTTCGCGCTTGGACCGAAGCAGGATACGAGCTTCCAGCTTGCTCACTGCCTAAATAAGGTACGTTACATAAATCGGTATGGGAGGGTGATTGAATGCGCCCTCCTTTACCTCTTTTTATCAATGTTTTTACATCTATTCGTTTCACTCCAACACTGATGGTTTCGTAAAATGCCAAAACAGACCCCACCACTTGCCGCACAATCCGTAAACAGACCAGTAATCGCTGATCGACTTGTTTATGTGTTGGCATTGCTTCTTGTTATTGTTGGACTAGTCAATGTGACGCCGGCAATCCCGGGCTGGGATGATCTGTGGAAGGATATGACCGGAAACGATCTTTTCAAGATCCGCCGTTTCCCGACTGAATGGCTGTTTCCCATTACGTTTTTCTGGATGATGTTGATTGTCGCATTAAAACATTCTATGTGGTGGAGCTGGGCTGACAAAAGCACGGCTATTCGGCGTCTTGGTTTGTTTTTTGACGTGGCATTGGTTGTCGCGGCGGCGGCTATTTCCATTAGCTATCTTGCCGAGATTGAGGCTGTTTGCCTTGTTGATGTTATCAATGGCGATCGGGCTCGTTTGGTGGCGCAATCGCTACAGGCGGAAATTGATTTTGCCAATCTATATGGATTGCCAGCGCCAGATTCGGCCGATGATCCGGGGTGTTTGAACTCGACCGGTAAATGGCTCATTTTGATAATGTTTGGCGCCGTGGTGACCTTCCTTGGCTACAATATCAAAGTGTGGGGATTGCCGCTTGTTCTGGTGTCCATTCTGGTTGCGTCTTACA
>Ga0209138_1002414_pt1 | contig 14452 bp, 13 predicted proteins | sample SaaInl3SG_22_DNA_FD_184645 | JGI IMG/M metagenome (GOLD analysis project Ga0209138, IMG submission 184645) | Marine microbial communities from expanding oxygen minimum zones in the Saanich Inlet - ESP_153SG_22_DNA (SPAdes) (version 2) | ecosystem: Environmental > Aquatic > Marine > Intertidal...
AAATTATATATTGAAATTTAATTTAAAAATCTAATAATGAAATTATTAAAATTAGCTGTGATAGCTTTGTTCACATTAGGAACAGTAAGTAATGCAAGCGCACAAGATGAAAACAATCCTTATGTAGTAGGATTTGGAGTAAATGTTATTGATTTAAGTGACTATCCAGTTGACACTGATAGCTATAACTTTTTAAGTAATTTATCAAGAGTTTCTTATGAAAAGTACTTAGAGAAAGGATTTACCTTACAATTAGCAGGTACAGTTAATAGTTTGACAACAGCCGCTAATGGTGATGATATGGAAAAATCATTGTATTGGTCAACAGACTTAAGTGTAAAATATGATTTAAATAATCTAGTAGGAGAAACATCACAATGGTTTGACCCTTATGTGTTTTTAGGAGGAAGTTATGTAAATGTTGGAGATCTTTCCGAGGGGATGTTAAATTCAGGTGCAGGTTTCAATACTTGGTTTACTGAGAACATGGGTCTAAACTTACAGCTAAGCTACAGAAAAGGATTTTCAGATGAAGTTGCTGAACACTGGCAACCATCTTTAGGTTTTGTATACAGATTCGGAGGAACTGATACAGACGGCGACGGTATTTATGACAAAAAAGATGCTTGTCCAGAAGAAGCTGGATTAGCAATTTTTAATGGTTGTCCAGATGCAGATAACGATGGAATTAAAGATTCTGACGATGCATGTCCAAATGTTGCAGGATCTGCAGCTATGAACGGATGTCCTGATACAGACGGTGACGGAATTGCTGATAAAGACGATATGTGTGTAAACGCAAAAGGAACAAAAGCAAATAAAGGGTGTCCTGATACTGATGGAGATTCTGTTTTAGATAAAGATGATAAATGTGCTACTACGGCTGGACCAGCTGCAAACGGTGGTTGTCCTTGGCCAGATACAGACGGAGACGGTGTATTAGATAAAGATGACAAATGTAATAATGAAGTAGGACCTGCTTCTAACAATGGATGTCCATTGCCAATTATTACAGAAGAAGCTGAAGCAGCAATTAACATGAGTGCAAAAACAATATTGTTTGAATTTGACAATGCTTCTTTTCAATCAGGAGTTTCAGATCAATTAGATGCAATTGTTGCAATCATGAACAAATACCCTAAAGCAAACTTTTTAATTGCAGGACATACAGATAGCATTGGTACTGTAAAAGTAAATCAAAAAATATCTGATAAGAGAGCAGCAGCTGTTCAAGCTTATTTTGTTGAAAAAGGTATTGATGCAGCTCGTTTAGATACTAAAGGATTTGGTGAGTCTATGCCAATAGCAGGAAACATGTTAAAAGCAGGAAGAAGCTTAAACAGAAGAGTAGAGATTAAAACTACGAACAAATAAGTTTCCCTTTCTTTAAAATACAAAACCTCATCAATTTTTGATGAGGTTTTTTTACGCCTTAAAGTTAAATTTATTCGCGTAAAATTCTTTCAACTTTCAAGGAAATAAATTACCTTTGCACCCTGAAAGTAAAGTTATTTAACTTTAAAGATTTAATTCATTTAATTAGATAAAATAATGTCTACAACAATAGGAAAAATTTCTCAAATTATTGGCCCAGTAATTGACGTTGAGTTCAATACAGAAAATGCTGACTTACCTAAAATTTATGATTCACTTGAAATTCAAAAAGCAGATGGATCTATCTTGGTTTTAGAAGTTCAACAGCACATAGGAGAAGATACTGTTCGTTCAATATCTATGGACGCTACCGATGGTTTAAAAAGAGGGCAAGAAGTTACTGCAACTGGAAACCCAATTCAAATGCCAGTAGGAAACGACATTTATGGACGTTTATTTAACGTTACTGGAAATGCCATTGATGGTCTAGGAGAATTGCCTAAAAAAGGGAAAGATGGATTGTCTATTCACAGGTCTGCACCAAAATTTGAAGATTTATCCGTTTCTACGGAAGTTCTTTTTACAGGAATAAAAGTAATTGATTTAATTGAACCGTATGCAAAAGGAGGTAAAATTGGATTGTTTGGTGGAGCAGGAGTTGGTAAGACAGTATTGATTCAAGAATTAATTAACAATATTGCAAAAGGACACGGTGGTTTATCTGTTTTTGCAGGAGTAGGTGAAAGAACTCGTGAAGGAAATGATTTACTTAGAGAGATGTTAGAATCTGGAATTATCAAGTATGGTGATGATTTTATGCATTCTATGGAAGCAGGAGGATGGGATTTATCGAAAGTAGATAAAGCCGGAATGAAAGACTCTAAAGCAACTTTCGTATTTGGACAAATGAACGAACCACCTGGAGCACGTGCACGTGTTGCATTGTCTGGTTTAACAATTGCAGAATATTTTAGAGATGGAGCTGGAGAAGCACAAGGAAAAGATGTACTTTTCTTCGTAGATAATATCTTCCGTTTTACACAAGCAGGTTCTGAGGTTTCTGCCTTATTAGGACGTATGCCATCGGCAGTAGGATACCAACCAACATTAGCAACTGAAATGGGTGCAATGCAAGAGCGTATTACTTCAACCAAAAAAGGTTCTATTACTTCTGTTCAAGCAGTTTATGTACCTGCGGATGATTTAACAGATCCAGCACCAGCAACAACATTTGCGCATTTAGATGCAACAACTGTATTGTCTCGTAAAATTGCAGAATTAGGTATTTATCCTGCAGTAGATCCATTAGATTCTACTTCAAGAATTTTATCTGCTGAAGTTTTAGGAGATGAGCACTACAACACAGCAACAGCTGTAAAAGAATTGTTACAACGTTACAAAGAGTTACAAGATATCATTGCTATTTTAGGAATGGAAGAATTATCTGAAGAAGATAAATTAGTAGTTCACAGAGCTAGACGTGTACAACGTTTCTTATCTCAACCTTTCCACGTGGCAGAACAATTTACAGGGATTCCAGGTGTCTTAGTTGACATTAAAGATACCATTAAAGGGTTCAACATGATTATGGACGGTGAATTAGATAAATATCCTGAAGCTGCATTTAACTTAAGAGGATCTATTCAAGATGCAATAGACTCTGGAGAAAAAATGTTAGCAGAAGCATAATAATTGCTGAAAGCCCAAAGCTTAAAGCCCAAAGACTAAAATATGTTTTTAGAAATTGTAACACCAGAAGCGATCTTATTTTCATCAGAAGTAGATTCTATATTTGTTCCTGGGATTCATGGAGAATTTCAGATGCTGAACAATCACGCACCCGTGGTTTCTATTTTAAAAGAAGGAACTGTCAAAGTACATTTGCATACTCAAGAGCATATTGAATTAAATGATTTAAAAGGGAAATTAGAAGTGCATCATGATGATGACAAAATTCTAACCTTATCAATTAGCTCAGGAACACTTGAATTTAATGACAATAAAGCAATTATATTAGCGGATTAATTTCGCTATTATATTTCAATACAAACCCCAAAACAGTCCTGTTTTGAGGTTTTTTTGGGTTCAATTACAAGGGAGCCCCGTTCTTTCTAATTTGCCGAAATGATGATGTTGTCCAACTCATAAGTACCATCCTCATTTTCATTTCCACTCCCTGTATATCGAAAGGCAAAATAGGTGGTACCTTCTCCACAAGAGAGATCAACAAGACCCGAATTATACCAATTCGAAAATGAATCTGTATTTTGAGTGATATAGGCTTTTGGAACAATTCCCCAAGTGCTGTTTCTATTCCAGATGTAGTTCCGTCCCAATCATTTGAAAAGAGGAGCGCTAGGGTACTATCATCCGCATAACTGTTTGAGGTTTGAAACTGAAGTGTCACTCCTGTATTGGTGTCCAAATGAATTCCTGGCGTAATCAACCATGAAACCGTACTATGGTCATTTGAGTTATAAGAACCACTTCGAGCAGAAATCCCTTGCGATGGATTGCTTTCTGTTGCTGTGTATGCTTCCCAACCTTCCGATCCTTCTGCTATAAAGTGGGTCCAACCATTCCCTGTAATCAAAGTGGAATTCGATTGATTTTCGAAATCTTTAAAAAATAGTATTGTAGCTCCTTCTGAAGCAGCAAGACCACAATCTAACGCTATGGGATTGCACTTTTCAGGATTTGTAAATACAAGTTTTGCGGGCGTATTTGCAATGGCAACCAAAAACGTTGAGGTATAGTCTTTCGAAAGCACAAAAGTTGCTGTTCCTTTTCCTGTGGGAATCACATTCGATTTAAAACTTGCAAATGTACTCGTCTGTAGCTTTATGATCTTATTGGATTCACATTCTAAGAGTTTTCTAAAACCATCAAATTGATCGTTTGCTTCTCCTGCAAATGTTTTTCCCAAATCGGCTTTTATGAACTGAGCAGCGGACAATTGAATCTGTGTGTTAATATGTGCTTCAGTAATTACTGATAGTGCAATAATTTCAGGAACAATTTCTTCAACCGTTCCGGTTATTATAAGATGCTTTTCAACCGCAGTTGAAGGAATGTTACTCACGCGTTGCCCGTCCAAACTGCCTAGTATATATTTCCCTACAATTGTATTAGTTGGATCTGCATCAAACGCACCATCATCATAAGAAACCGACAATCCGTCTAGCAAAATAAAACATTAGGACAAAAAAATACATACGAAATTGCGAACGGAACATTGTCTTATAAAAAAGAAGACAGTGCTTGGTCCTATAAAATTATAACACAGAATATATTCAATACTAAATTTAGACAAAGCAATAATTTTACTGACTATTTAATTTCTGACACAAAAACTTATCTATTACCGAGAATGTTTGTGTTTTCGATTCGTTATAATTTATAAGATTTGAACCTTTGAAAAAAAACAGCCACCAACACCGATAAAAATAATTGAGGTTGAGTGCTAAAACAAATCTAGTTGCGTGTTTATTACTGCTGATTTTTCTGCGGAGAATCTCTACCGCTAGCGCAAGCGTCTTCCTCGTGACACTAAGAGTACTGAAAAATGAATAAAAGAGAGAAGACAGAAGGTTGCAGTTTTACACCGCTGAAACAAGCATTTTTTTTACTGCAAGTCTTTTAGCAATAGTTGAATGGATTTAACCCCATTCCATTCATTTTCATCCAAGGCATAGACAATATTAAACGCATTTTGAATCTCCGTTATTTTAGAGCCCAAATTAAAGCCAATGGCATTGTAGGTTTTAGAGTCTGCTCCAGCAATGATATTCAATTTTAAATGGGTTTTGTCTGCGCCCACTTGCTTGCCATAGCCATTGTCTCTTACCGCAGAAGTTTTAAAGATAGGCTTTCTATTTTGCGGCCCAAAAGGTGCCATTTGTTGGATAATTCGAAAAAACTTGGGTGTAATTTCCGACAATTCAATTTCCGCATCAATCAAAATTTCAGGGGTCAAAAATTCTTTGGGAATACTGCTACGCACCACTTCCTCAAATTTGGCTTTAAATTTCTCGTAGTTTTCAGGCAGCAAGGTTAAACCAGCTGCGTACTTATGACCTCCAAATTGCTCGATGAATTCTTCACAGGCAAGCAGGGCATTGTACACGTCAAAGCCTTTTACAGAACGTGCAGAAGCTGCAAGTTTGTCGCCACTCTTAGTAAAGACTAGCGTAGGACGGTAGTGTTTTTCAATCAATCGAGAAGCAACAATACCAATGACGCCTTTGTGCCAATCTTCTTTATAAACCACCGAAGTAAACCGATCTTCTTCGGCATTGTCTATGATTTGCATTAGGGCTTCGTTGGTAATTTTTTTATCCAAATCTTTCCGGTCCGCATTAAAAATTTCAATGGCAGCTGCAAATTCCACCGCCGAATCAAAATCCATTTCGGTCAGTAATTCTACTGCATAATTTCCGTGTTTCATTCTTCCTGCAGCATTAATTCTGGGTGCTACAATAAACACAACATCGGTAATGGTCAGTACTTCTTTTTTGGTTTGATGAATGATGGCTTTGATGCCATTTCTTGGGTTGGAATTAATTACTTGTAGCCCAAAATAAGCAAGCGTTCTGTTTTCCCCATTTATTGGCACAATGTCTGCCGCAATTGCGGTGGCCACCAAATCTAAATAAGGTACAAAATCAGCAATGCTTTGTTGCCTGTTTTTTCCAAGCGCTTGAATCAATTTAAAACCCACTCCACAACCACACAATTCATCAAACGGATAGTAGCAATCGGTTCTTTTGGGGTTTAAAATAGCCACTGCTTTTGGCAATTCGCCACCTGGTTTGTGGTGGTCGCAAATAATAAAATCAATCCTTTTTTCAGTAGCATAAGCCACTTTTTCAAGGGCTTTTGTGCCACAGTCTAAAGCAATAATTAAGGAGAAATTATTGTCTTCTGCAAAGTCAATTCCTTTAAAAGAAACGCCATATCCTTCTCCATATCGATCTGGAATGTAGGTAGAAATATTGGGGTAAATTGTTTTTAAATAAGAGGCAACCAATGAAACTGCTGAGGTTCCGTCTACGTCATAATCGCCAAAAACTAAAATATTCTCCTGGTTGCGAATCGCAGTTTCAATGCGTTCCACTGCCAGGTCCATGTCTTTCATTAAAAAAGGATCATGGAGATCGTCTAGACTGGGTCTAAAGAATTTTTTAGCCTCTTCAAAAGTGGAGATGTTTCGCTGCAATAAAATTTCAGCAACGGTCGTATCTACAGACAAATCTTTTGCAAGTTTTGCTATTTTTTCTTTCTCAATTTTTGGTTTTGAACTCCAGCGCATTGCAATTTTTTTAAACGTAGGGTACTTTATGGGTGCAGGTGAATCCCGATAGTTATCGTCGCAAACTGTCGAAACATTTCCATGACACCACAATATTTTTCAACCGATAAATCGACAGCCTTGTTTATTTTATCTTCAGGCAATTCGCTTCCATAAAAGTGATAATCTACCAACACTTTGTTGTAAAATTTTGGATGTTCTTCCGTCAATTCTCCGGTAACAACAATTTTAAAATCAGTAGGGCTTACTCTCATTTTTGCTAAAAGAGACACTACGTCCAGTCCAGAACAACCCGCTAAAGAAGAAAGCATCAAAGCCTTTGGTCTATAGCCAGCGTCATTTCCGCCATGCGCTTCCGAAGTGTCAATTAAAAGGTTGTGTCCTCCAGGATTGTCAGATTCAAAAAGCATATTTTCTTTCCAGGTAGTTGTAACGATGTTTGTGTTCATAAGCGTTTTTTTGCAAATAATTTTTAAAAAGTAATAATTGCTAAAGGTAAAAAATAAAACCTTTTTTCACCTATTTTAATTGCGGCACTATTTTTCTCAATAAAAAGCTATCTTTAGCTACTGAAACAAAAACACATAAAACCGATGCCATTAGTTACTCCTTTATCAGCAGAACACGATTTAGAAACCAAAGAATTAGCCGAGTTTTTTAATGAAACCTTGGGGTTTTGTCCAAATTCTGTATTAACGATGCAACGCAGACCGGCGATTTCCAAAGCCTTTATTAATTTGAATAAGGCTGTAATGGCCAATGAAGGTCGCGTTACTTCTGCTTTAAAAAGACTCATTGCCTGGGTTTCTAGCAATGCTACTGGATGTCGCTATTGCCAAGCGCATGCCATTCGGGCTGCAGAGCGCTACGGAGCCGAACAAGCACAGTTAGAGAATGTTTGGGAATATAGAACACATCCTGCATTTTCGGCTGCGGAGAGAGCTGCTTTGGACTTTTCATTGGCAGCATCCATGGTGCCGAATGCTGTGGACGCTAACATTAAAACAGCGTTGTATGCGCATTGGAACGAGGGTGAAATTGTAGAGATGTTAGGCGTTATTTCATTATTTGGATATTTAAATCGCTGGAATGATTCTATGGGAACAATTCTAGAAGAGGATGCGATTGAAAGTGGTGATCAATATTTAGGAAAACACGGTTTTGAAGTTGGAAAACATGTGTAAGTGAACCTCATATTTACATAAAAAATCCGTTGGAAATAATTCCCAACGGATTTTTTAAGAATGCTACCTTACGAGTAAGGGCAAAATATTTGCTAGCCAGTACTAATTGTTACATCATTCCTGGCATCCCACCACCCATTGGAGGCATACCGCCGCCGCTTGGTGCATCTTCTTTAATATCGATCAAAGCACATTCTGTTGTTAAGATCATACCTGCAACAGAGGCTGCATTTTCTAATGCAACACGGGTTACTTTCTTCGGATCTATAATTCCAGCTTTGAGCATGTCTACATAATCATCTGATTTTGCATCATAACCGAAATCTTTTTTCCCTTCTAATATTTTGTTTAAAACAACAGAGCCTTCGCCACCTGCATTCTCAACAATAGTTCTTAAAGGAGCTTCTACTGCTTTGTTGATAATTTGTATTCCTGTAGTTTCGTCGATGTTTTCAGTTGTAATTGTGGTCAATACTTTTTTAGCACGTACCAAAGCAACTCCACCACCGGCAACAATTCCTTCTTCTACTGCAGCACGCGTAGCATGCAATGCATCGTCTACACGGTCTTTCTTTTCTTTCATCTCAACTTCTGATGCGGCACCTACATATAAAACAGCAACCCCTCCAGCTAATTTTGCCAAACGTTCTTGTAGCTTTTCTTTGTCGTAATCTGAGGTTGTCGTTTCAATTTGAGCTTTAATTTGATTGATTCTCGCTTTAATTGCATCTGCATTTCCAGCACCATTGACAACGGTTGTATTGTCTTTGTCTACGGTTACTGTTTCTGCAGTACCTAATAAATCTAAGGTAGCATTTTCAAGAGAAAAACCTCTTTCTTCAGAAATAACCGTTCCACCAGTTAAAATCGCAATGTCTTCTAACATGGCCTTTCTTCGGTCTCCAAATCCAGGTGCTTTTACCGCAGCAATTTTTAAGCCACCACGTAATTTATTGACTACTAAAGTAGCCAATGCCTGACCGTCTACATCTTCAGCAATGATTAATAAGGGTCTGCTAGACTGAGCAACAGGTTCTAAGATTGGAAGAATTTCATTCAGGTTCGAAATTTTCTTATCGAATAATAAGATGTATGGATTTTCTAAATCTGCAATCATTTTATCTGCATCTGTTACAAAGTATGGTGACAAATATCCTCTGTCAAACTGCATTCCTTCTACAACATCTACATAGGTTTCCATTCCTTTTGCTTCTTCAACAGTAATTACACCTTCTTTACCAACTTTGGTGAAAGCGGTTGCAATTAAATCGCCAATTGTATTGTCGTTGTTTGCAGAAATTGCAGCAACTTGTTTTATTTTTTCTGAAGAATTTCCTACTTTCTGTGCTTGCTTTTCTAGGTCTGTAACAATCGCAGCGACTGCTTTGTCAATCCCACGTTTTAAATCCATTGGATTTGCTCCTGCAGCAACATTTTTTAGTCCTTCTTTTACAATTGCTTGTGCAAGAACGGTAGCGGTTGTGGTTCCATCTCCAGCTAAATCATTGGTTTTAGAAGCGACTTCTTTCACCATCTGAGCGCCCATGTTTTCAAGCTCGTTTTCAAGTTCAATCTCTTTTGCAACAGAGACACCATCTTTGGTTACGGTGGGTGCTCCAAATGATTTTGAAATAATTACATTTCTTCCTTTGGGTCCTAAGGTTACTTTTACTGCGTTTGCCAATGCATCCACTCCACGTTTTAGTCCGTCACGAGCTTCAATATCAAATTTTATGTCTTTTGCCATTTTAATTTATGTTTTAGTGAATAAATTTTACTTTGAATCATATTGATTTCTTCATTTATTATTGTGAATGAATTTTTATCAATATAATTTAAATCTTTTGAAAGAATTAATAAGTATTCAGATTCTGAAGAAGCAGAGTCTAAAGCTCTTAATGCTATTTAAATGATTGCTAAAATATCTGCTTCACGCATCATTAAGTAATCTTTTCCTTCCAGCTTTAAATCTGTTCCGCCATATTTACCATAGAGTACAGTATCGCCTACTTTTACGGTCAATGGTTCGTCAACTTTACCATTACCAACGGCAACAACAGTTCCTTTTTGTGGCTTTTCTTTAGCGTTGTCTGGAATGATTAATCCAGAAGCTGTTTTTGTTTCTGCAGGCACAGGTTCTACAAGAACTCTGTCTGCTAAAGGTTTAATGTTTAATCCCATGTGTATATTTTTAGATTGGTTTTTATTTTATACTTACCATGTAGTCAGAAATAATGCCATTTAATGAAAACTGACAAGATTACTAATTTCACTTTCGAGTTTTTTAAATATACTATAAAAAAAATGCCAACGTGTCATTTACGTTGGCATTTCTATAGATTCTCAATAATGTAAAGATTATTGTTCGCTGTCTTGTGTTGTATCAGGAGCAACCGGTGCTGGCGTTGTAGCTTCAATACCGTTTAACGTTTCTTTTAAGATTGGGCCTTTGTCTCCACCTCTGTCAATAGAAAAGTTTGATAATAAAATCAATGCAAACATTGAAATTGCCAACGTCCAAGTTGTTTTGTCTAAGAAGTTGTTCGTGTTTTGCACGCCTCCTAAAGATTGTGCACCTCCACCACCAAATGAAGAAGACAATCCTCCTCCTTTAGGGTTTTGTACCATAACAATTAAAATTAAGATCACAGCTACCAATAATATGATCCCTAAAAATAAGTTATAACTCATGATTTATTTTTTTTGTAAAATTTGAATTCTTTTAATTTGGTCTGCAAAGAAACCACTTTTTTCTGGATATTTCAAACTTAAAATTTTATAAGCTTGAATTGCATTTTCATATTTTTTTTGTGCTAAATACACTTTGGCCAATGTTTCTGTCATTAAAGAGTTTGATGTTTCGTTTTTGGAAACTAAAACATTGATACTTTTCTCTTTGATAACAGGTTTTATTTTTGGGTTTTTCTCAATAAAACGATCAATAATTGAAGCTCTAGAGATGAATTTTTCTTTTTTTGGAGACGCTCTAACTATCGGTGTAGCCTTTGATAATTGCAACCATTCCCCAAAAGAGTGTTTTTCTGATGTTGTAAAAGAAAGCGGCGCATTCATCCCAAAGTCGCTTGGAGCAATTTCTGATATTGGTTTTTCATTCAATGAAACTGTTTCCGTTTTCTGTTGCACATCGGGTTTTGGAAGCACATTAAAACTAGATGCTGTTATAAAATCGAACAAGATGGCTCTGTCTGTGGTATACGCAGCAGTTACTTTGAGCTCATTATTGTATTTAAAACTGTTTTGCATTTTCAAGCCTTTTAAATACAAACTCCTTGCAGGTTGAAAATACGGATATTCCTCAATGAGGTTTTTCAACGCTTGCGTTTCTTCTTGCTGTAAGATTGCAGGATTTTTTAGGATCGATATGAATTTCTCGGTTACCAATCTCCTAGTGCTGCGTTAAAAATATCTTGATGAATGCGCTCTAAAATTTCGTCCAATGCACCTTCTAATACTCCGCCAACTAATTGTTCATTAGAATTAAAGTCTGAGTAAAATGAAAAACTTTTTTCAAAGTCTTTTTCTTCATCCAATGCATTGTAGAAGCGAACATTTATAGTTACTGTTAGTCTGTTTTGGGCCGCCGTTTGTTGTGCTGTTGCACTCATCGGGTTTATTCGATAGCCCGTAATTTCTCCTTCTAAACGCAAATCTGCATTGGGATTGTTTACCAATGTCAAGTTGGTTTGTCGTAAAAACAGCTCTTGTAATTCGGGTGTAAATCGCTGACTTAATGTGGGCTCAACGAGGGTTGCTTCATTTCTAAAAAATGAAACCTGAATGGTATCTGCATTGGTCGTTGCTCCGGTAAAAGAATAGGCACGACAAGCAGTGATCAATAAAGTACTGATTGCAAAAAAAGAGATGTAGAGGAGTTTTTTCATTACTTACAAATCGTATTGTTTAATTTTTCGATACAAAGTACGTTCAGAGATACCGAGTTCTTTGGCCGCTAATTTACGTTTATTGTTGTTTTTTTCTAATGCCTTTTTAATCATTTCTACTTCTTTGTCTTGTAAAGATAAAGATTCGTCTTCTTCAATGGTCTCAATAAAGTCATAATTTTTATCAGAAGATGCATTTTGTGGAATCTTTAATACTTCTATGGCATGCTTTTTTTCTTCTTGATCTGCGTATATTTTTTCAATTAATTGATGATTTTTTTCTTCCACTTTTTCAATATCCCCTGTTTTCATTAGGTCTAAAGTCAACTTTTTTAAATCGTTGATATCGCTTCTCATATCAAACAATACTTTATACATGATGTCTCTTTCTGTAGAAAAATCATTCGCTGAAGTTCCACCAATAACAGCGGGTAAGTTTTTGTTATAGTTTGGAAGATATTGTACAATATTTTCTGCTGTAATCAATCGGTCTTCTTCCACTACAGAAATTTGTTCTGCAATGTTTCTTAACTGACGAATGTTTCCAGGGAAACGGTAATTCATTAATAATTTAATGGCGTTTTCATCTAAGCGTACTGTTGGCATTCTGTATTTCTGAGCAAATTCTGACGCAAACTTTCGAAACAATAAATGAATGTCTTCATTTCGATCGCGAAGTGGAGGCAACGGAATTTCGATGGTGCTCAATCGGTAATACAAATCTTCTCTAAATTTTTCTTTTGCAATGGCTTCTTGCATATTTAGATTTGTTGCAGCAACAATTCGAACATTTGTTTTTTGTACTTCTGAGGATCCTACTTTTATAAATTCGCCGTTTTCTAAAACGCGTAATAAACGTACTTGGGTGGTTAGTGGCAATTCTCCAACTTCATCTAAGAAAATAGTTCCACCGTCTGTTACTTCAAAATATCCTTTTCTTGTTGAAGTAGCCCCTGTAAAAGCACCTTTTTCGTGACCAAAAAGTTCACTGTCTATGGTTCCTTCTGGGATGGCTCCGCAGTTTACTGCAATGTATTTTGCGTGTTTTCTGTGTGATAAAGAGTGTATTATTTTCGGAATACTCTCTTTACCAACACCGCTTTCACCCGTTACCAAAACAGAAATATCAGTAGGTGCAACACGCACTGCTTTTTCCAATGCTCGGTTTAAATGCACATCGTTACCGATAATGCCAAAACGTTGTTTTGTTGTTTGTAAGTTTTCCATTGTAATCGTTTAAATGTTTAAAGTTGAAAAATGGCACTTTCAACTTCTAACTTGATGACTCATTTTAATTATTATCAGAATACCCAACAACAGTTCCTTTTAAGGTTGCTGAGGTGCAGTCTTCTACTTTTACCATCACAAAATCTCCTAGTTTATAGTTGCCTTTATCAAAAACGGCGACAGTATTTTGTGTATTTCTCCCTTTCCACTCATTCGGGTTTTTCTTAGAGGTCCCTTCAATTAAAAATTCTTCTATTTTCCCTAGATGTTGTTGTGTTCTAAAGAGTGCGTGTTCTTGTTGTAAATCTATAACTTCTTGTAACCTTCGTTTTTTAACGGCAAAGGGAACATCATCTTTCATTTTATTTCCTGCAAGCGTTCCGGGTCTTTCGGAGTATGAAAACATAAAACCAAAGTCATATTTTACATATTTCATTAACGCTAAGGTGTCTTGATGATCTTCTTCTGTTTCTCCACAAAAACCAACAATCATATCTTGTGACAAAGACATTTCTGGTACAATTTTAAAAATATTGTCCACCAATTCCATATATTCTTCACGGGTGTGTTGTCTGTTCATTGCTTTTAACATGGCATTACTTCCACTTTGTACAGGCAAATGAAGGTATTTGCAAATGTTTTTATGCTTTGCCATAACATGAATCACATCTAAGCTCATGTCTTGAGGATTTGATGTTGAAAAGCGAAAACGTGTTTTTGGAAACTTTGTTGCACACATGTCTAACAACTCCGCAAAACCAACGGCAGTTGCTTGTGCCATTTCTGATGCTTTTTTGAAATCTTTTTTCAATCCGCCACCAAACCATAAAAAGCTATCCACATTCTGACCCAAAAGGGTGATTTCTTTATAGTTTTTGTCGACCATCGATTGCACTTCTTCTAAAATACTTTTCGGATCTCTACTTCTTTCCCTTCCTCTTGTAAAAGGAACTACACAAAAGGTACACATATTATCACAACCTCGTGTAATGGAAACAAAGGCGGTAACTCCGTTCGAATTTAAACGTACTGGAGAAACATCTCCGTAAGTTTCATCTTTAGAGAGGATTACGTTTACAGCATCTCTTCCAGACGCTACTTCTTGTAATAAATTTGGAATGTCTCTATAGGCATCTGGGCCCACCACCAAATCAACAATTTTTTCTTCTTCTAAAAATTTTTCTTTAAGTCGTTCTGCCATACAGCCTAAAACGCCCACTTTCATTTTTTTATTGACTTGCTTTACAGCGTTGTATTTTTGTAATCTTTTGCGAACTGTCGTTTCTGCTTTTTCTCTAATAGAACAGGTATTTACAAGTACTAAATCTGCTTCTTCTAAAATTTGCGTGGTGTTGTAACCTTCTTTGTCTAAGATTGCTGCAACAATTTCACTATCATTCATATTCATTTGACAGCCGTAACTTTCTATGAATAGTTTTTTAGTGTTTTCTTTT
>Ga0209138_1002424_pt1 | contig 14418 bp, 13 predicted proteins | sample SaaInl3SG_22_DNA_FD_184645 | JGI IMG/M metagenome (GOLD analysis project Ga0209138, IMG submission 184645) | Marine microbial communities from expanding oxygen minimum zones in the Saanich Inlet - ESP_153SG_22_DNA (SPAdes) (version 2) | ecosystem: Environmental > Aquatic > Marine > Intertidal...
CGACAATAGCTTCCCATTCGACATGCGGTGCAACATATCACCAACATTTAAGATAAAGGCGTCCTCACGCGGTGGCACATCCACCCATTTACCCGCCGGAGTTTGCACCTGTAAGCCGCCAACATCGTCTTGCGCTAGAAGTGTCAAACACCCAAAGTCTTTATGAGGGGCTGATCCGTACAAATCCTCAGCTGCCTGAGGAGGTTGCGGTGGATAGTGTAGCAGACGCAGCCAAATCGTTGGCGTGTCAAATGCTTCGAGGATCCCTTGTTCCCTAACGTCAATTGCGTCCAGCACCAATCTCATCAGCTTATGTGCCAGCTCTGTCATCGCTTCTGCATAGGCTTCACACACATCTTGAAACCCTTTCAGAGCAGGCCATTGGTTTGGACCCGACAGGTAGACGTCTGAACGAGCAAATTCATCTTCTCGCATCATCATAAAAGACGTAGACTGGTTAGGTTTCGTCACGTCTGCGAGATCAGAGTTCACGTCAGTAGATGTATTGATAGCGATGTAGCCCCGATGGTTCTTATCTAGTGCGATCGCCTGCTTCTGCGCTTCCGAAAGGGTATGAAACTGCTTCGAAGCCGCGAATATACTCTTACGAAGCTTTGGATCCACGCCATGGTTGATGATGTAACCAAAGCCCGTATTTCCGTATGCATTTGCAAAGTCGATGGCCAGCTGGGTTTTGTCGCCACCATTCGTCAACGGCGCAAGGTCCAGCACCGGTATTTCTGTAAACTCAGCCATAGCAATCTATCCTACCCACCTAAGCCCAATACTGTCGTCTTAAAACTACAAAGACAATCCTCTAAGCGCCCATATTAGCTCCGTACAAGCGTAATAGTCTTTGTTTTGCCACATGATGATGCTGACGTTAAACACGCCGTAAGAGCTTCTGTGTGGGCCTCCGATGGGACCCTCCAGAAAGCTAGGACAGGTATCGGTATGGGTTAGTTTGGGCTACGGCCTACAAGACAAAAAATAAGTTTGCGGGCGGGTTAGTTCTTTGGCAGTTTAGAAAGTGAGGAGACCCATTGGAATGGTGAAAAGTAGAATTGAAGAAACTGAAGAAGAGTTTGATGCTCGGATGGCAGCGATAAGTTCTAAAGCTAAAAACGCTAATAAACCGCAAGCTAAGCCAATAGAAAGCTCAAAAGAAGTTTTTGGGGCGCTGTTTTCAGCATCGCCCAAAGAGGACTAACAGCTCCATGAAACACCTCACGAAGCCAACACGGGCGATCCACTTTATGGTTCTAGCGTTCCTGATGACGATTAGCTCTCAGACTAGTGCTGCTACCAACGCTGAAACTATCCAGTACATATTCGATAAGCATGAGGCTGAATGTATTGCCTAACAATACGAAGTCCTGAATGCCAAAGAAGGTGAAACACCTGAGGTCACTGTCGATTTAAAACTGGATGATGATAACATCTACGAGATAACCATAGGCAGTGATGGTAAGACTGCCACTGTTATTCATGCTGAGTTTAGCTGCACTGGCATCCATACCCTGACATCATCACCGCGCTGACGAAGACAACATAGCATTCGTTCGAATGATCGTCGTGAAACGGAACTCTCATGCATTAACTCTGCAATTGCATCTGGCAGCTACGAGCCCAAATCGACCAGTACAGCGCCTTGCGACAGCGTCAGAGCACGGCGATCATTTGACAACATCTTTGCACTCTCTCATCGACAAATCTTTGTCTACCCGTAGACGCATTAGGTGCTGTGAACGAAATGTCGCTCAGGACAAAGAAATGGATCGCACAGCATGCTCGACAGCGGCTTTCGTTTGTTCCAGATCCTCTTCGATGATCGCAAGTGACGGGTAGAGCTTACCCGGAGACTTGAAAATCCCATGCTGACGCAGCGTGCTATTGTAGGTCGCGTTGCGTGCGGGATCATCATGCTTGGCGGAGCGGTAGTCGCGACAGGGACTGGTCGTGAAGAAGATATCGAACAATGTTTCATCCCCGCAAATTTGGTGCGGAATACTTGCGGCATCGAGTGCGCTGCTTTGCATGTCCTGCAATGCGCGACCAACTTCGCGCAAGCGGTCATAGCTGCCTTTGCGTCTGAGGATTTCCATGGTCTTGAGGCCCGCCGCCGCTGCAATCGGATTGCCCGATAGCGTCCCAAGTTGCATGAGCCATCTGTCACCGCCCACGATGGATTTGTCGAAATGCTGCATGATCTCGGCGCTGGCTCCGAGGGCGGCGAGCGGGAACCCGCCGCCAATGATCTTGCCAAGTGTGCAAATATCGGGCGTCACGCCATACCGTTCCTGCGCGCCGCCATAAGCCAGCCTGAACCCTGTGACGATTTCATCAAAGATCAGCAAGACGCTGTACTTGTCACACAGATCGCGCAGGCCTTGAAGATAACCGGGGGCGGCGGGAATGATCCGTTGCAGAGGTTCTGCGATAATGGCTGCGACGTCGTCGTGTTCGCTCAGCAAAGTCTCAACAGCTGCTAGATCGTTGAACGGTGCGATCAGCATCTGGTCCGCGACGCCCTGTGGGATACCCGCGCTGTCTGGCACCGCTTGAGGAAAATTGACGCGCTCGGCGGGTGCAAGGCTCATCTGGGCCTCGGCGCTCATTCCGTGGTAACCGCCTTCGAACTTCAGGATTTTGTTTTTGCCAGTATAGGCGCGTGCAAGACGAATGGCGTACATATCGGCCTCGCCGCCTGACGCGACAAAACGGACCTGTTCGCAACAGGGAACCGCATCGACAATCGCCTCTGCCAGCTCGATACCTTTGGCGTTGTTGGCAAAGAAGGTCATACCTTTGGGAAGTTGTTCCAACACCGCCTCCATGACCTCGGGGTGGCCGTGGCCAAGCAACATCGGGCCAGACCCGATCAGGTAGTCGATGTATTCGTTGCCGTCTTCATCCCAAACGTGGCTTCCCTCCCCCTTAGCAATCACGATGCCGGGGTCGAAATTGCCAAAGCCGCCTGCAGGTAGAACGGTTTGTGCGCGGGTGATCCATTCAGATTGTGATGTCAGTTTTTGCATGATTCAGGCCAGTTCAAGTATGGGGGTTCCAAGAAGGTCCAGATCGGGATTAACCCCAATCCCCGGACCGGTCGGCGGCGCAATGCGGCCGTCTTTGCGTGTCGGGCAATCGGGCGCTATGCGCGGGCTGACGTAGGACGACAAATCGCAAGTGTTCAGGAGTGCGCCCTGCGGGGTCGAGGCGGCGAAATGCAGCGACGCGGCGGTGACGATATCAGACCCCCATGTGCATTCGGCGCAAATCTCTGCCCCTAAGTGAACTGTAAGGTCGCGTGCGCGGCGCATTGCAGAAAGCCCACCAAACTTCGACAACTTCAGGGCTACCGCGTCCAACACGCCAAGCTCATGAGCACGCATCAGGGATGCCAGATCATATGCACCTTCGTCGATCTTCATTGGCAGGCCAGTGGCTTGCCGGACAGCGGCACAGTCCTCAAGGGTTTTGCACGGCTGTTCTAACATGACATCCAGATGCGCAACGGCACGGCCTGTGCGCGTGGCATGCAGTTTAGTCGCGCCGCAATTCCAGTCGCCGTAGACCAATGGTCCGCTACCCACCGCCTCGCGTACTTTGGCCAGTCGTTCCGCATCGGCCTGCCAATCTGTATCCGCGCCCAGTTTGACCTGGAACTGGCGGATGCCTGTGCCGTAGGCCTCCCGCGCTATCCGCACCATCTCGTCAGGTGCGATGCAAGTAATCGAATGGTAAAGCGGCATGTCAGCGCGCGTACGCCCACCTAGCAGAGTATACAACGCTTGGCCCGATGCCTTGCCGAACAGATCCCAAAGCGCCATATCCACAACGGATTTTGCGTGCAGGTGGCCTTGCAGGACCCCATCCAGCTTGCGCATGGGCGCGTCAACGCCAAACGGGGAACCCCCAATTATCGCCGGCGCCATTTCGGTGATAGCACTGGGCACGCCATCAGCGAAAGCAGGCAGGTAATGCGGGATCGGGCAGACCTCGCCCCAGCCCTTTAGGCCGCTATCTGTATCCAGACAAAGCACGTGGGTTTTGACCGTATCGCAGGTCTTGCCCTCGGCCATGTAATAAGTCTCATGGCTGGTCAGATCGACTGACCACAAGGTGATCCGGTTGACCTTCATGAATAGACCGCAACCGGCGCGCCAAGCATGTCCGGGTCAGGTGTCACCCCCAGCCCCGGCAGTGATGGTGGCACAACGTGACCGCCAAGGTTCCGCTCGCCTTGCCCCGATACAGGGTCAACGCTGAGGTGGTCATGCGAAAGCCAGCTCGCGAGCCGGTTTGGCGCGGGCGTTGAGGCCGCCAGATGCAACGCAGCCGTATCGGCCAAAGCAGATCCGCCCACATCTTCGATATGCATCTGCCATCCAACCGCGACGCCAAAATCGCGCACTTGCCGTGCCTTGGTCAGTCCACCCAAACGGTTTGGCTTTACTTTCACTCCTTCACAAGCCGAACTCTTCCAGGCCTCCAGGTGGTCATTGAAATCGGACATGCATTCATCAAGCATGATCGGGTTAGACACACGGGCCGCTACATGCGCGCATTGGTCCAACGTCTGACAAGGTTGTTCGACCCAATCACGTGCTTTCACCGAATTTAGAACCTCGATCGCAACAGCGGGCTGCCATGCGCGGTTCACGTCAAACGTGACTTTGTGCCCTTTTGGCAAACTTGCCGAAATCATATCAATCCGCTCGATATCAAGGCCGACGTCGGTGCCTCCGACCTTAGCGGAGTGCACTGTATAACCTTTGTCTGCGGCGGCCAGGATCAACGCCAGCATATCCTCTGGTGTGCCCGTTGAGATGGACGAATTGATCAAAACCTCATTTGGCGCATCGCCGCCAAGCAATTGCCAGATCGGCATGTTTGCAAACTGCCCCAGAATATCCCAGCACGCCACATCAATGGCGGATTTGACGTACGGATGACCAGGCAGTTGCAGGTCCATAATTTGCATCACGGCTTCGGGGCTGCGGGGATCAACACCGATCAAATGCGGTGCCAGTATGCTCAACCCAGCGCGAATGCCCGGCCCATGGGCGGGCAAATACGTGTGCCCCCAAGGCGTGCCTTCCCCCCAACCGATCAGCCCTGCGTCGGTTTCCACTTGAACAATGGTTGCATCCAACGTTTCAAACTTGAGCCGCCCACCCGACAGCCAATAGGGGTGCGTCAGCGGCAGGTCGATTTGGTAGACCAAAACCCGAGTGATTTTCATGGCGCCACCACGATGTTGCCGGTGTGTTTCTTGGCGATGAATGCCGCCTGGGCTTCGCGCAATTGATCCAGCGGATAAGTCGCGGCCAAGGCGGGTTTGATCTCGCCGTTCTCGATATAGCGGATCAGGTTTGGCATGACCTCGGGCGTAATCACTGTAGAGCCAGTGAAGGTCAGATCGCGCAGGTAGAAGGTGCGCAGATCAAGCCCGACCATCGGACCAGCGATTGCGCCTGAACAGGTATAGCGCCCGCCGCGTTCCAGCACGTCAATCAGTCTCGGCCAATATGGGCCGCCAACAACATCTGCCACGACGGTGATTTTCTCATTCCCCAAAGCTGTGCGCAGATCATCCGGTGCGCGGGGCAGGATCATGTCAGGGCCAAGTTCGGCGACGTCCTTGTGTTTGGCCTCAGACGCCATGGCAATCACCCGCGCGCCGCGGCGCTTGGCCAGTTGCACCAATGCGCCACCAACACCACCCGATGCGCCAGGCACCAGCACAGTGTCGTTTGCACGAACTTGGGCCCGCATCAGCATGCCCTCGGCCGTGGAGTATGAACACGAGAATGTCGCCAGTTCCACGTCGCTTAAATCAGATTGTACCCTGAGTGCGTTGCGCGAAGGGGTCGTGGTGTACTGCGCAAACCCGCCATCGCGTTCTGATCCAAAATACCCGGTCTTGTTCATGTCATCTGGATCGTCGGCATCGCGCAACCACCCGTCGGTGATCACACGTTCGCCAATGCGCGACGGGTCGATGTTTTCGCCTACGGCCACAATCTCTCCGCAGACATCTGCGCCTTGAATGCGGGGAAAGGTAATCGGAGCGCCGCCCCATGTAGGGTCGTCTTCACCGACTTCAGCAAACGCTTCACCGGTCGTTGCGTCCGTCACTGTCTTGGAATACCAGCCAGAGCGCGTGTTCACATCGGTGTTGTTCAATCCGCAGGCACGCACCCGGATCAGAACCTCGTCCGGCGCGGGGTCTGGGCGGGGCCAATTCTCGTGCAGGACCATTTGATCCAGATCGCCATGGCCCATTGTGACCATCGCTCGCATCGTTTTTGGCAGCGTCATGAGGCATCCGATCGTGGTTTCAGGCTTTCAGGGTCGTAGGCAGCTTCGCCCAAAACGCGGGCCGCACGGGGTTTGCCGTAGATCACCACCTTTAGCGCGGTGTCAGGCTTGGCAGCTTCGGGTTTGATATAAGCGAAGGCGAGGATCTTGCCGACGGTGGGTCCGTATGCGACCGAGGCGGTGGAGCCGACAACTTGACCGTTTAGCATCACGGCCTCGCCTCCGTGACCGTCGGCCTTTCCATCTGGCTCAATTTCCAGATAGGCGCAGATCCATGGCAAATCGGTGTTTAGCGTCTTGTCACGGCCAAGGTAATCCTTGTCACTGCGCGCAAATCGCAGAACATCGGCCTCGGCCAAAGTCACCTCGTTGGTCAACTCACCAGCGCCCTTGAAACCTTTCTCCATGCGCATGACGTTCATCGCAAAACTGCCGTAGTCCGCAATATTGTGGGCCTCGCCCGCAGCCCAAAGCGCGTTGTAAACATCAGGGCAGGCCGCGTCTGGCATGTGGAACTCCCAGCCAAGCTCGCCCGCATAGGACATCCGGAAGGCCCAGATGCTGTGTCCTGCGACCGTAATCTCTTGCGCGGATAGCCAACGGAATCCTGCGTTGCTCAGGTCGGCATCCGTGCATTTCTGCAATACATCCCGCGCCCGTGGTCCGTTTAAGGACAGCGCAGACCAGTCAGACGACAACGCTGTGATTGTGGCGTTTTCATCCGCAAGGTTGTGGTTAAGGTGATCAAGGAGACGTTGCTCAAAGAACGCAGCACAGACGAGGTAAAACTTGTCCTCTGCCATGCGAACAATGGTCGTTTCCAACTCAATCCGGCCAGCGCGGTTCAGCATATGGGTCAGCGTGATCGACCCAACCTTTTGCGGCATTCGGTTCGCGGTTAGGCGATCAAGCAGCGCATAGGCGTCCGGCCCTTCGACGACGACCTTGGTAAAGGCAGTAACGTCCATAATACCGACGTTTTCACGCACGGCCTTGACCTCGGCTGCAACCACATCGTCCACAGCTGTGCGATTGAAGGAATAGTGATCCTCCTGTGCCACGCCATCGCTGGCAAACCAGCGGGGGCGCTCAAAGCCGTAAACTTCCTCATGAACGGCACCTTTGGCTTTCAGCAATTCGTGCAATGGCGAAGGCTTGATAGGCCGCCCTGCCAATCTGTTGAAATGCGGGAACGGGATTTCGTGACGCAGACAGTAATCTTCTTCGGCTTTCACCACCTGCCATTCCTTGTTGGCATAGCTGCCAAAGCGGCGCGGATCGTATTCACGCATCGAGATGTTGGCTGCTCCGTGTACCATCCAGCGGGCCAGCTCGCGGGTCAGCCCCGGCCCCCAGCCGATGCCGATCTGCGTGCCGCAGCAGCACCAGTAATTGCGCACGCCGGGGGCAGGGCCAATCAGCGGGTTGCCGTCGGGCGGGTGGCTGATCGCGCCGTGCACTTCGCGTTGAATGCCAAGCTCTGCAAAGATCGGCATGCGGTTCAGGCTTTCCTCAAGATATGGCATGACCCGGTCGTAATCGGCATCAAACAGCCAGTTTTCATAATCCCACGGGCAGTGATCGTGCCAGACAGAATTGGGGTTCTCTTTCTCATAGATCCCGATGAGGCCGCGCTTTTGCTCCATCCGGATGTAGCCCGACACCTTTTTGTCGTCGCGGATAACAGGAAGCTCTTTGTCGAGTGCTTCGAATTCGGGCACCGGTTCGGTGACAAAATAGTGGTGAGTCATTGAGGTCATCGGCAGTTGCAAACCTGACCATTCACCCATTTGGCGCGCATAGGTGCCGCCCGCATTGACAACGTGTTCGCAGGTGATCGTGCCTTTGTCGGTCTCGACCTGCCATTCACCCGAGGGCAATTGCGTGATGTTGGTGGCGCGGCACTGGCGGATGATTTTAACACCTTTCTGCCGCGCACCAGCGGCCATGGCCATCGTCACGTTCGTGGGGTCGACATGGCCGTCATCGGGCGTGTGCAGGGCGCCCAACACACCGTCGAGATTATAGAAAGGGTGCAGTTCGGCGACCTTCTCTGGGCCCACCAACTCGATGTTGAACCCCAGCGACCGACCGACCGACAGCGTGTGGCGCAACCAGTCCATTTCATCTGTTGTATAGGCCAGCCGGAAGGACCCACACCCGTGCCATGTGACAGGCTGGCCCGTCTCGGCCTCTAGCCCGCCGGAATAAAGCCCGATGTTATAATCAACACATTTGCCCAACCCGAAACTGGATGTCGAATGGGTGATCTGGCCTGCCGCATGCCATGTGCTGCCCGATGTCAGTTCGGCCTTTTCCAGCAGAACGGTGTCGTTGCCCCAGCCTTCGTGGCCCAGATGATAGGCCAAGCCCACACCCATGACGCCACCGCCGACGATGACCACCCGTGCAGTCGATGGAAACTCATTTGCCACAGTTATCCCTTTCAGCGAGTCGATTTTTCTCTCGACAACCTAAGCAAACAAAAATACCATCGTCAATCATGAATGGGACAAATGTATCAATTGCGATTCTGGAACGGCTGGCTCAAGAGCTACCCGACCTGACGCCCGAAGCCCGCAAGGCGGCCACCTATGTGTTGGAAAACCCGCGCGATGTGGGTGTTTCAACCGTGCGCGAGATTGCGCAGGCGGCAAACGTTAAACCCAACACCGTGGTGCGGATGGCGCGTCAGGTGGGATTTGAAGGCTATGAGGATTTCCGCGCGCCTTTCCGCGATGCCATACGGCGCGGTGCTGCCGACTTCCCCGACCGTGCGCGATGGCTGCAGGATATCCGCAAGTCGGGTGATCTCGGCGGGCTTTATGCGGATATGCTCAAGGATGCGCTGCGCAATATCGAAGAGACATTTGCCGCAATCTCCACCGACGATCTGAAAGCCGCCGCCGAGGCGATCTGGGCTGCGCGGCGGGTCTTTACGCTGGGGGTCGGTGTAAACAATTCTGTCGCCCGGAATTTCACCTACCTCGCCTCGACAGGCATGACGGAATTCCACGCGATCCCGCGGCCGGGGTCAACCCCGGCTGATGATCTGGCTTGGGCCGATGGCCGCGATGTGCTCATCGCGATGACCAGCCGGCCTTACCGCACAGAGGTGGTCAAAGCGGTCGAGATTGCCCGCGAACAAGGCATGACAATCATCGCGTTGTCCGACAGTCCGGCCAGCCCGATCCTGCGCGGTGCCGATCACGGATTCGTCGTTTCGGTCGACACGCCCCAGTTTTTCCCGTCGTCAATCGGCACCATTGCCCTGCTGGAGACGCTTTTGTCTTTCGTCGTTGCCGTGGCCAGCGAAGAAATCGTCGAGCGGGTAGAGACCTTTCACAAACGCCGCCACCAGCTTGGCATGTATTATGCGGAGGACAAATGACAGAACCGATCCGGTCGCTTGATGCGCGATACTATACCGACGCCAGCGTGTTCGAGGTGGAATGCGCAGGATTGCTGGCGCGCACGTGGCAATTTGGGTGCCACACATCCGAAGTAGAGGGGGTCGGCGCCTACGCCACCTTTGAAATTGCGGGCGAGAGCCTGTTTGCGATCCGCGGCCGGGACGAGAAAATCCGCGTCTTTTACAACGTCTGTCAGCACCGCGCCCATCAACTGGTCAGCGGGTCCGGGACAACGCGGGTTGTCGTTTGCCCCTATCACGCCTGGACCTACGAATTGACGGGCGAGTTGCGCGCCGGCCCGAACCTGAAGGCCGTCGACGGGTTTGACAAATCATCCGTTTGCCTGACCGAGGTCAGGGTTGAAGAATTCCTTGGCTTTGTCTTTGTGAACCTTGATCCCGATGCCGCCCCGATGGAAGACTGGTTTCCGGGCGCGCGGGCCGAGTTGGAAGAATGGGTGCCCAACTGGGCCGCGTTGAAGCCGCTTGAATGGATGGAAATTCCCGAAAACTGCAACTGGAAGGTCTCGGTCGAGAATTACTCAGAATGCTATCACTGCTCTTTGAACCACCCAACTTTTGCCAATGGGGTGGTGAAGCCAGAGACTTATGACATCCAGCCGCAGGGCATGTGTCTGCGCCATACAACGGAATGCCAATCGCTGGACCAGATGACCTATGACATCAACTCGGGGTTCGAGCATGCCGACGAATATTCCAGCTGGTTCCTCTGGCCGATGGTGTCGTTTCAGGTCTACCCCGGCAATGTGCTGAACACCTATCACTGGCGTGCGGTGGATAAGGACCACGTTGTCGTCTGGCGCGGCTGGTATTCTGTCGATGGGATTGACGATGAAAAGGTTCGCCTGCTGGCCAAGCAGGATCGCGCGACGACCGTAGAGGAAGACATTCATCTGGTCGAAAGCGTACAGCGCGGGTTGCAGTCACGCGGTTACAAGCCCGGCCCGCTGGTGGTGGACCCGAAAGGCGGGGTCAATTCCGAACATCCCGTCATGCATTTGCAACGCTGGATGAAGGAAGCGATTGATGGCTGATACCTTAATGCCCACTCAATGGACGGCAGAGCAAAAGCTGTTCCCCCATCAGGTCGGCTTCACTTGCCCCCCGTTTGATTTTGACGCCGCCCCGTCGGATTTCCTGCGCATGTCGCCGGATAGTGTGGGGGTGCACGGCTGGATGCTACATGTGCCCGACTACGCGCATGGACTGGACCAGCGTAAAAAGAACTTTGGAATGCTCGATGATTTTGTGCATTGCATGGCGCGCAACGGGGTCGATGTCTGCGGGCAGGTCGGGTCAAACTGGGTCCATGCCAGCGGTTTGGGCGTTGAAGGCATCCGTCAGCATTGCGCCGACCTGTCCGACAAATACGAGACCCGGTTTCACATGGCCGGCTACGCAATGGTCGAGGCTTTGCGCGATCAGGGCATCGAAAAGGTAGCCTTGAATGGTGCCTACCACTGGCCCGAATGGTGGCAGGGCACCGCCGGCTTCCTGCGCGAAGCAGGGTTCGATGTGCTTTGGGCGGGCAATTTTGTGGATCAGGGCTGGTTCCCCGATCAGGCCACGGTCAATGCCAAACGCTGGATTTTTGATGGTGATTTGTTTGAGCAGAGCTTTTCCTACGTGGCCGATAAGGCGCCAAAGGCTGACGCCTATCTGATCAACGGCATGTGCAATTTCCGCTCTGGCCCGTCGGGTTTGCCGCAACGACCGCTGCATCTGGCCCGTGCGATGGAGGCCCGTTTGGGCAAGCCTGTGATCGGCCATGACACCGCCCTTTATTGGCGGATCATGAAAGATCTCGGCATCGCGCCGACCACACCGCAAAGCTGCCTGTTGGAGAGCCTTCATGCATAAGATCATAGCACTTTGGGCCATCCCGCGTTCTACCTCCACCGCATTCGAATGGATGATGCGCCAGCGCGGTGATCTCGACTGCCTGCACGAACCTTTCGGCGAGGCGTGGTACCAGGGCGAAGACCCGCTTTGGCCGCGTTTCAAAGAGGGGGAGAAAACCACCAAGGGTCTGACCATTGAAAGCGTCTGGGACGACATTCAGGCCCGCGCCGAAAAAGGTCCGGTCTTCCTCAAGGATTTCCCCCACTACATCAACCACATGTGGACGCCCGACTTTCTGGGGCAGTTTACCCATGCCTTCCTGATCCGCGATCCGGCCAAGACGATCTCGAGTATATATAACAAATGGCCCGACTTTGATGAGCTGGAGGCCGGCTTTCCTGAGCAACGCGCCCTGTACGACCTGCTGACCGCTTTGAACGGCACGCCGCCCCCCGTGATCGACAGCGACGATCTGCTTGAAGACCCAGACGCCATGGTCGCAGCCTTTTGCGATGCAGTGGGTATCCCGTTTCTGCCAGAGGCGATGTCATGGGCCCCGGGCGGAGATCCATCAGCCCATTCGTGGTGGGATGGGGGCAGCTTTCACGCCAATCTGGCGCAATCCACCGGCCTGACGCCGCAGACGCGCCGCTACGTCGAAGTTGCCGATGCCCCCGAACGCGTGCGCCGTGTGCACAGGCGGATGAAGCCGCATTACGATCACCTTTACCAACACCGGATCAAAGCGACATGAAGACCTATTGGCAAAACTACATCGACGGCGCGTGGTGTGATGGCGGCGCGGGACGCATCGATGTTATCAACCCCGGAACGGGTGAAAAACTGGCGGAACAGGCGCTTGCCGATGCGGGCGATGTAGACCGTGCGGTCATGGCGGCCCGTCGGGTCCACATGTCCGGCGACCTATCGGACCTGCGCCCCGTAGAACGGGGCCGGATGGTGCAGGCAATGGGCCGCTTCTTGCTGGACCACATCGACGAGATTGCCCCCGTTCTGACGCTCGAACAGGGCAAACCGCTTTGGGAGGCGCGGATCGAGGTCGAAGGGGCTGCGCGCTATTTCGAGTATTATGGCAATCAGGCTGAAACCGTCGAAGGCCGCTCGATCCCGCTTGGCAAAGACTACTTCGATTTCACCACCTACGAGCCGTTTGGTGTCTCCGCCCAAATCATCCCTTGGAATTATCCTGTTGAAATGACTGCGCGTTCGCTGTCGGCCGCACTCGCGACGGGCAATAGCTGCGTCATCAAGACACCCGAACTCACACCGCTCAGCAATGCATGGTTCGCCCATGCGGCTGAGGCGGTTGGCTTGCCAAAGGGCGCGGTGACTATCCTGTGCGGGTTGGGCCATGAGGCAGGAGCGGCTCTGTCCGCGCACCCGCATGTAAACCAGATCGTTTTCACAGGATCAGTACCAACAGGGATCGCCATCGCGACGGCTGCTGCGCAGAACGTCGTTCCGTGCGTGTTGGAGCTTGGCGGCAAATCGGCTGCCATTGTCCATGATGATGCCGACCTTGAGGCCTTCGAGACTGACGTACGCTGGGGCATCTATTTCAACGCAGGTCAGGTCTGCTCGGCGATGAGCCGCGTGATTGTCCATGACAGCGTGCATGACGCATTGGTCGAGCGTATGGTGGGTGTTGCCCAATCGCTGATCGTCAAACCAGGGATTGATCAGCCCGACTTTGGCCCGACGATGGGCGCGATGGTGTCTGACGCGCAGCGCGACCGCGCCGTTGCCATGATAACGGCCGCACAGCATGAAGGGGCCACTGTTGCGACCGGCGGGCACAAGCTGAATACGCCCGGAGCATTTCTTGAGCCGACGATCCTGACCAATGTCACGCCAGATATGACAATCGCCCAGAGCGAAGTCTTTGGCCCGGTTCTTTCCGTCCTGAAATTCTCTGCCGATGACGAGGCGATCAAGATCGCGAACGGCACGCCTTATGGCTTGGTTGGTGGCGTTTTCACGAACAATCTGGATCGGGCCACAAGTGCCGCACGGCAGTTGCGGGCGGGGCAGGTTTTTGTGAACGAATGGTATGCAGGCGGGGTGGAAACGCCCTTTGGTGGCTACGGTAAATCCGGCTATGGCCGCGAAAAGGGCCGTGAAGCCTTGTGGAATTACGTGCAGACAAAGAATGTCGCAATCAAATTGAAGGGCTGACACATGAGCGCATTTGACGAAGACCTGTTTCTGAAGGGCCTTGAGCAACGCAAAGCAACACTTGGCGCAGAATACGTCGAGAAGAATCTGGCCGCCGCCGATGACTTCACGCGCCCCTTTCAGGAGGCGATGACAGCTTGGTGCTGGGGCTTTGGCTGGGGCGACGATGTGATCGACGGGCACTGTCAGACAAAACGAGCTTGAGACGGGGCGGGCGGTTTCTTCTGACAGTGCCGTTCTAATTTGTCTGACAGCACCCAATAACCCTCTTTTTGATGATTTCTTGCACATTTTTGTGCGACATTCAGAATAGACTGAAGCTTCTGAAATTGTAGAAATATTAATCTCTGTTATTAAACACCTCCCTATAATAAATTTCTGTTACTGGAAAGCATACGTGCACTCCGCGTACCCGAATGGCGAGGTCGGTGAGAGTACCTTCTGCTCTGGATGGGTCGCAGGGACGCTGTGGCAGGGGCTGTGGGAGCGGCTTTGGTGCTGCGAGTTGTAGCTTGGTGACATAGATCACAGTCTCGGCTTTGCTGTCGCGGTTGCCCATTGACCGAAAAAGCCCTCCGTGGGGCGCTATACTTCCGCGCGGACACGCGTCTCTGTGGCGT
>Ga0209138_1002425_pt1 | contig 14412 bp, 17 predicted proteins | sample SaaInl3SG_22_DNA_FD_184645 | JGI IMG/M metagenome (GOLD analysis project Ga0209138, IMG submission 184645) | Marine microbial communities from expanding oxygen minimum zones in the Saanich Inlet - ESP_153SG_22_DNA (SPAdes) (version 2) | ecosystem: Environmental > Aquatic > Marine > Intertidal...
TTGACACAGAATTGGATGCGAACTAACCTTCGCGTCCTCTTGAAATGGGGCTATAGCTCAGCTGGGAGAGCGCTACAATGGCATTGTAGAGGTCGGCGGTTCGATCCCGCCTAGCTCCACCATTTCAAGTATCTGTTTTACATAAGTTATTTTAAATAATAGGTCTTCAAGTGCCTCTAATTCGCAGGCAAAAGACACCGAAAAGACACTGCGCGCAGAAAACCTCGATTTGGCTGGGATCACCTTTGGCTGGAAGTAAGGCAGGGATCCTTGCACCTGCGCCAAGCAGTAGTGAATATTTCTCTGTATTGGGCCTTTAAAAGCGCCCCGTGAGGTTAGGTCATATGGGGTTTAATTATGTAAATGTTCGTGAGGAAAGTCCTGTTCTTAGGGTTGAGTGAAACTAGCGAAATCCGTCAGATCTAAGTTAAGCTCTAGGGCTTGCGCGTTTTGTTTGTTGCTCTTAGATTCCAACTGAGGAGATTGGCGGGATGATTCTTCTGGACTTTGAATGTTCGATAGGGACTTTGACCAAAATTGTCGAGAGTCAGAGCGGCTTTTTCAAGAAGAGTACCGACACGGTTGAGTCGCTCGCCTTAAGTTTCTTCAACGAGTGTAGGGAGTTTTGCGAGTTAAATTTTGATGGCGGATTACAATGTAATCTGGCCTACGCTGAATCGTCCATCGATGCTTCCATCCGCAATATCGATAATGACCCCTTAAACATCATAGAACTCAAAGATACAGCCAGCGCCCTCGGGCAACGGATCGTACAGGATTGGCTGGCAAAGCATAAAAACAACAGCTCGATGTCACCAAGATTTCTATGCGTTTTAACCACTTGGTCAGATATTGACAGAGTGATCGAGTCTCTCCTCGCGACAACTGACTTTCTCAAAGGCAGCGTTTACGTATCTTTGAGACAAGGCGATGAAGTAAAGGTTTCAATGGTCGACTATCCAAATTTTCGTTTGAATGGAGCCATCCTTGGCGGGATTGAGTTCAATTATCGGTTGTCTGAGGTAAGCAATGAGACTCAGTCCCAGCTTGAGTCCGTTGCATTTTTTGAGAGATCATATGAGCGCGGTCAAGCAGAGTCTAAGAAATCTTTAGATCGCACGCAGACGGAGTCCGATGCAAGGCGAGATGTACCTACCGAGACACTAAGTACGCCTCCGCCTGTTTCAGATGAATTCATTCTGCAAAGTGTGACTAAGCCAGTTAATGCCATCAAAGTTTTGAGAAATTATTTCGGTCTAGGCTTGCTCGAGGCCAAAAATATTGTTGATAACTGTCCCTGTGCCTTACCTACAAATAAAGAAATCTCTCCTCAATTAATATCAGACTTAAAGGCGGTGGGTTGCAAACTTGAATCTCGATCAAAGGGTGGGCGACCAGATACTGATGCTAAGCTTGATAACGTGCGAACGATCCTTGCGGTCGATATAGATACTTACACGCTTAGACATGAACTTGAGGGAGAGAGTCGGGCGCGGGTTATTAGGCACCTTTTAGGAAATCTTGGTCTCGAGATTTACAACTCGTTATCTGTAGGAGATGAACCAAATGTCATTGTGTATGCGGACCAAGGAGTTACGATAACCTGCTTCAAGGACGTTCAAGAATTTTCTGATAATCTGTTGGAGAAGTATTTAGGCTCGAGGCAATCCGTGAACTTTGCACTTCCTGAGTTGACCTCTCACGACTGGGAAAGCGCTTTGATTTATATGTCGGGAGATGCAGATGCTAGGGTGCTGGCAATTGGCTACCACCCTAGCTTTGATGAGCCAGTTAGGCAAATCTACTTCGCCGGCGAATTAGATACAGGGATTGTCGAGGATCGAGACATCGATCTATATGGTTCAAATTACGTCGCAGAGCTCTTTGATGAAATGCTCAGATGAATTGGTAGAAGTTGATAGATCTTTAGAAATTTACGGCAGTAAAGTTGTAAAAAAGTTGACCTATCAAGGTGATCCCAAAAAGGTTGCCCAAATACTTTCAGCAGTATCATCTAAATTTATGAGTTTGCCCCAGGCGATGGAACTCACTCCGATTACTGCCTTGATCGTTAAACCGACGCATTTAATAGTTGAGCAGAGGAAACTTCCATCGAGGCCAGAATTTGATCGGTCGGCGTTTGATCGGTTTGTGGAACGAGTTGTCCGTTCAAATGATTGCGGATGGGTATTTGGTGATTTGAATGCAAAAAATGTGATGTTCGATGGGCAAGATTATAGAGTCATTGACTTTGAGCCATTTACGAAAATCTACCGACTAGGGCGTGCTGAATTCAGAGTTACGCATCCTTATTTCCATCCAGTCGATAGAGCAAATGGGATCGTTACATGTTTCACTGATCGACTTGGGATTATCGGCCTGTTACTGCGGTTGAGGTTTGGGTTTAGAAGACAACGAGAGATATTCACCGTTCACGCTCCAGACCTTCATTGGATTGCCTCGCTTGTCGGCGGTCAGTTTTTGACTGAGTTAGCGATGATTGAGGATAGATACCTCTAAGTCCGGATGGGACTGATATCGCTCTCATCAGGGTTTTATGGTTTAGTTTTGGATCGGAGCTTACGATTTAAGTTGGAGTAAACGTGGGTGACGAGAGATTGAAGTCGGCGATAAATACCTTGGCGACCATAAATGAACGCCTAAGTATTGGCGGTGAAATACTTCCGGGCGAAGATGTGTATGAATGGCTACTGTAAGTGGATCAAACGATTCAAGAAATCCTTGATGAAGCTGATGGATGTGCATAGACATGCGCTCTAGCCTTGGTGGAGATACGCTGCGGCGGCCGTCAGCTGTGCTGAAAACGGCGTTTTAAGGATTTTTAATGTCTTTTAAGTATCGTTTTAATCCAGAAAAACTGGCTAAGCTGATAGAGATATCAAACTTAAATACTCCACAGAGTTGGGTTGGTATTGCTCCAAGTGGATGGGTTGGGTTCATAAATAAGCATGTGCAAAATTTAGATGTGAACATGCATCGTTTCTCCAAAACGCCATTAGATCGTCAGGCCTTGTATGCGATGGCAGCAGAAACCGAAGTAAGTGACCTTGAATTCGCCTTGAATGTGCTTTCTTGGGGTGGGATGAGGAGAGATCACGGTGTGCGGCTGTTTAAGACAGTTGAACAGTGGATCCACGTGATAGGACAAATTCGTTCCGGGAGATTTACCCGGGAGATTGCCTATGAGGAGTTCCAGCGTTTGAGGATAGAGGGCTCGCTCAGTGGAATGGGGCCAGCATTTTTCACGAAACTTATATTTTTTGGTCTTCCCGCACATGATGGATATATTCTCGATCAGTGGACTGGAAGATCGATAAACTTTTTGCTGGACAAGCAGCTTGTTGAGTTGCATCGATCCAAAACTGGTCACAGGGTGTCTGACTCAAATGATTCTCTTATCTACAGTAATTTTTGCACTGTAATAGAAGAGTTAACTGCCTTGCTCCCAACCATTGACGACCCTAGGTACACAGAAGAGCTACTTTTTTCTTGGGGTGGGAGAAAAAAGGGGCCGTGGCGGTCATATCTTCTAGAGCTTTCCTAGCTTCTGCCGGTAGTCCAGCAATAAACTGAAGTTGATCTGTAAACTCTCCTAAATAAAAGGCAGAAAAACATGAACCCAGACAAGCCGGATTACGACGAATTATTGAGTGCCGTTAATAGGCGTTATCGAGAGCTCAGCGATAGGGGCGATAATCAAACCGTTAAATTACTTATGAAAGAGTTTAAGTTGTCAAAACTGGAAATCTTCGAGTTTCTAGGATGGAGTGATTCGTGGGACGCGGTTGATTAATGACGATGAAATGGAGACTTAAAAAACTTTGTAGTATTACTTATAAATTCGCGAGGCCTTTGAAGTGACAAAATAGCACATCTCAAAACTGGAAGTATGATTTAGCTGAAGTGGTTAATTGGTGCTTATATAGGCGAAGTGACGAGAGCGATTGTGTCTGCTAAACCTGTAATTGGTTTCCGCTTTAACCACGACCTGCGAAAATCTCTAGGTGCTCACAGAGAAATGTTCCAATCAGCCTCGATACTGCATAGTTGTTGGGAGGTTGCAGATCAAGTGACTCCTCAAGTATTTCAGCAACCACGTCACCGATTAGATCAATATCCCCATTATACTCACGCAATAAAGTAACAAAAAATTCCTCTGGTAGATTCAATCCATTGATGACCGCACGCTGTGAATCCGCCGATTGGTCGTATTCGCCCAAATCAAACTCTTGCTCTAAACCGGCTTTCAAAAATGTATACCCACTGCGAGACAACCATTGGTTAACGGCTGAGGTTAAGGTGGTAGAAAATCCCGATTTCATGTCTTCTTCTCTTCAAAAATTATCGTTTTACTCTTGGCTATTGTTTTTTATCACACTTACACGCTATTTGTATTAGTGCCTGCAATAGCCCATTCATCGAGGTCAATAGCAACTGATCGCAATTTTAAGTTGTTGATCAGGTCTGACAGGAGCCAAGCTCCCGCTATCCATCTGCTGCCTGCTCCGATATTGCGGTCAATTTGAAATGCTGCGGTTATGATAAAATATATAAACGCTGTGACTCCAAACCCAATGGCACGCTGCAAGAAAAGTCGATAAATCATTACGGGTAGTCCCGCGGCCCCGCTGCTTCGAGGAAAGGACTGGTTATTTCCCTTACCAATTCAGAGTTGGCGATCCCTACGTAGGTCTGATGATTTATACATTAAAGGGGTTTATTTCTGTAGTCGCCCCCGCTTCAGACTGAAATCGCGCTTGGCTCATGCATATGATCTGTTTTACTTTGCGATGGTTTGATACCTTTATCCGGTCTTTGGCGATATATAAATAAGAGAGTAGTCATGAGTATTGCTGTGCTTGAGTTTCAGATTAAGCGCGGAGTCGCCTAAGGGATTTTGGTGAAGGGTCGACTTCACCAGCGATGCCCCACCTATCAGATAGTGAGTCGTTGAATTGTTTACCATCACAACTGCTCACCTCGAGGCCGCACTCTTTGCATTTGCGAATTGCTCCCTGCGGTAATTTTATTTCGAGTGTCTCTAAGGAGATAAGATCATGAAAGGGACAATTTTGTATTAGTGGTTCCATTGATTTCCTTCGACCTTGCAGTTGAATTTATGCGCAAACGAAATTTAGCTCAGATCTATAAATATTGATGTCGAATTTGAGGATTGTCTATGGGTGGGTCTGCAGATACCTCGGGTCAGGATGATTCGTTCTCGCTGGTATCTTTAGAACCTGCAGAGACTTGCCAGAGGCTGAATTTTACGAAATATCCGTGTAGTGTTTGAACATATCATCAAGGCGGGGAGGTAAATATGGTCGCTGTGAACTACTTACACTCTAGCTGGATCGCTTCCCAAGTGGATCGATTTGACGGGGTTGCGTTAGTTGCGAACTGGCAAGGGGGCCAAATAAATAGCTACGGCTCAGGGGCAGCCATAGGTAATAAATTTGTTTTGACGGCGGCGCACGTTGCATCTTCGTTGAGCGCCCGTGAAGACTATGTGCATTTTCAAAGAGATTCCGACGATTGGGTGAATATCCGCATCAAAGAAATACATACTCACGAGCTATATCGCCCTAATTTGGAAACTCCCGAATTTGACTTGGCGGTTGTTGAGTTGGAAGAAGCAATACCGAGTTGGTCACCTGTTTATGAGTTTTATTCTAGTCCGGTAGTTTATGGGTTGTTTATCGAGGTTGTCGGGTTTGGCATGATCGGAGTCGGTGGTGCAGCGAGCGAGAGCAATTTCGATTATTTTGCCAAGGTTTGGGGGACTAACAGAACTGAAGCTGTGCATAACGAGGGCGACATCACTCCGGGCAATTGGGATGAGGAGTTTTTGGCAGATAACAGTTTGCGGGGAATTGATCGAGTATTAAATAAAGCCAACAAGTTAACGGTATTAGATTACGACAGTGGAGCGGTTGATCAAAATGTAATCGAGTACAGAGGTGATGCAGAGGATGCAAGGCAAACACGATATGAGGCGATACCTCAGCCCGGCGATTCAGGCGCACCAATTTTGGTTGGTTCTAAAATTATGGGGGTTGTTACCCAAGGAGTAACTTCCTGGAAGGATCCCGATTTTTATAACTGGGGCAATTACGGCGAAATATCTGCAAACGCTTTGGTGTCCACAGCTTCGGGTTGGATAAACTTCGTTAGTGATGGCAAAACTTTTGACGAACAAAAAATCATCACTGATCCGGTTTTCATGCCCCTAGTTAAAACGGGTGAGTACTCAGCGCGTTCTGAAGATCAAGTATTCGTAGTTGATATTGCCGATGGCCACATCTATCGAGATTCAACAGGCGCAGTCGTAATCGATTCTCAAGACAAATACTATAAAATCCGGGGCTTTGAAGAGCTGCGGGTTTACCAGCAGGGTATTGATCTTGACAATTATCCGAATTACGAAGAACACGGGGGCGGGTTAGGCCACTCTATCGATCTTACGACTTCTGATTTTTCTCATGTTAAAAGGTCTGACATCGAGATAGTCAAGCCAGAGAGATTCGAGCGGGTTGAGCAAATAGCTGACTCTACAGGCTACACTGAAAGTAAAATGATTAGCGAGAGGGTTGAGGGAGGCGATGGCGTTGATACAATCTTTGCTGAGCAGCGCAAGTTTCATTATTCACTTCGTCAACTTGATGATCAATCGTGGCTGCTACGGCACGACCGCTTCGAAGTAGTAGATTATCTCGATTCTATCGAGCGTATTCATTTTGACGACAGATCGGTAGGCTTAGACTTGCAGGGGTCGTCTGGAAAGGGGTACCGTCTCTATAAAGCAGCCTTTGACCGTACTCCAGATGAGGTTGGTCTGGGGTACTGGATTAACGAGCTAGACCAAGGCTTTGTTCTGCATGAGGTGGCCAATTCCTTCGTGATTTCCCAAGAGTTCCAGAACCTTTACGGAGCTGACCTAAATAACGAAGGCTTCATCACAGCACTTTACAACAATGTACTCGACAGAAACCCTGATCAAGGTGGCTTGGATTACTGGGTCAACGATATGGAAAACAACGGGATGTCACGAGCAGATGTCTTAGCGAGTTTCTCTGAATCTGCTGAGAACATTGCCAACACGGATCCATTAATTGAGTTGGGAGTGGTGTATCAGCCGTATGGGGATGTGATGGTCGGCTGATTACGCCGTTAAGAAACCCCGCCGAAGCGGGGCCGTGCATTCACTGACCAAATACTCGAATAGGTCGCTAACATTTTGCGCACGCTAGATGGCTGTATTTGGATCTCGGGTTCCTAAATGGGCTGACAAGTCGCGGTCAATGCCACCAAGTAATGGTGGCCAAATCCGATATTTGAAAACGTAAATACTTTGTTTTTGTAGGCCACTGAAGCCGTCCCATCGCTCGCAGTCCATTTAGAATCATCGTCAAAAGAAAAATGATTGGAATCCGTCCCAAAGCTACGACCGGCCAATAGAGAGAAGTCCGTACCGAAATTTATTGAGCGATCATCACCATTAAATGTACAAATGTTCATCCGAAACCCTGCTGACTCATATCTCACTAGCTCTCCGTCCGAAATTTTTGCAAGGCTATCTGTAATGCAGAAAAGTTGGGATGTTGGAATCCAATTGCCGAGACAACCCCCGGCACCATTAGCGGTAAAAGGTATTAAAAGGGCTACAGCAGTGAGTATTTTAAACATGATTTAGGTACCTCCTTGCGTCCCTGGCACTATACAAAAAAACCCGCCGAAGCGGGGCTTGGATTAGTATCGGTACTGCCCAGCTTGCTCCTTCATCACCCTAAGCACTCCAGCCGCGTCATTAGCTTCCCAAGAGCCAACATAGAAAATTAGTCATTGAGCGTCTCCTCGACACCAACCTCCCATATGTGTTGTGGCATAAAAAAACCTCCGTCAGTAAATGCCACTTCTTACAGGCGCGCGGGAGCTTTATCTGTGGGAGAAAGCAAACACGCCAACTAAAAAGCACCACCTAACCGACCAAGGTTTTGGGTAGCCGATGAAAGAACATTCCTCTTGGACTAGAGTAAGCGCGGAGCGTTAGACTCGGCACCAGAGGCAGCCATCGTTGCTGTTACTGAATATATATACAGTAAAAGGAATTTACAACAGGTAGGGCAGAGGTATGGGGCAAAAAACAGGTTATTTAGCGACTCTATTTATTATGTTTGCATTATTCGGTTGTCAAAGAACAGTCAATAACACGGTCGCCGTCATCCCCGGTATAAACCTTAAGTACAACTCAGCTGCTATAGAAGGCACGATGAAGGAGTTTGAAACAGTTTCTGGCTCTTTGATACGCGATTCAAGCGCATGTGCGATAGAAAAGTTGGATAACGGGGCTTTAGATTCATTTGCGGGAAAGCAACAATTAAAAACTTCTCTCGAGCAATGGCGTAATTTTGGTGCGCGAGTAACTAAAGTCGTTAGTGAAGATTTTTCAGGACTTCGCAAAGCTTTAGTAGCAAAAACTGAATCTGGAGATCACGACATAATTCAGGGCACTCCGCTCTTTGACCAAGTTGACGATGCGCTCAACAAGTTGGGAGATTTAAAGAATTCTTTTGAAAATGAAGGAATCAAATCGAGTCTTGTAGCAAATTTCAAACAAGTTCAGCTTCATATTGCTCAGAAGGTTGATGGTGATGATACGCAATACATTTCTAATGTGGTCAACGGTACCGCAACGCAGTTTGAATTAGACAACACTGTACTAGGTTGTTTCGACGCTGCTATTGAGTACAAAGAAACCAAGAATCTACAAAAAAGCGAAGAACGCCAGAAAAGCATAAAAAAGTGGCTTGATCGAGGAGTAGAACTCTACGAATTCCAAAAGAAATTAAATCAATACAAGTAGATTTTGAATCCGAATAAATAAAAACCCCGCATCGCTGCGGGGTAAAAGCTACTCAATTAACTGCGTCGAGGGAGACTTAGTCGTTACATATGAAATCGGTTGAGTGAGCGAGAGCTGAAGGGAAGTGTTATGAATATTTACACAAAAGCAGTTTTGACCGTGATTGCGGTCTTGATCGGCACGGGTGCTTACATAGACCACACATACAGTATTCGCGAACATCCGCCACACGTTGGTCATTACGAAAACATTTCAATTTGGGGCGAGGATTATCTAGAGTCTGTTGATATTCGACCACCCGCTTACGCTGTGATTTATGCGCCAGTGAGGAGTTACTAATTATGTGGAAAGCTTTATTTTTAGCGATTGTTATCTCACTGCCCGTGAAGGCTGAAGAGAAGGTTTGGTATTGCGAGATGACTGGACTAGCCAAGACGACAAACGAAGATGGTGCTCAGCTGTACATGCCCCAAAAATTTAAGATGAAAGTTTCGCGTACAGTTGTCGTTTTTGGAAGTGACGGTTTTTTTAAGGACACTATTTTGAAAATAAGCTGGTGGGGTGATCCTGCTGGTTGGCAAGCGACTGATGAATTCAACGTGGCAGCTTTTAAAGATGGTAACTTCCAATATGGACGTGCTGGCTTTCGAAGCGCTATGGCAATATCCGCACGTTGCGACGACTTCTGATCACTCCAGTAGATGCCTTTCCGCCATCCGTCTCAGCCACTGCTGGCTAGCGAAGTAGGTCTTGCTGCTTAACCTCATGTCGAACAGCAAGCCCTGAGTGCAGAGATAGACCAAAGCCCGATTAACCTCATGCCTTCCCTGAAGGCTCTGCTTGCGTAACCGTAACATGATGGTTGCCGCAGTGTGTGGCCGTTTGATGACACAGTCGAGGATGCGCTGACACAGCGCCACATCGGGTCCTTCTGGCGTCTGAGTAGCTTGCGGGTACGCGGCTCGCGTTAATTCATTTATGCGACTGATTTGAATTTCGTTTCGTATAAGCCAATAGGTTTTTCGTTAATGATTGATCAGAATCCATAAATTCTACCGCTAGGGGGAATTGGTGGATCGAACAACCTCGCGGGCAGATGGCGCGGAAGGACCCAACTGCCAAGATCCCTGACTGACTGACTGACTATTTTCAAACTTTTAAAACGTAGTACCTGTGCAGTATTAATATTTTTATTTTTTATTAATAAGTTAGTCAGTTGGTCAGTCATTCTCTGTGACCCCCGTAAACACTGGGCTGAAAGGACTGGCCAAGTGTCTGACCAAGGCCTGACCAACTGATACTTGGTCTGTCAGGAAACAGAAAAAATCGCTCCCCGTTACTGCCTCTCTTACTGTACGCGTTAACCTCAAGCTTGAGACAGCGTCTCGCCGCCTTCGAGGCTTGATTCATCTCAGTGCGAGTCGGATTCTGAATCCCGATTTCTTGACAGATTTCTGTGGCCGTAACGCATCTCTTCCTCGAAGCTTCCCAGTCATACATCCGCAAGATTCGCTCTTCCACCGAACTGGTCTCCTCAAAGTGTTCGTTGTATTTCTGGAGGTGCGTAATTTCCTCTTGCGTTAGCCAATGGGTCTGATTGTCATCTTTGCTCAGCTCGTAGACCTCAGCCCACACTTGCTGCATATCGATGCCGTGATCTGCATTGATGGTGAAGAGTTCAAGTGGGATGAACCGGCGGGAACCCGTGTCATCTTTCAGAAAATTAATTTCGTTGACCGTTGCGATCATTGCAACTCGTCTCGGCATGACTCGTTCCGCACGCCCGTATGGCAATCGAATCTTATCTTTGTCGGTAGTGATCCAAGCCTTGAAGTCATCCTGTGTTCTTCGCTGATTGGACGCTCCAAGCTCGGACAGGATCGTAATCGCGTGCCTCACTGCGTTAATTTTAGAGTCTTTGTCCTGCGTATTAACGCTGTGACCCTCTAAAATGTAGTCAGACATCGATTTAGGGAGCAGCGCCTTGCACCATCGGTCTTTGCCGATTCCTTGAGCGCCTTGCAAGACAGGGATAATGGGTGGGGCCATTCCATCGGGGCTTAGCCAGCTACGTACGCATCCGATCATCCATTTGGGAAACATCGAGTCTCGAATGTCGTTCGATTTGGTGTTAGTTGTCTGCATCAGATCACCTATCCGCGAAAGGCCGTCCCAGGGCCGGGACTTGAGAAACTCTTTCATCGGGTTGAACTGGTTCTCATCTGCAATCACCGTAAGATAGTCATTCACGTGACTGACCGGCATTTCATGCTCGTGACACAGCGAGATGACTTCCGTTCTAGAGGCTTCCTCGTAGTTGTCCGGAGAAAAATCCATTCCGGGGCCAACGACCTCAACCATCTTCTTAATTACGTTGTAGCGCACTGTGATGCCGTAAGCATCAAGCAATGTCTTCAGATTGTGTTTAGTCTGTTTTGGCCTTTTACCACTGCCGATGTCAAATTCAATTTGGTCTGGGGCGGAAAACTCAGAAGTCGATGCCTCGCGCAATTCAGGTATATACGCGCCCTCTACGGCAATCTCGGCAGTCTTGGCCTCTCCAAACTTCTGACGCATGTCATCAAAATCAGTCGACATAACGTGCCTCCGCGATTTTGACTCGGTGAGTTGCCGCCGCCTTGATTGCTTTTCGGTTAATGCATCCATTCTTATCAATGTCACCGAGAACGATGAACTCTGGGTCTTCGCCGTTCCCGCCTCGATGAAGAGATTTAACCTTGCGGACAACCGGATCGATGTTCCAATCGCCCACAGTGACATATCCACATCCGAATAATCCATTCGCGACTGAGGCAACAGTGGCCAGCCCTTCACCGATGACAATTGGGGCACTCGGTAAAGGAATTCCATACCGAAACGTTGCGCCTTTTGGGGCGCCAATAGTGCGTTTGGTACCGTTTTCATCAATCGCCTGAAGTGCCTGTATTTCGCCGTCAGCCGATAGCGGGAACATGAGACATAGTCCGCTCAAGCCTTTGGCATACCGGCTGATTTGAAGGCTATGAGCCCGTCTGAACGACTCTAAATGCTGAAGCGTCAGGCCTTTCTTTTGAAGGTAGGGATGCACGCCATTGAAGGGCGCTCCGTTGCCCCAGGCCGCTCTGGCATTCTGAACTCGCCGAGCATCCTGCTGTGTGTTTGTTTCTAGCTTAAGTGTGTGCGGAGTTGGTTTGTGATTTCGGTCAGGTAGGTGTCCCAGCTCGCGCAAGGTCTTGATAATGTTGCCCTGCTCGCAACCCTTGCGGCAGTGCAGCCAAGCATAGCCGTCTTTGCCTTGACTGATGTTGAACCGGTCCGTCCCCGAACAGATGGGGCAGGGGCCTTTGTACTCTCTGCCATATCTTTTCAGACCAAGAGAATCGAAGGCAGGCAATAAGTCTTCGACTGTGTATAGTGTTGATTTGGTATAAAATTGCATCGCACGCCCTCAAGCCCAGTTTTGGCTGAGTTTTTTCTTATCTAGAAAATTGATCGATCGCTCTATCGAGCCACTCACGCCGGAACATGACGCGATTTCGGATCTTAGTGCTCCGTACCTGCCCAGACCTTCTCATTCGGTCGACAGTAGGACGTGATACGCCTAGGTAAGAGGCAGCCTCTTGGATATTGAGGATGGATTTATCTGACATGATCTCTCCAAATCAGTTGTTTGATCTGGAGTCCTATTCTTGTCAGATTTCGTTTGAGCGATAGGTGGGCAAAGTTGTTCTTTTTTTAATTTTTCTCCCTCGCGTTGGTAGGCTTTCCTAATATCCCTGTATTCAAAGCCAGTGAGGCTTTTATGCAAGTGCCAAGCTGCTTGGTCAGGCGTCATGCCAGATTCTATTAATTTTTGAACCAGACGATAAAGCCAGTTCTGGTTAGTTGCACTTTGTGCTTTCGTTGGTGCGACTACGAATGACAAATATCGGAGAGCTGGATTCCGACCAATTCGCATCATCTCCAATGTTTCCTTACGAGAAAACTCGCCTTTCTTTGGGCGCCCGATTGCCATCATCGCTTCTGCCTCAGCATTAAATCCAAGCCGGCTCAGAGCTTTTGATACCAGTCTCTCGCGGTCGAAGGGATCTTCAAAAGCGTTGATCCCTTCCTCACGGCAAATTTGATCTAGCAAATCTTTCGTTGGTTTATGGAAATCCATTATTGTAATTTCCTCAGCACATTCTTTATATGATCTCGACTCAGGTGAGCATATCGAGATGTCATTCGCGGGTCGGTGTGGCCGACAATGCACGCAATGTCAGATAGCGACGCGCCAGCCATCAGCATCTGTGATGCAAACGTATGGCGAAGGTCGTGAATCTTAAAGTCTGTGAGTTCGGCTTGTCTTACGATCGTTGCCCAAGCCGTTTTGATGTCTTTCATTGGAAATCCGGAAGCGTTCGGGAAGACATACGTCTGCGAGCTGCAAAGTAATTTCCAGCGTTGTAATTCATTTATGACCTTTTCGTGCATATCAACGATTTTGTCGCCGATGTGTTTCGTCGTTTTGTGTTTCGGAAGTGTTATGAACGCCTCTTTCCAGTTAACAAAAGACCACTCAAGATTCAGGATTTCGCTCTTCCTCATACCAGTATAAAGGGCGATGTAGCAAAACATGCGCATGTGATCTTCTCGCGCATCAATCACCCTAATAAATCGTTCATATTCTTCTGCTGAAGATTCGCCGAGATGCCTCGTTCGTTTATTGATCACCTTTGGCTTTTTCATCCCGTGAATTGGATTTGTTTCGAGCAAGTCCATCTCGACCGCCTTATTCAGGCATCCTGACAGATAGTCAAAATGCATTTTTACAGTCGCTGGCTTGCGTGAGCCTCCGTAAGTGGTCATCCACTTCATGACAAGAGGCTTCGAGATTAGGCGGATTGGCATATCCCAGAAGGGTTTTAGAGCTGATTTGGAATACTTGTAACGAGTTTGTAGGGTGGGCGAGGGGTATGTGCCGTTGACTTTTTTTGCAAGTTGCTGAAATGTCATTCCCGAGCTTTTGTTCAGCCTGAACTCTCTTTCGATCTCTGCGTCTTGGTTGGACGCATATCCGCCTTTTAGCCTACGCACCTCATCTCTCGCAGCGGTAATGCTCATCTCCGGATAATGGCCGATAACCTTTCGTTTCCTGCGATACCTGAATACCCAGCTCTTGCAAGTTTCGCCGACCTTCATCTTAAGGTTAGGCTCATCTGGGTGAGTCAAAAACTTTGGAGCAGCACCCTTTGGAACTAAATCAGTCTTTTCAATTTTCCGAGAAAACGACATTTCGAGCCTCTGAAGGACACCTAAAGGACACCTTTGATGATACAATGGGATTAACCGAGATTAAAGCGGATGAATAAATACTAACAAAAACATCGTTTTGCCGGATCAGTCTTGTGAAGATATGAACAATGGCATTGTAGAGGTCGGCGGTTCGATCCCGCCTAGCTCCACCATTTCGAATACCGTGTCCTGCACGAAATTCTTCTCTAGGTGACCATCGGTGTGCTGATGTGGTGATCGCTGGACATCAA
>Ga0209138_1002427_pt1 | contig 14395 bp, 7 predicted proteins | sample SaaInl3SG_22_DNA_FD_184645 | JGI IMG/M metagenome (GOLD analysis project Ga0209138, IMG submission 184645) | Marine microbial communities from expanding oxygen minimum zones in the Saanich Inlet - ESP_153SG_22_DNA (SPAdes) (version 2) | ecosystem: Environmental > Aquatic > Marine > Intertidal...
CATTGGAGTGATGTCCGTAGTGTATCAGATGTTGCGCCAGGCCCTATCCCATTTCTTCACACGGTAGATGCTGACATGACAGCCTACCGCCAAGGTAAAACTCGTAAAGGTTCTTATGCTGCTTATATTGATATTGATCATCCTGATATTATGGAGTTTGTCGGTCTCAGAATACCAACAGGGGATGTCAACCGTAAGTGTTTTAATCTTCATAATGCTGTTAATGTCACTGATGCTTTCATGAGTGCTGTAATGGCAAACACTAAGTACGAACTAATTGACCCTAAGATAGGTAACACAGGTGAGTGGTTAGATGCAAGAGTTGTATGGCAGAAGCTATTAGAAACTCGTTTCCGTACAGGTGAGCCATACCTTAACTTTATTGATACAGCTAACAAAGCTTTACCCCAAGCTCTTAAGGATCGTGGTCTAAAGATTCATGGTAGTAACCTTTGTAATGAAATTCACCTGCCAACAAGTGAAGATCGCACTGCTGTATGCTGTTTAAGCTCTGTTAACTTAGAATACTACGATCAGTGGTCTAATACAACTATGGTAGCAGACCTTATTACAATGCTTGATAATGTACTGGAGTACTTCATTGATAACTGTCCTAGCTCTCTTACTCGTGCTCGTTTTTCTGCGTCTAGGGAACGTTCCCTTGGCCTTGGGGCTATGGGTTTCCATAATTACTTACAGCGTCATGACATTTCTTTTGACAGTGGTGCAGCAAATGATGCTAACGTAGGTATATTTGCTTACATATCTAGTCAAGCTAAAATGCAGAGCAAGTTGCTAGCCAAAGAGCGTGGAGAAGCTCCTGACATGGAAGGTACTGGTATGCGTAATGCTCACTTACTAGCTATCGCACCCAACGCTTCTAGTAGTATTATCCTTAGTACCTCACCTAGTATCGAGCCTAATAAGGCTAATGCCTATACACATCGTACTCGTGCTGGATCATTCTTAGTACAGAATAGATACCTAAAGAATGTATTGGAAAGTATTGGTAAAGATACACAGGAAGTGTGGAGTAATATCATTACTAATAATGGATCAGTACAGCACTTAGACTTCCTAGATGAGAAGACAAAGAAAGTATTTGCTACTAGCTTTGAGATTGATCAGATGGATATTATTAAATTGGCTGGTATGCGTCAACACTATCTATGTCAAGGTCAATCAGTTAACCTGTTCTTCCCTGCTGGGGTTGATCGAGCATATGTTAACAAGGTACACATTGCTGCCTGGACACACGGGCTTAAGGGTCTATACTACCTACGTACTGAGGCTAAAGAACGTGCAGAGAATGTCTCTAAGAAGGTACTAGCTAACAAACTAAATGAAGAGAAAAGAACAATAGTATATGGTAAGTCGAATTGCCCGTATTGCCACACGGCTAAGAGTTTACTTGAGAGTAAAGGTATTGCTTACGAGTATATTGATATTGAGATTGAGGGTAAAACTGCGGCTGAAATTACGGGACGTCCTGACGTTCGTACAGTCCCTCAGATCTACCTAGAAGGTGAATATGTCGGTGGCTTTGATGACCTACGTAAACGCTTGATGCAACAACCAGAGACCACTGAGACAGATGAATGTCTTGCTTGTGAAGGATAAATAAATGTTAATGGAATTTTCAAAGACTTACAAACCGTTCAATCATGAATGGGCTGTAGAACAAACAAAGAAACACGAAGAGATTCACTGGGTTGAGGATGAGGCTGATCTATCTGAAGATATTAATGATTGGAAGCTTAAGCTTAGTACAGATGAAAAAGAATTTATTACTCATATTTTAAGATTGTTTACACAAGGTGATGTACAGGTAGGTCAGAACTATTATGACTTCCTTATCCCTAAGTTTAAGAACAATGAAGTACGAGTTATGCTAGGCTCATTTGCTAGTCGTGAAGGTACACATCAACGAGCATATGCTTTGTTGAATGACACATTAGGACTTCCAGATGATGAGTACCATAAGTTCCTTGAGTACTCAGAGATGGCTGACAAGATTGAATTCATGTCTCAGTCAGACAACTCTACCCAGTCAGGTCTTGCGTTAGCCCTAGCCAAGTCTGTATTCAATGAAGGTGTATCCCTGTTTGCTTCATTTGTTATGCTGCTTAACTTGCAGCGCTTCGGTAAGATGAAGGGTATGGGTACGGTAGTTGAGTGGTCTATCCGTGATGAGACAGTACACGTAGAAGGTAACTCTAGATTGTTTAGAGAGTTCTGTAGTGAGCATCCTCGTATAGTCAATGATGAATTTAAGTCTAAGATTTATCAAATCGCTAGAGATATTGTATCACTAGAAGATAAGTTTATTGATCTTGCTTTCTCTAACTATACTGTTGAAGGTATTACTAAAGAGGAAGTTAAAAAGTATATACGTTATATTACTGACCGTCGTCTTATTCAATTAGGTCTTAAGCCTAACTTCAAGGTTAAAGACAACCCACTCCCGTGGTTAGACTGGGTACTCAATGGTGTATCCCATGATAATTTCTTTGAGAAACGTGTAACAGAGTACTCTGTGAACGGTATGGGTGGTAGTTGGGGATGGGATAGCTCACCTGAAACAAACCCTAGCTGGCCCTTTCCACAGACAGTCGGAGCCTAATAGAGAATCCCACTACCTTAGGGCGTTGTAGTACGTAAAGCTATCAGAAGACTCACCGCTGTAAAGGGTGAGTACCATGTGCCTATAGCTCAGTAGGATAGAGCAACAGCCTTCTAAGCTGTGGGTCGGGAGTTCGAATCTCTCTGGGCATACCATTAACCCTAAGGTGGGAAAGGAATAATAATGATTAATAAATATGATATAGAAGATATGTGCGATGAAGTAGCTGATCACGAAACTGAACATAAGACTGTTAAGCCTACAACTATGTATAGTTATATTGATATGGACATCTATTCTGATAACTTTAAATTTGAATTTAATATGGAGATCGAATAATGTCAGGTAAAGGTAGCGGTCGTAGACCTACTGATGAACAAAAGTATCAGGATAATTATGATAAGATCTTCGGTAAAAAGAAAGAACAAGACAAGAAGGAAAGTAAATGAGTTGTGAAACAAAGCTTAAATGTTTAATTGCCGATAACTTCTTTGGTTATTTTAAGGCGCATGTGTACCATGCTAATGTACAAGATAAAGACTTCAATCAATATCACGAATTTTTTGGTGAGATTTATGAGTACCTTTATAATAATCATGATGGTTTGCTGGAACAGCTACGTCAAATGGATGTAATGGTTCCCCTCTGTATTAAAGATTACATTGAAAATTCTGTTGTTGATATTAATAATAAAGAAAAAGATATTAATAGTATGTTGTCTTCTTTACTAGCAACTATTGAAATGATTATTAAGGTAGCACAAGGTCTTTACGAGGAAGCCGGATCCGAGAGTCATGGTGGATTAGAAACATTCATTGGTGATTATCTTGTTGGTGTTAATAAATTACGTTGGAAAATTAAATCATGCCTGAATTAAAAAATTATAATATATTTGCCCTAAGGGGTGACAGCGAAACCACAGACCAAGATGTATGCGATACATTAGGATTAGACCCTGCCTTAGCTAATACCCCAGGTATTAACGATGCTGCAATCAAGAAGATGCACAGAGAGAATTACGTTGGCTTTATTGCCAAGGGTATTGATGAAAAGAAAGCCCTACAACTAGCAGATAATAATGCAGAATCAGCTAGGAAAGAAGTTAATACTTTGATGAAGCAAAAGTAAATAAAAAACCCCCATTACGGGGGTTTTAAATTGCTTTATTCTTCTGGATATGCTCTCTGATATTGATCAATAAAGTTTTGAGTGCGTTCACCCTCTACCTTCTCAACAAAATCAGAGACATTAGCTCTATTTCCTGTAGCTCCATAGGTCATTTGACCAATGCCGTTACCATCATAATAAGCAGCCTCAAATAAACTAGTAGCTGTTTTCTTTACATTAGATGAAAAGCTATCAGCCCAACTATCTAATCTATTTTCCGGGCCAGAGATCTTTAAAAAATCTCCTGCCAAGTTAATTAAATTTTCAAATTGTTTAGGAGTAACAGCTAAAGACCTTTTATCAGATAATGTAATCCTATCTTCAGGAACCCAACCATTATCTTCTGCTTCTTTGAGCATAGCCTTAGTTTTCCTTACATATTTATCATATGCAGAAACATTTCCTTTGTTTCGGCTTATAAACATATCTCTAAATCCAGTATTATCTGGATCTACTTTATCAAACATTTCATCAAATATAGCTCCTAACGCAGCGTATTCTCCGAAGTCTCCAATACCAACAGGTGATCCATTAAGTTTTACTCTTTTAATTTCTGCAGCTTCAGCTTCTTTAATTAATTTTTTAAACTTCTTACCGAACTTAGCAATCTCAGGTATAGCCTTAGGGATAGCTACATTGTTATAGGCATTACGGTATATTAAACCTGCTCCAGGTGTAGATATAATAGAGTCATGTACCCATAAAGCTGGCAAAGGAACCTTACGGTTCTTGTTTAAGTAAACAGTTGTCCACTTAACTAAGTCACCATCAATAGATTGGATTGGTCCAACAACAGTAGATCTACCTTGAGCAGAACCTTTTACATTGTTAAACTCATCATAAGTATTCTTAGCTCTGTTGTAGTACAACTTACCTGGTTTAGCAAAGGAAGGGGTAAATTGCTGTTCAGAAATACCTACACCAAGAAGTCCTTCAGGAGTCTCTATAGTCTCTTGCTCTAAATCTCTTTGCCTAACTAGAGCTTCTTTACCATTACTAAGTTTAATTTTAGTTACTGGAACATTAGTTGCGCTATATTTGTTAATAGGTTGTGTATTCACAGGTGTAAATATACTTGTATCTCCTGAAATACCTGGCACCATTACTAACGTATTAAGAACAGACAAATACCTACCAATACTTTTCATCATTCTTGAGTCTTTAGTATTAATCAACTCTCTTAAAGTACTTTCTACGGATGTTGCTAAAGTTTCAGCTGCATCATATATCGTATTAAATGAATTATTTTCAATTAAATATTTATCAGCATACTCTTTATAGTTTTCATTATCAAGAATAAGCTCAATCATTAAATCACCATACATAGATGCATCCTTACCATAAGAGGTCTGCATTAGAGGTGCTTTAAAAAAGTCTTTAGCAACAGCATTTTTACCAAACTTTTCTATGATTTCCTTAAAGAAACTTTTAAAAGAGCTTTGAGCTTTCTCATTGTCTCTAAGAGCATAATCAAGATTGGACACCATTATGTTCATACCCCTAACACGCATATCATCAAGAGATGCGTTATAAGTGCCTAACCGCTGGGCTGAATCGTTAGCGTTTTCTCCACCAAAGAACAGGGACTGAAGAAAAATACCATTTTGATTACCATCATCAAAGGACTGGTGTGTAAGAGCAAAACCTTTATTCCCCATATTAGGTGTTTTAAAGTTTGTTTCTGCTTTAAACATATCGTCCCATAGGTTTTTACTACCCATAGACTCACCTTTTTCCATACCCGCTAGTAGACCAAGTAAGTCTTCATCCATAGTAATGCTTTGAGGGTCTTGTAAAAAGTCATTATACCGCTTACCAACTTCAGCTAGTTTACTCCCAATAGCAGGTGTGTACATACTAATAAGTACGGCAGGCGCTTGGCTAGTGATCTCAGGATTACTACCATCTACTGCAGAATAGTAATTAACTACTGCATTAATCATAGTACCTATAGCACCAAGTTCTGTAGCACTAAGTCTAGATAGAGCTGTACTCTGTTCTTCACCTGGCATTTTAAGTATCTTAACTGCTTTATCTTGTAAAGCTCTGACTCTTCCTTCGTCAAATAAACTAGCACCAGTTACAAAGTCTTGAGCAGCAAGGCCGATCATGTCACGGACACCTGTCTTATCACCCATATAATCTGTATCAAAGTTATCTGGAAAAAATCTTTGATTAAATACGGAGTGTTTAAAAGAAGTGTACCTAATTCCTGGGGATGACATTGCGTTTTCGATAGAGTACAATTTAGTTTTGTACTTCATATCCATTACTTCAGCTGCTTGCTTGGACTTGTCCTTAGTGTACTTAGCCATTTGCTCTGTGTCAATAGGGTTAAACCCTTGAGGAGGAGCTACTTTATCCATAGCAACATTATAGTCTGATCTAGATAACCCAATGCGTTTAGCAAGAGGATGAGTACTGTACAAGAATTGACCAGTGCCTTTTTCCCTTGTAACATACTCAGGAGAGGATACTAGTGCTAATTCTGCCTGTGAATAGCTAACATCCTTAGCTCTAAATACAGTACCTATAGAACCCATTATGTCTTTAGTTAGCTCTGCTACCTCAGTAACTAACCCAGGAACAGAAAGAGACTTTGCTGTTAATTGTTGTCCAGGTTTTGTGAATGAACCTCCAGACCTAGCAGGTGTAGTTGATGATCTAGATCTTGTTTGATCTCCTGCTACAATAGCCGTAATCTCTTTAATCTTGTTTACACTATCCTTTAAAGAATGATCTGCATAAACAATAGGGCGACCTGTTTCTGAGGGAACAACAGCCATTGTGCCATCATAAAGAGCACCATAAACCATTGCCTTAGATAGTATCTCTACTTGTCTAGGTTGAATATCAATACCTGCTCTTTTAAAAGCGTTTTGTGCTGCTACTTTTACTGCATTAATTTGATCTAGCATTAAAGTGCCATCATCAAACGCTTGACCATATTTAGGCATCCCCTTCTCTGGATCAGGCCGTCTAGCTTGATCAACCCCTTTTGCCATAGCAAGAGCCATGATGGTATTTAAGGTGTTTAATTGAGTTCTGTTTTTAAAGTCTAAACCCATTTCTGCAGCTACAGCAACACCACCTGTAACCATACCTGAACCAACATCTACCTTGATTGGCGAATTATTAAACAAGTAATTATTAGCAGTGCTAACTAATGAGCCAATAGTAGTTGCTGCACTATCAGAATAAATATCTAAGTCGTCTCTATCAGCAAGTGATCTAGCGGCAACCCTACCCGATTCATCGAATTGGGTTTCTTTTTGTTTACCAGCAACATCCTTAACAAAAGGTTTAGCATACTCGTATGGTTGAGAAGCTAACTGGTTAATATCTGTTCCAACTTCTAGCTCTCTAGCTCTTTCAATAGACCTTTGGTCCTGATAATTGCCCATAGAGATAGGGCGAACCATTGGTTCACCATTCTCATCTAGCATAGGTTGTTGGTTTTCATCCAGCATTGGTTCAAAAACCTGCCTACCAGCAAATTGTGAGCCGGTCGAGACAGCTAAGTCTTCAGGTGTTTGAATTGAATCTGAAGTAAACGGTACTCCATTTACGTCAGTAGGACTAGCTTCGGTGCTAAGTCTTGGTACACCTGCAACTTCTTCTTGAAGTGCAGAAGGGGGAACCTCTAATGTTTGTCCAGGTACGCCTGTCATGTCCTGAACAGCTTGCCTAGGGTCTTCAATACCGACATCAGGTGCTCTTGAACGCATTGTGTTCGAGGCAAGCTCTTGCAATTGCTGCAAGCGCTCTGGTGACATCGATGACAAAGAACTGCGAGATGCAACTCCAGTTGTTGTTGCCATATATTACTCCTTAATCTGTGTATAAATCTTTTACTAAATCACTTAGCGTACTTCCAACTATAGGGAAGCTAGCTACTACGGGCATTACTCTAGAGCCTTTCTTTACAGCCTCTGCAGTTTCACCCTCTGCTATTGCCCTACCAGTTGCTGCAACCTTATCGGCATAACCAACAACAGGTGATACATCTCTAGCGGTACTGTAAGCAGCACCTAAAGGGTCTCTAGTAAAGCTTGGTTTACGGTCGGGATACAATGGTACTAATGCGTCGGCAACAGCCTCGTATCTACCTAACAAACCTGAGCTATACAAAGTCCTTTGCATTTTCTCTCTTGTAGTTGTTAAATAAGGATTTTCCTCTCCATATGCTAACTCGTCTTTAAGTGCATTAGCAAATGTAGCTAACAACAAAGAAGAAGCAATAACAGAAAATGCCTGATAGCGCATACCAGCATTACCATCAATCAAATACTTCCTGTAAAGCTTAGGAAGAATAGTACTAGTAAAGGCACCAACAAACCTAGTCATTACTGTAAGTAAACGTAACCGTGGGTCATGATAATACTTAGGCATATTGTGCGGTTGTGGGTGTGTGATTTTACTATCTACCATATTAGACATGGTTGTTAATATGTTTTGCCTGATTGGATCTGATCCTTCTGCCATTAAATAATTTTTATTAAAGACATCGTTAATATCAAAGCCAATAAGACTATCTGTCTTATCTAAGAAACTCATAAGAGACGGAACATCCATACCATATTCTATCAAGTCACTTAAGTCTTGTGCCTGGCTGTTGTTCATTCCAACACCCGTTTTAAAGGCATAGTCTCTTTCTGACTTAGGTATGTTACGAATATTGCTAACCTTGCTAGTCATAATATCAGCTGCAACAGACAATGTTGCTATTCTCAAACCATCAGTAATAGATCTAAGACCAATTGCTGAAGCAAAGACCTGCATGGTTTTGCGCATATTGTTATTGACACTGCCTAATTCAAATTTGGTTTGTGTATTATAACCAGTCTCGTTATAGCCAAGTCTTTCAAACATATCCCTACCTAAATCTTCTTTGTGGAGGCTAATGACTCTCTTTTCTAAAGATTTTAATTTAGCTGGATCTGCCTTTTCACCCTGATCTAATAACTCTTGATATTCTTTTTCTAACTTATCAATCTTATTTTTTAGTCTACCATGAGCAACACTCCTTGCTAATGAAATACCGACAGAAGATGTTGACCAAGAAGCAAAGTTATTAATATCGCTCTTATATTCCTGAAAGAACATCTTAACAGAGTTAGCAATTTGAGTTTGAACATATTTACCTTGAGTACCTAATGTAGCAAATGCAGCTTCAGGTATAGAACTTAGTGTTGCTTTACCAAGGTATGCTAGCATTGTTAAGGTATTACCCCAAGACATAATAGTATTCATTACTGGATAGTTATCCATTGGGTGATAGTCACCCTGAATTATTTTATACCAGTCAGAAACTTCTTTAATTGCATTAATTCTTTCAGCGTCAGATTCAAACTCATTATTTTCAATAGCTGCTTGAAGTAAATTAGCAATGACTTGACCTTTATTACCTAGCAAAACTGTATCAGATACTCTGTCTGCAATTCTATCTTTTAGGTTTTCCATTGAAGTAAAGATGTTAGGCTCAAATAAGTATTCAAACTTATCTGTGTTAAACACCCCATACTGCCTCATAAAATCCTTAGCTGGTTTAGCTGTATTAGGATCTCCTGATATTACGTTATCAACGGCAACATCAGCTTGTCTTCTGCTGGCACCTTCTTGTACCATGAACTCTATTAGCTGTTCTTTGTTAGCCATGATAACTTTAGGGTGAACAGTTGAATCTACAAACATAGCATCAGGTTCATACAGCTCAGGGGCTTCAATACCTGCTTCTTGTGCAGTAGCCTTCATGTCAACAGTAGTTTTATCAATCTGATCTTTCCAAGTCTGAAGAGCTATTTCTTGAGGAGAAGAACCCTCAAGTCTTAAACCCTTACTCCAAACATTGTTCCAAGTCCTTTTAACTAACTTTTCTGTGTCATAAACATTAGCATTTAATGCTGAAGCTAAGTCTTCTGCGTGATTACCAGACCACCAGCCAATCATTCTTTGTTTTAAGCCTGCATAGTTATCTCCAGGTAGGATACCACTCCCACCCATAATAGCCTTAAGGTATGCTAAGTTAGTCTTAAAGGTACCATCTTCCTTAGTAATAGAAGGAATAGCAGTATCAACTAGTTTCCTAGTTAACCTTAAAGGGTCTGTTACAACTGCCTTGAGTGCGTTCCAAGCACCACCACCATTAACCTCATTTGCTAAGTCATCTAGGGTTTTACTGTTATTAGAGACTCTTGCTTTGTTGGCTGCCTCTCTAATATTCTTTGCACCACCCTCTATTTCACTTTGCTCTAAGTTAAATCTTTGGGCATCAGATATACCTTTCTTGTATGCAACCATTGCATCAGCAGCTGAGTTCCATCCTGCAATATCGATAGCGGCAGATGCTCCTCCAATACCAATACCCATAACACCACCACCAACAGCAGCGTCTAGCAGTTGATCATAGAAATCTTTTTCATATTGAACGTCAAGACTCCAATCACCAGACTCAGCAATCATCTGAGCGGCCTGTTGAAGTGACTCAGTACCAGCCTCAACACCGCTACGGACACCTAATGCAGATGCAGTAAGTAATTTAGCCTGAGAAGAAGCATATTGCTTTCTTGCAAAGTCAGCACCCATACCAGACAACTCTACTAGTTCTCGTTTAGAGGCTTCTAGTATTGCATTACCTGCTTGTTCAGGTGTCATACCTCGTTTTACAAGGATTTCTGACAGCTCTTTTCTACCCATAGCAGTAAAAGGATTTAGAGCGGTGGCCATACCGTCTAAACCTAACTTGTCTAGTACACCTGAGGCAATACCCATAGACATAGCTAATCCAGTATCCTTTTTATCATCAGGTTGTTCTGCATAGAACTGCCCTGAATACATCAAAGAAGGAGGAATAGATGCGATAGAGTAACCTGCCAGCCCTGTTAAACCAAGACCGCCTGTAGCCGCAGTAGAGCCTATAATTAAACCCATCATAGGTAAGGTTCCAGCAACTAAGTTACCAACATAGGTAGCGGTGTCAGTCACGGCTGACCAAGGATCATTTGTCCTGATGTCCTTAAAGGAAGATAAAGTAGTAGCAAGATCTCCTTGTTCAAATTTAGTTTGATTTACAATCTCTTGGCCTTTATTACTTAACCAGTCCCATTTAGCTTCATCACCTGCTATTTGTAGCATACCACCTAAACCATTAACCATATCTAAAGTAGCGTATTTAAATGCTGTGCTAAATTGATTATGAGCTTGGTTCATCATAGTCCTATCACCACGACGAACAGCTACTCCTCCAGCAAGATCAGGAGTAGTTGCCGCAAAGAATAATCTTTGTCTGGCACTTTCTATTTGCTTTTGTAAATTTAGTTTAGTACCTTCAGATAGAGTTTCTGTTGCTAATATGTTTTCTAACCTAGCAATTTCTTCTACTTCATTTCTAACAGCGGGAATACCCGTCATGTTTTTTACTGCTGCATACTGTCGCTCATCGTTAAGGATGACCTTAGGCATGTAAGTAGGGTTGCCTTCTTCTTTAATCCTATTTTCTTTTTCCTCCATTGCAGCTTTTATAAGGGAGTCTTGTTGAGCTGCTTCTGGAAATAAGCCTTGAGAGGCTTTAAACGCTATAGCCTCCTTACCAACTTCGCTTGAGGTATGTAAGTTTGGATTAAACAAACCAAGGATTGTTAAGGTATCCCCAAGGTCTTGACCTATATCATTGGTTTGTTTAGCTACTACTCTTCCGTAAGGGTCTGTATCGACCCCTTCTAAATTAGTAAATCCACCCTCTGTTGCAATACGATTAACAATCCTTTGAGATTGATCGTTAGCTACTTGATTAGGTACAAATATACCACCCTGAAGCTTTGCTGTTTCAGGGGCATTAAAACCTGTAAGTCTATATGATGTATCACCTGAACGTAAAGTATCAGGATCAATAATTCTAACGGGGGTATCTATAGGTTTACCCTCAATGGTCTCTACTGGAGACTCTTGATATAAATTTTCTTTTTCATTTTCCATAAATACCCTCATTATTTATTTTGGTTGTTAGGAAATACTTTTTAGCCAATGCAAATAGCCTGGAGCTTTATTATCCGGTTCATTACCTAGACTCTCAAAAGGTTTCTTTACTTTATCAGGTAGGTTTTTGTATTGATTTTCAAAGTCTTCTGCCGCCATCCCTAAGTTATAATTAGGATTGTCTTTTATCATTGAGTCTCTTTTCTCTGTATACATTCTACCAATTATTGATTGATACGTAGCATCAACAGGTTTTCTACTGCCCTTACTATCTTTATAAGTATACATATCTGCATTTGATCTTCTTAATTGAATAATAGAGCTACCATAAAGAGCCTTGCGTAGGCCTTCCTCGGTTATCTCGCTACCATCTCTTTTTGAAGTCTCTACTGCAGATCTAATCGTCATCTCAGCTGCTCTTACAAAATCAGGTCTTGACATTTCAGGTAACTCAGATCGAATCAACCCAATGTTTACGGCTAATCTCCTGGCTTCTTGTTCAGAATTAAACTCTTCATCATCATATAGTCTTGCAAGCATAGGTGCAACCTTAGCCTCAATATCTTTTTGAAGGTTACTTACCTCAGAATTATAGTCGGCTTTAGACTCTACTCTAGCGTTAGGAGCTATTGGTGCATATACGCCGGGTGAAGTTTGAATCTCAGGCACCCCGTTATTATACCTAAAGGTAACGGCTACTTGCCCTCTTCCTGGAACATACATATAACCTGCTACGGGATCTTTAAGCTTAGTTGAACTTGTATCTGCCTTTTCCATTACAGCTAAAGCTTGCTCCATAATAGCAGCACCTTCGGCGTTGCTTTTAGCCTTAGAAGCTTTGTTTAAAAGTGAAGTAACTTTATTACGGCTCTGGGTACTAAGAGTGTCCATATCTTTTAGTACAGAAGTTCTAAGTTGTTGGTATCTTTCTCTAGAATCTTTTGCAGCTTCTGCTTTAGCTTTTGCTGTAGCTGCCTCACGCCTGTCAGCAGACTGAAGAGCATAAAGACCAGCATACTTAAGTGAACCACCAAAGGAACCACCAGAGAGTAAGCCACCAGCTAAGAGGATACCGAACCTAATAAATTCTTTATCAGTAAATAATTCACCAAATGATTCAGAAAGTTTAGACCAGAATGAAGGATTAATTTTACTTTTAGCTTCTTCTTCTTTACCTTCGTCTACAAGATTTTTAAGCTCTTGAGGATCATTTGTATACCCAGGAAAATCAGTATCCATAAGAGAAGTTTTAAGTGCTTCTGCTTCATACTGAGAACCTAATTCTCCCAATTGGTCAAATTTATTTTTTTGAATATCGGGTAGGTCTTCAGGTTTAACTTCTGGCTTAGGAGGTTCTTCTGAAGAAGGTGAGCTTTCTCGGACAGCCTGTTGCTGTAGCAGGTCTTCCTTTCTCTTTTGTAAAGCAATCCCTTCATATTTATCAATAGGATTGTTTTGATCCAACTCGGATAATTTTTTATTAATACCCTCAACAGCCTCTTCAGTGGTTTCTTTTCTGTAAGTAACTTCACCCCACTCAGAGATTTTGTCAATAACATCTTTTCTAGAGTCTGGAGGGGGATTCATAGCCATAGCATCTCTTGCATCCATTATGGTACGAGGGGGTATTACTAAGGGCGGTTGTATACCATTAGCCCTATCAAGTACGGCTTGTGCTTTTGCCCTTACATCCCGATCTGTACTGTTAGCTAGATCTTGTTTTGCAATAAGAATTTCCCTACCCGTTGGCTGTTGAATAGGAGGTGGTTGCATAGCCATAGCATCCCTTGGATCCATAATACTTTGGTTAACAGGGGGTGGTACATCAGTACGTCTTGGATCGTTATCTACGTCATCTAGTCGTAGTCCAGGAGGTACTTGCTGACCCCCTAACCTTATTCTTTCTACTTTATCTATATGCTCAAGCGTATTTGGAAAGCTAGGGTTCTTAGGATCAGTTAATGCCTTAATGTTACCATTATCATCAATAGCCTTTGGGCCTGAATACCAAACAGCAGTAGCTTTTCTAGGATCTTGTCCAACTTTCTTTGAATTCCATACTTCTTCAGCAAGCTTCTCAGAAGCCTCAGTATTATGTACTGGGTTTGTAAAGTCGTATTCTTCAGGAATTTTACCGTTTCTTTTCAAACCATTAAATGTAGCTTCAGTAAGTTGGTAAAGACCTCGTGCTCCTGAGCTATTAGTTTCCCAAGTTTCAGGATCATTTCCATAGCTAGACTCTGCACCCATTGTAGCATTTTTCCATTGCTGAAATGGGTCTGTGACTCCTTGAACAGTAGGTGGAACTTGTTGTCTAGAAGCTTCTTCAGCTAGCTGCTCTTGAGTTGGTCCAAGAGCGGTGGCTTTAAATGAAGCTTGTTGTTTAAAAGGCTCTCCAGCTAGCTGCTCTTGAGTTGGTCCAAGAGCGGTGGCTTTAAATGGAACTCCTTTCCGTACAGGAGGTACTTCAGCTAACTTCTGCACCTGTTGTTGTGCCTTAGCTTGATCAGCAATTAACTTAGCTCGTTCTCTTGCTAATTTGAGAGCGTCCAATTGCTGTTTCGTGGACAGTGGTCCGTCATCATACATATAATTCTCCTTAGAATAGTCCAAACTTTTTAGCAAGCATAA
>Ga0209138_1002449_pt1 | contig 14349 bp, 10 predicted proteins | sample SaaInl3SG_22_DNA_FD_184645 | JGI IMG/M metagenome (GOLD analysis project Ga0209138, IMG submission 184645) | Marine microbial communities from expanding oxygen minimum zones in the Saanich Inlet - ESP_153SG_22_DNA (SPAdes) (version 2) | ecosystem: Environmental > Aquatic > Marine > Intertidal...
TTCCTGAAGAGACGTTCTCCTTTCTTCCTTCCGTAGGGGATGGAGGTAGTGGTGGCCGTTACCAAATCTCATTAGCCTCTTTCCTTGCTTTCTTCGGAATGGTATGGTGGACCTCTTGGTACCCGGGTGCGGAACCTGGAGGAGGCGGTTACAGCGCGCAACGAATGCTCTCAACTAAGGACGAGCGCAGTTCTTTTTTAGCGAGCGCGCTATTCCAAATTGGCCACTACGCAGTGCGCCCTTGGCCATGGATTATCGTCGCATTAAGTGCGATCGCATTGTATGGCGGACAGCACAATCTCGCTGAAGAAACACCCGATTTCATTAACTACGAATGCCTCACGGGCATCTATGACTGTGAGCCGTTAAACGCTGCGCAGCAGGCTGAATACGAACAATGGGTCGCCACATGGGAACCCGTTTATGGAGAGCGCCTTCCGCAAGCACTTAAGTACCAGCAAGATTATCGGTTCGGCTATATTTTTATCATGCGCGACTACCTTCCAAAAGGAGTTTTAGGCATGTTATTGGCTTCATTCTTCGCCGCGTATATGTCTACCATGTCCACCCAATTAAATTGGGGAGCCTCCTATTTGATCAATGACTTCTATTTGCGTTTTCTCCGTCCTAATGCACCGAGACGATTAAGCCTACGTATTTCTCGAGCAGTAACGCTGCTGCTTGCGGTCTTCGGCTTGTTAATCACTTCTCAAATGAACAGCATCGCTGGCGTTTGGCAGTTTATCATGGAGTGTGGAGCGGGGTTAGGTTTGGTGCTGATTTTACGTTGGTACTGGTGGCGCATCAATGCATGGGCGGAAATTACCGCGACTGTAGCCCCGTTTATCGCCTATGCCATCGCACATTACGGATTAGCCTGGGCGTTCCCAAACAGCTTTTTCTTCACCGTTGGCTTTACTACCCTCGCATGGCTCTTAACGATGTACATGACTTCACCAGAATCCAGCAGTACACTGGTCGAGTTTTACGCTACTGTGCGACCTGGCGGCGCTTGGAAGCCTGTTGCTTGGAAAGTTGCGGACGACCCAGAAATGAAAGACGGACCCTCCACTCCAGTGCTTTTATTGTACTGGGTAGGTGGTATTGCCGCAGTCTACGGTGCGTTGTTCCTTGTAGGCGCACTCTTGTTTAAATGGTAAAGTAGCAATCAAAAAAAATCCCCCGGGCGCGCTGCGCCCGGGGGATTGTATTTCTTGAAAAATCGTCGGCTTAAAGCGTACGCTTGACCTCTGTAAATCCAAAGGCTTCCACGATATCTCCAACCTTGATATCATTGAACTTTTCAATATTAAGACCACATTCGAAACCTTGACGAACTTCTTTTGCGTCGTCCTTGAAGCGCTTGAGTGAACCAAGTTTCCCCGTGTACACTACAACCCCATCGCGGATGATACGAATATCATTACTGCGCTCAATTACGCCGTCAGTAACCATACAACCTGCGATGGTTCCAACTTTCGAAATCTTAAACGTTTCTCGAATCTCAGCCGAACCTTTGATCTCTTCTTTGACCTCCGCGGAAAGCATGCCCTCCATGGCGTCGCGAACTTCATTGATCGCGTCATAGATGATCGAATACATGCGGATTTCCACTTCTTCCTTCTCTGCAAGCTTACGCGCTTGAGCAGAAGGACGAACTTGGAAACCAACAACAATGGCTTGAGAAGCCGTAGCTAGCAATACATCACTTTCAGAAATCTGACCGACTCCTTTGTGAATGATGTTGACCTGAATCTCCTCAGTAGTTAATTTCTGTAATGAATCCGAAAGCGCTTCGACCGAACCGTCAACATCACCTTTAAGGATGATGTTGAGCTCTTGGAAATCTCCAACCTTTAATCGGCGACCAATTTCCTCTAGCGTCATCTGCTTCTGCGAACGAACACTTTGCTCACGCTGCAACTGCAGACGCTTTTGCGCAATTTGCTTCGCCTCTCTTTCGTCTTCCATGATGATGAAACGATCACCGGAAGTTGGTGCACCGTCCAAACCTAAAAGGTTTACTGGAGTGGATGGACCCGCCACTTTGATACGGTTGCCGCGCTCATCGAGCATTGCTTTCACCTTACCACTATGTTGTCCCGCGAGCACATAATCGCCCACTTTCATGGTTCCCGATTGAATCAATGCCGTACACATGTACCCTCGTCCTTTATCCAACGACGCTTCAACGATGGTACCGCTTGCATTTTTATTCGGGTTCGCTTTCAAATCAAGCATATCCGCTTCCAGAATAACCTTATCCAGGAGCTCCTCGATATTCAAACCTGATTTTGCAGAAATCTCTTGACACTGAACATTACCGCCCCAATCTTCAACGAGGACGTTTTCTTGTGCCAATTGCTCTTTAATCTTGTTTGGATTTGCAACCTCACGGTCAATCTTGTTGATGGCAATAACGATAGGAACACCTGCCGCTTGCGCGTGTGAGATGGCTTCTCTCGTCTGTGGCATGACCGCATCATCAGCAGCTACTACGATAATGGCAATATCCGTTACCTGAGCACCACGAGCACGCATTGCCGTAAAGGCTTCGTGACCCGGAGTATCCAAGAAGGTAATAGTCTGACCAGTATGTACTTTTACACTGTAGGCACCGATATGCTGTGTAATACCACCTGCTTCACCTGCGATAACGTTAGCTTTTCGCACGTAATCCAATAAAGATGTCTTTCCATGATCGACGTGGCCCATTACAGTCACGATTGGCGAACGTGGTTTTAAATCTTCAGCTTTATCTTCTTCTTCAAGGAAGGTTTCCGTGACTTCCTCATCGACGAAATTGACACTAAAACCAAACTCCTCAGCCACCATTTCGAGCATCTCTGCATCCAAACGTTGGTTCATGGTTACCATAACACCGACGCCCATCAATGAACCAATAACTTCGTTCACTGAGGCATCCATCATGTTCGCGAGCTCAGTAACAGTCACAAATTCTGTTACCTGCAATACTTTGCTGTCTTCAGCTGCTTGAATATCGGCGAGCTCTTCTCTTTCACGACGTTCTGCACGCTTGTCACGACGAATTTTAGCGCCCTTATTTTTCTTACCTGAAGTGAGCTTTTCAAGGGTCTCCTTGATTTGCTTTTGAATTTGTTCGTCTGTTAACTCCTGCTTTGCAACAACAGGTTGTTTGCGACCGCGACCTGGTCCTTGTCCAGGACCTTTTTTCTGAGGACCGCGTGTATTGTTACGGTTTTTAGGGTCGTTTTGCGCTGGAGTAGCTGCTCCAGGTCCCTGCTTCTTAATTCTTGCTCGCTTCTTTTTGTTCTCTTTAGGCTTTTCGACAGGAAGCACGATTTTCTCTCCTGTAAACTTAGGACCGTCAATCTTGACATACTTCGTCTTGATTTCTTGGTCTACAGGTGTGGGTGGTGTTTCCTCTTTTGCTGGTGCCTTCTCAACTGGCTTTGGAGCATTGTGTGCCCCTGCGCCAGACGACTTTTTCGTGGGTGCCACTTTGGTCGGCTTCTTAGGCGCTTCCTTTTTCTTTGGCTTCTGAGCGTCCAGATCAATTTTACCCATGACCTTGAGTCCAGTAGCATCTGGAGTACTCGCTTCTTGGGGTTCAACGGGTGCCGCCTTCGGTGCTTCTGGAGCTGCTGCTTCTGGGGTTGACTCTTCTGCAGTCGCAGGAGTTTCCACCGCTACTGGCTCTGGTTTTACCGGAGCAGCCTCAACAGCAGGAGCTTCTTCAGCGGGCTTAGGCGCAACTTCAGCCACAGGTGCCTCAGCTGTATCCTTCGTTCCTCTGAGGATTTCTTTTTCCTCTTTTACTTGTTGACTCACCTCTTCAGAACGCTTCTTCCGCGCAAGGTCGTCGGCAAATGCCGTCATCAAAACCTCGTACTGATCGTTCGTGATTTTATGGTTACGGTTGTTCGGAATTTCATGGCCGTGTTTGGCCAATTCCTCTACCGCACGGTCTAAGGAAATGTTAAGCTCTTTTGTCGCTTTACTTAATCTGACGCTACTCATAGAGTGTCTTTAGGTGTTTTCTTTATTCTTCGTCTTCGAATTCTTTCTGAAGTACTTTTATGATGTGCTCTGCTGTTTCGGTTTCCAAATCGGCACGTGAAACCAACTCTGCTTTCGTTAATTTCAACACGCTTTTCGCAGTATCACACCCAATCTTTTTCAATTCAGCGATAACCCATGCTTCAATCTCATCAGAGAATTGATCCAATTCGATATCGTCTTCAATTTCAATATCATCACGGTATACATCGATCTCCATGCTTACCAATTTACTGGCAAGACGGATGTTTGTACCGCCACGTCCAATAGCTAAGCTTACTTGATCCGGTGCTAAAAAGGCTTCAACGCGACCCGCTTCCTCATCAATATTTAGGCTGGTCACTTTCGCAGGGCTTAGTGCACGCTGGATGTATAACTGTAAATTTGTCGTGTAATTAATTACATCAATATTTTCGTTGCGCAACTCACGAACGATGGAATGGATACGGGATCCCTTCATACCGACACAGGCTCCTACAGGGTCAATTCTATCGTCGTACGATTCTACCGCAACCTTTGCTTTTTCACCAGGAATACGAACCACACCTTTGATGGTGATTAGGCCGTCGTATACCTCAGGAATTTCTTGTTCGAACAACTTCGCCAAGAAACGCTCGTCTGTCCGCGACATGATCACAACAGGCTTTGTACCGCGGAATACCACTTCCTTGACTACCGCGCGGATGGAATCCCCCTTGCGGAAAAATTCACGCTCGCCAATCATTTGGTCTTTTGGTAAAATGAGTTCGTTTCCTTCATCATCGTAAACAATCACTTCACGGTGACGCACGTGGTGCACTTCACCTGTAATGATCTCACCTTCCAAATCTTTGTAACGTTTGAACAATTCAGAGCTGTCGTGCTCTTGAATGCGACTGACTAAGTTTTGACGGAACGCTAAAATGAATCGGCGGCCCAAATCAATCAATTTGACCTCTTCAGAAACTTCTTCGCCTACTTCATAATCTGGCTCAATTTTCAACGCTGCACTGAGTTCGATTTCCATGTTATCGTCCTCAACAGCACCGTCTTCAACTACCGTACGGTTACGCCAAATCTCCAAATCCCCTTTATCGGGGTTAACAATCACATCAAAGTTCTCATCGTCTTCGTACTTTTTACGCAACTGATTGCGAAAGGCCTCTTCGATGAATGCCATGAGTGTAATTCTGTCGATATTTTTCTCCTCCTTAAACGCGAGGAAGCTCTCAATAATCGCCTGATTTTCCATTGTTTATATCTGAATAATCCTATTTAAACTTAATTGCCACTTTTGCTTCGGTAAGCGCCGTGAATTCAATTTTTAATTCTTTGTTGGGTTCGCTTTTCTTTTTCTGTGGTACGCTGAGCACAATGTACTCTTCGGCTACTTCAATGAGTTGACCTTCGTCTTCCCTATCGTCGTACTTCACTTTCAAAAAGCGTCCTTCATTCTTTTTGTATTGACGCCAAATTTTTAAGGGCCGATTCAAATCTGGGCTACTCACCGTCAAATTAAAATCTTCTTCATCGCGATCCAGTAAAGACTCCATCTTGCGATTGATCATCTTAATCTGCTCCATCGTGAGTCCAGAATCCGCATCAACGTAAGCCACAATAACATTATTTGGTTTGATTTCAAGATCAACCAAAAAGGCGTCGTTTTCCTCTACCGCCGTTGTCAATGCTGTCGCTACTTTATCGTATTCCATAAATTACCGCCAATAAAAGAGGGGACTCGAGGTCCCCCTTTTGTACGTCAAAAAGTTTCGACAAATATAGCGATTTATTTTATTGACAGCACATTGTGAATAACCACAAGCCTAAATACTTACGTTTTTTCGATTTTGAGTGATTAATACGCTCTCAATCGATGCAGATTAAGCATTTTTACTACCTTAGAAGTTCGCTTACATGTTAAATATGAACAAAACCATTAGTATTCTCGTAGTGGACGACCACCCTATTGTACGAGACGGCATTAAAACCATGCTGGAAATGGGCAAGTTTGAATCGTATTCGTTCCAAGTTAAGGAAGCCGGAAACATTCTAGACGCCCTAAAATTGGTCGATCAACAGTCCTTTCATCTGATCATTACGGATTCCGAATTGGGCAAACATTCGGGTGCTGATCTCATTAAATCAATCTTGCGCCTGGCCCCAGAGCAATCCGTTTTAGGGTTCTCTGAATCTGATGATATGAACGTAGTTGAGCAAATGCTCAAAGCTGGAGCTAAAGGTTTCATTAGAAAGAGTGTCGATACAAGCGAGCTCATTAAAGCCATCACGGCCATTATTGACGGCAGATTGTATTACGCCCTAGATATTGCAAATTCGCTCATTGAACGCAGGATTTTAGGCAAGACTTTCGCTGAATTTCACAGCAATAACCCTGCTGTAGCGCGCTTGAGTAAGCGGGAGATTGAAATACTCAAATTCATCTCCGACCAATTAACCAATGAAGAAATCGCGAAAAAGTTATTCTTGTCGAAACGCACGATCGACAATCACCGCCAAAACATCTTGAATAAATTGGGAATGAATAATACCGCTGGTTTGGTTCGGTTCGCTGTAGAGAACGGCCTTCTGCACTAATTCCTCATATTCCATTATAAATGCAAAGCGCGCCCAATGGGCGCGCTTTTTTTTGCCAAAAAAATCCCCCGCGGCCTGCGGCCGCGGGGGATTAGATATTAATTAAAAAGGCGCTGTTTACTCAACGACAACCTTTAATGTTTTCGTGGCGCCATTTGCATCAGCGATGTTTACATAGTACATGCCGCTAACCATGTTGTTGCGCTCTAAAGTGATATTGCCTTGTACGTTATCGAAACCAGCAACCACACGGCCAGTGATGTCGAATACACGAACTGAATAACGACCTACATTCCCTAAGGCAATGGTTGCGCTTTCGTTCATAGGGTTAGGACGGATGCTTACACCAGAAAGCGCATCTTCTTCGACAGCGATGAATGAACACTGACCAAAGATGTGTTGTACCGTATCTGCACTACCTGAACGAGCGAAAAAGCGATTGTATCCACCTACACCATTATCTACCCCACAAGCCATAGGTACCGGCTCGTGATTTGAAGTATTGGTTGGATCTCCGTTTGAGAAACGGTACTCCATAGTGCCTGGACAGTAGTTTGCTTCAGTAGCAATGTATTGACCAGGGACAGAATGGGGAACCATAGCTACAGCATTTGCATCCCATTGCGTAAACGCGCCCATCAAATAAATAGTGTCCGCTGGCGTAAATGCCGCTTGCGTAAAGTCAACAATGAACGTGACATCGGCCGTAGCTGGAACGGCAGTACAAGGGCCGTACGTATCGTTACCGAAACAACGGGTTGCCACTACTGAATCAGAGCTAACGGTAATGATTTTGTTACCACCGCCTTCCCAGTTGGTATTGCCGTTTTCATGGAAACGTGCCTTGAACTGAAAATCACCTGAATCAACATCGTTGTATGTGATTGACCAAACACCGTCGCCATCAGGATCAGACATAAGCTCTCCGCCCCACCCATTGATAGGACCGGCAAGTGTTACTGAGTCTACTGTTCCACAGGCTGCGATTGAACTTACGTCAACGTTGACAGTAATATCGTAGGTAGATACTACCATACAAGGGCCACACATCGTATAACATACCTCGTAAACACCGCTAACAGTATCCGTGTAAAAACGATTGTCCCCTTGATTAATACCCGCTGTCGATGCCTGACATGTAGAAGGTACAGACTCAACATCGCTCCAAGTATTCCCGTTTAAAAACTTAAAGTAGGTAGAATCCGATTTACCTACATAAGCAATGTAGCGGTATACGCCGTCAAAGTTGACCATCTGTGTTTTAGCGGGGTCCCAGCCTTGAAAGTTACCTGCAACGTGCGCAGAATCTGCGCTTAGTGTTTGCAACGAGTAATCTACTTTAAACTGAATAGCTTTCTGTCCTGCAGGAGCAGCACCAGCAAACATAACAGCTGGGAGCGTGGTATCTGAGGAGATTACCGCCCAACGGTTACCGTTACCGTTTGTCCCAACGTTTACGGCAGAAGGAACGCTTTCGTCGTCGCCCCACGCATTACCGTTGAGGAACTTGTATTCCAATTGGCCACCAGAAACGCTAACCGTAGTAGCATAAACAGAAGTTGACCCGACTTGAGTTAAAGAAGTCGTAGATGGCGACCAGCTCTGGAAAGAACCTGCCACGTGTACACCATTAGAATTCACAGATGCAGATCCTAGATCTACCTGGAAGGTAACGCTGTACGTTTGAGCAAATGCAGTTACGCCCATGAAGAGGACAGCTGCTAAAGCGTAGAGTTTTTTCATAATTATGATAGATTGATTATTAAAAGTACTTCGTACTCCTCAAAGTTAGTCTAAAGAAATACAGCTATTAAGCCAGTTTTGGCCGGTTTTTAACCATATTATTGCATATTTCCGCAAGAAATGAATAAATCTGCTCTTATAACCGTTTTCCTCACTACGCTGCTCGTTGCCAGTTTCTCAGTAAAAGGGCAAACGGTGCAGCGCATGGACCCACCAAACTGGTGGATCGACCACCCCTTAGATACGGTGGAGATTTTGCTGCAAGGCGAGGGGCTATTGAAGTGGGCGGCACAGGTTGAAAAACCGGTGGGCAAGGTGCTTCAAACCACACATTACGGCGACCGCTATTCACTGGTGAAGCTGTGGATCCGGTCGGGTTTTAATGAAGACGGTTTCAATATTACCCTCGGATCCAAGGATTTTTTCTTCCCGCTCCTTGAGCGCAGCGGCCACCAGCCGCAGGGTTTGAGCGACCAGGATTTGGTGTACCTCATTACCCCGGACAGGTTCCACAACGGCGACCCTTCGAACGATGATGTGCCGGGCATGCGCGAGCGAGGCGTGGATCGTTCTGAGCCCTATGCCCGCCATGGCGGGGATTTGCAGGGCGTACAAATGGGGCTCGATTATATTGAAAGTTTGGGCGCTACGGCGCTTTGGCTCAACCCCGTGTTGGAAAACGACATGGCGCGCGACAGCTACCACGGATATGCCATCACGGACCATTATCGCGTGGATCCTAGGTACGGTGGGGATGATGCGTTGAGGGAATTGGCTACAGAACTTCATCAAAGAGAGATGAAGCACATCATGGATATCGTGTACAATCATTGGGGCGTCGAGCATTATTTGCACCGCCATTTGCCGGATTCCGGCATGGTGCATTTCAATCCGGACGGCAGCATTCCCTATTCGAATTTTAGGTTTTCCGCCTTGGCCGATCCGCATGCTTTGGCGCAGGATAAACAGGCCTTTGAGCACGGTTGGTTTGCGGGAGCGATGCCCGATCTTGATCAAACGCATCCGTTGACCGCGTCGTACTTGCGTTATTCGACACTGTGGTACATCGAGATGTTTGAGGTAGACGCCTTGCGCTGCGATACCTACGCCTTTTCGGATCCACTGTTTTTGCGGAAGATGAACCAATTACTCAAGCGCCTCTACCCCAACATTTTCATTTTTGGAGAGACTTGGTCCTATAGCGAAGCGTCGCAGGCCTACTTCGCTCCGAATAAGATGTACGAGGGGCATTTTTCTCTTAATGATGCGGTGACGGACTTTACCCTATGGCGCTCCATTCACAAGATGTACAGCGCAGTGGAGCACGAGCAATTTGGTTGGAATACCGGCGCGGGGGAGTTGTATTATAGATTAGTGAGCGACTATTTGTACGAGCATCCGGAGGACCTGATCATCTTTTTGGACAACCATGACGATGGGAGGTTTTTGGGCCAATTTGGCCAAGACACCACCAAACTCAAAAGCGCACTGACCATGCTGTACGCCATGCGAGGAATACCGGTCTTGTACTACGGAACGGAATTGGGCCTTAGTGGGTACGAGGACCATGGCGCCATTCGAGAGGACATGCCTGAATTTGAGGGAAAGTTCCCTGATTTTGATAAAATAGGTGGAGATTTATTAGATTTGTGTCAAGAATTGGGCGCTTCCCGAAAACTCCGGGGCAAAACCAGCATCACGCAAGCCGTCCCCAAAGACGGTTGGTACGTACTCTGGATCACCTCGGAACAAGGAACCTGGCGGTTAGTCATCAATGCTTCAGACGAGCGGCGAACCTTCACCAACGAGTTTGAGCAAGAGGAGAGCGAATATGGGCCTTGGGAAGCCCAAATGATAGAACTACGGAAATTGTAGCGTGAAAGCCACCATAGAAAATATCCGCATTGCCGAACAGGACCGCAGCTATAACAGCTATGTCTTGGCACAAAAGGCTGGACAGGCTCTCCCGTCCATCTTCACCGACTATTGGCACTACCACCCAGAAATCGAAATCACCTACATTGTCAAAGGCAAAGGCCTTGCCTTCATTGGCAACAAAACGATAGAGTTTGAACCTGGGCAGGCGTTCCTCTTAGGTCCTTATCTCCCGCATAACTTCGTCAGTACGGAAGAGGAAGATGTGCAGATGGAAAAAGAATGCTGGGGGCTCCAATTCACCCAAGAATGGCTCAACAGCTTCAAAGAAAGTGCCTCTCTTCAGCGCCTGTTCCGCGCCATGAGCTATGGCATTAATTTGGGCCAATTCAACCCCGCCGAACAACAAGCCTTCACCACCATCGTCGGCAAAGACCCCCTCCGCAGCATCGGCGCATTTTTCAACCTCATGGCCATGATCGCCGACCGCCCTGACTTCCTCACTGTCTCCACAAACAACGCCTATTCCAACGTCATGAGTCAAAAGCTCAGTCGCCGAATGGAACGCGTCTCTAAATACATCCAAGACCACTACCAGAACACCATCACCCTGAGCGAAATCTCAGATATCGCCAGCATGACGGAACAAAGCTTCAGCCGATGGTTCCGTCAAACCTCAGGCCTTACTTTCGTAGATTACCTCATGCAACTGCGCACCACCGTCGCCTCCAACCTATTGATCAACACGAGCAAAGCCATGACTGAAGTAGCCGCTGAAAGTGGCTTCAACTCAAGTTCCTCTTTCAACCGCGCCTTTCTTAAAATTAAAGGCTGCTCCCCACGAGAATTCAGGAAGAAGAAAAAAATCTAATCCATAAAAAAGGCCTCGTAAACGAGGCCTTTTTCTTTGCTGTTCATTCCTAGTAACAGGGAGAAACCTATACGTTTACTCCGACGGTGTGTAGGTTACTGCGTGCCTATTGGTGATCAATAAATTCGCGAAGCCCGCAATGACTAGCGATGCGCCCGCTAGCAACATAGCGTTGATCGGCTCTGCCCCAAATAAACTCTTATATATGACGGTCAAGGACGTCGCCGCCACAATCTGTGGAATCACAATAAACATATTGAATATGCCCATGTAAACCCCCATTTTATTTGGGTCTAAGGTCGAGCTTAACATGGCGTACGGCATTGAGAGGATGGAGCCCCAAGAAAAACCAATACATACAAATGACAACGTTAACATTGACGGTTCTGTGATGAAGTACATACTTATAAAACCATAAGCCCCAGCAAAAAGACTGAACATGTGAACGTACTTACGATTGATACGTCGCTTCGCTGTCCAGAAAGTAAGAAGCAAGGCAAAGAGCATAGAACTCAAACCATAATTTCCCATGTGGGAACCAACCTGATTTGAAGCATTATTAAAGGCTTTGTCCGCCAATTGGTAGGCGTCAATCTGTGCTGCCGTTGACGTAGCAAATTCAATAGCCTCTGGCTTTGCAGCACCATAGATATGATCGGTGAGTGCGGGATTTGCCATGGACCACATGCAGAAGAATGCAAACCAAGAAAAGAATTGGACCACGCCTAATTTCTTCATGGTCAAGGGCATGTTTCCAATATTTTTTCCAACCTCACGGAGGGTATTGATCAAGCCAGCATTCTCCTTTTGCTCGGCCCGAAACGCGTCCAGATCTTCAGGAGGATACTCATCAGTCGTAAAAACCGTGTAAAGAATGGCCAACAAAAAAATTACCGCGCCAATACCAAACGCCACCTTCACTGACATGGGAACTACGCCTGGATCGGCTTCATTGCTCACGCCTAAAGAGCTAACCAAAAGCGGTAAGTTCGAGGCTACCCACGTGCTTACCCCAATAATCAAGGTTTGCACGACGAAACCAAAACTGCGTTGACTGTCCGGCAACTTATCTGCCACTAACGCACGGAAAGGCTCCATAGAAATATTCATGGATGCATCTAAAATCCAAAGTCCCCCGGCAGCCATCCAAAGGGCTGAGCTGTGCGGCACAAAGAGTAATGTGATTGAAGCTAGAATGGCGCCAATTAAAAAATATGGACGGCGTCGGCCGTAACGGGAATGCCAGGTATTGTCACTCATTTGCCCAATAATCGGCTGAATAATCAACCCAGTGAGCGGTGCTGCAATCCATAATAACGGCAAGCTATGCTCATCGGCACCCAGTGTTTCAAAGATCCGGCTCATAAAACCGCCTTGTAAGGCATAACCGAATTGGATCCCCAAAAAGCCAAAGCTCATGTTCCAAATCTGCCAAAAGCTGAGTTTAGGTTTCTGTTGCATACGTTTCCATGTAGTTGGTTACAAAGAGAAAAAACCCGGTGTTGGCCGGGTTTATTAGTGAACGAATATCACGTTTATTGGCACTCAATCTGAACATTTACCGCCTCTGTTACTCGGTCAGCTCCAGTAGCAAACACTTTTCTCATGGCTATAAATTCTAGATAATCGATCGTCTTGTTCGCTGGGATATTAAAAAATTCTTGCGGAATAAGACGCATTTGGAAATTTCCGTCTTCCAAATAATCCATCTGTAAATCAGGGTTAGTTCCGACGTTAAACGTGTTTTCAATTTGAGCGAAAGTTCCGTCCGTGAAAATGACCTTAGCATACATGTAACAATCGTCCGAAGCTAAATTTTGCATACTCGACTTCTCCTCGCGCCAATTTTCATAACGCAAGGTCAAGACATCGTCTGCCATAACCTTAGCCGGAAAATGGTAAAAGGCATTGCGGTCTGTGGCCGGAGGGTCAATTGCTATACTCTGATCGTCTGATTTAACGTCAGGGTCGCCGTAACCACCGCCGTCTTTTGCCTTAACAAGAAAGTGAATATCTTCCGCATACACCGTGGTTGCGTCTACTTCATAGAAAAGCGTAGGAACAATTTTCCAAGAAAACGTCCCGTCCGAATTCTTCGTCATTTTCATCGCTTCATTCGAGTTCTTCCAAGGAGCAGAGCCAGTGCCATTAACATACGGGTGACCATCGGGGTGTTCCGCAGGCTTCCAAGTCCATATATACATGTCTTCGCCTGCATCGACCGCTTGCTTCAATAAATCTTGATGACCTACTGCCAAATCCAGTGCCGCTGGATCAAAGATGATTTCTAATGAATCTGCCGGATCGATATTTTCATCAGGAACAGTCGTGATTTGAGCACTTGCTGAAAGGCCCAAAGTCAAGAGTAAAAGTGTGTTTATTCTTTTCATAATAAGGGCTTATTTACGAGTAAACGTTAATTGGTAAGAAACGCTCGGCTTGTCGCAACGCTCGCGAGCATATAGGAAACTTACGTTCTGGTCAATGCTTCTTGGCATGTTGCCTAGGGGCAAAACCACCATTACGGAGTCCTGGGTCAAATGAAGTTCGGACGGATAGTCTGGTGTGTTGTATCTCCAAGTTCCGCCATTGCCAAAGACGTCGAAACCGGGACCCTGCTGGTTTACAGAATACGTGCTGTCGCTGTTAAACGCGACCACCCATTTGTTCTGGGCATCTACGTATAAGTCACTGACATCGCGCGTTTCCGGCACGGGAAGCGTTACGTCGGTTTGCTCGACCATGGTGAGTTCCCACGTTCCGAGAATACCTGCGCCTGCCTCATAGCTAGGGCCGATTGATCCTACTTCTGGCTTACATGCGCCGAGGGCCAAAAATGCCGCCGCGACCATTGTTATAATTCTTGCTTTCATATGCTTCTCTGCTTAGTTGCAGCCTCCTTCTTCGTTATATACAAAACCTTGCGCCGTTCCCTCAAAATTAGGGAATTGCAGCACCATACCTGGGCAGTCCCAATCCACGCCACGAATCTTTTGGATCTCACCCAATACACCTTGACGCTTGAGTTGGAATAATCGGTCGCCTTCAAAAGCTAATTCTAAACGGCGCTCTTGCATTACTTCTGCAAGCGATAAACTGCTTAAATCTGTCAAACCTGCGCGTTGACGCAACGCATTTATTTTTGCCAATCCAGAACCGTCACTATCGCCGTTCAAACGAACATTACATTCTGCATAAATGAGGTATAGGTCCGATAAATGCAGCAACGGTACGTCAAGAAAACT
>Ga0209138_1002450_pt1 | contig 14346 bp, 14 predicted proteins | sample SaaInl3SG_22_DNA_FD_184645 | JGI IMG/M metagenome (GOLD analysis project Ga0209138, IMG submission 184645) | Marine microbial communities from expanding oxygen minimum zones in the Saanich Inlet - ESP_153SG_22_DNA (SPAdes) (version 2) | ecosystem: Environmental > Aquatic > Marine > Intertidal...
ACGAGTAGTTCGCTGAGGATGTATTGGCAGCAATCTGAAATTTATCTTCTAATTTTTCAATAGTGGTTGCTTGTGGGTTGGTGTTTGGCATCTCAATAAAAGAAGTGATTCCTCCTGCAATTGCGGCTCTAGATTCTGTTTCAATGGTCCCTTTATGGGTTAAACCAGGCTCTCTAAAATGCACTTGATCGTCTATAACGCCTGGAATAAGATAATTATTTTCGGCATCAATTACCGTAACATCAGCGTTTTTAAGACTAATAGAGTTGGCAATTTCTTTTATATACTGATCCTCAATTAATACATCGCCTTCAACGATTTTTCCTTCATTGACAATTCGTGCATTTTTTATGAGTATAGATTTCTTGTGCATTTATATTGTTCCTAAAATTGTTTTTAATCGCATTTTGATGACTCCTAGAATTGCTTCGGAAATGATTCCTTTACTTAGTTTTGAAACTCCATGGCGTCTGTCGGTAAAGATAATTGGGATTTCTTTGATATTAAAGTTTTTTTTGTAGGCCGTATATTTCATTTCAATTTGAAATGCATATCCAATAAATTTTATAGCATCTAAATTGATGGATTCAAGAACAGCTCGTTTATAGCACACAAAACCTGCCGTAGGATCGAGAACTTTCATGCCCGTAATAATTCGAACATAGACAGATGCTGCATAGGAAAGCAGCACTCTTGTGAGCGGCCAATTCACAACGTTTACTCCTTTTATATAGCGGGAACCTATAGCAATATCTGCATTCTGAAATTTACAGGTTTCATAAAGTCGTTGAAGGTCTTTGGGATCGTGAGAAAAATCAGCATCCATCTCAAAAATATATTCGTAGGAACGACCCAAACACCATTTAAAGCCTTCAATATAGGCCGTGCCTAGTCCTTGTTTTCCAGTTCGTTTTAGTAAAAAAAGGCGATCCTTATATGCGGACTGAAGTTCTTCTACTTTTTGGGCAGTATTGTCTGGTGAACTATCGTCTACAACCAAAACATGAACCGCTTTATACTGAGAAAATACAGCAGCTAGAATACCTTCTATATTTTCAATTTCATTATAGGTTGGTATGATTACAATAGCATCTTGCATTCCGTAAAAAAAATTTTAACAAAAGTAAGTTATTTTTAGCGGACTCATTTTATAATTATTCTTCATAGATTTGTGTATGCTTAGAGAGGTGCTATTTAACGATTTATACACAGCAGTTATTGTAGTGAGTCTTACAATTATTGTAAGTGCTAAGCTTTTAAATTTTAATCGTTTTACCTATTTATTGAGAGTTTTTGGATCCTCAAATTATTTAAGAATTTACTTCAAAGATCATAGGTTTTTAGAACCTTTTGAAATTCTCTTGTTTTTAAATTTTTGTATCAACGGTACGCTTACTGGAATACTCACCTACTCCCATTTTGCACAAAAACTAGAAGTAGATGCATTGCTGTTTATAAAACTAGGGGGGCTATTAGGAACTTGGGTGCTGCTCAAAATTTTGTTAGAACTAGGGATTGGTTATGTATTTGACATTCCAAAATTGTTTCATAGTTTTGTGTTTCAACAGGTTAGTTTTTTAAATTTTTTGGGGATTGTTTTACTACCTCTCAATTCTTTACTGATTTTTGGAGCACCAAATCATCGCTTTTTATTAGTTTCCATATTGGTGATTTCTGGAGTCATCCTCTTCACAGGATTGATGAAATCGATTAAAACGTATCAAAAGCTGCTTATCAATAATTTTTTTTATTTTATTTTGTATCTTTGCACACTCGAAATTGGGCAGTATGTCATATTATGCAAGCTTTTTTCGTTGAACAACAATTAACCTTTTAGAGTAATTAATCTATAAAATATCCATAATTAGAACTTGATTTTCAAGAAAATGGTACTATGGATAGAACGTTTGACCGTTATAAAAATCAATAAAATAAATACATGAAAGTAAAAACAATTTTGGTGTCTCAACCCGAGCCAAAAGTAGAAAACTCTCCTTACTTCGATTTGCAAGACCGACAAAAAGTAAAAATTGATTTCCGTCCCTTTATTCATGTGGAAGGTGTGACAGCTAAAGAAGTACGATTACAAAAAGTAGATTTCTCAAGCTATACTGCAATCATTATGACCAGCAGAAATGCTGTAGATCATTTCTTTAGAGTTGCGGATGAAATGCGTTTTAAGGTGCCAGATAGTATGAAGTATTTTTGTCAATCGGAAGCGGTGGCATTTTATTTACAAAAATATGTCGTGTATCGCAAACGTAAAATTTATGTTGGGAAACGTAATTTTCAAGATCTTTCTCCTCTCATAAAAAAATATAAAGACGAAAAATTTTTATTACCCTCCTCAGACAAACTAAAGCCAATTGTTCCATTAATGTTGAACGAAATTGGTGTGAAATGGAAACAAGCAGTATTTTACAATACTGTCATCAGTGATTTATCTGATTTAGCAGATGTGTATTATGACATTTTAGTGTTTTTCAGCCCTTCAGGAATTGAATCCTTATTTCACAACTTCCCGAACTTCAAACAAAATGATACACGAATTGCTGTGTTTGGAAATACTACCGTAAAAGCGGTTGAAAATAAAGGACTACGTGTGGATATTTCTGCACCAACCACTGAAATACCTTCAATGACAATGGCATTGAACAAATACATTCAAAAGGTGAACAAAAAATAAGTTTTTGATCCTTACAATATTTAAAACCTACTCAACGAGTGGGTTTTTTGTTTTTAAGGAAGTGCTGACACCGCCTTAGGTGGGGCAAGCTCGCCCGACCCATGGCGGAATGAACTGTCATGCTGAACTAGTTTCAACATCTCATTCTCGATCATGAGATTTCGGATCAAGTACGGAATGACAAACAAGGAATGATAAAGAAAACCAATCCTGATTTTTTAAAACTCGTATTTTAATTTTTTTTATATTTGAATGAAAACCAAAACATTATGAGTCCTCTTAAACTTCTTTTATTTCTATTTGCATTAAGTATTGTCTGTTGTTCAAACGAAACTTATGAAGAGGAAGACATGGATGTAACAGATCCGGTAGATCCTGTCAATTACGTTCCAAATGCACTGAGTGATTATTGGATTTATGACGTTGAAAGTACAAGTTCTGACATTCCTGAAATGAATTTTACTGGAACGGACTCTTTATATATAGCAACCTCAACAGCGAATGGTTTTACATATGAGGCCAATAATGGCATGGCTGCGCTGGGGACAATGAATACGCTTTTGGTTAATGGAAGTTTATCTAAAACATCGACCACTTTAGAATATACAGGAAATTTAGATTTACCTATTGACATTTCAATCACTCAAATGCCAGCAATTGACGATCTGAAACTTATAGACTTAGAGGCATCTAACGGGGAAATCTTGTCAAATTTTTCAAATAGTTTTTCTGAGAGTCTTGATCTCCAAGGGACCATTATTCCAATTGAAATAAGCTATGACTTAACCACTAAAAAAGAAAATTTTTATCCAACAACCGCTTTGAATGGTATGACATACACAAATGTATATGAAGCAACGGTTACACTTAACATCTCTGTTATTGGTACTGTAAGTGTTTTTGGAATTAGTCAAACCATTTCTATTATACAACCTCAAGATGTTTTGAGTGTTCGCTATTTTTATGGTGGCAATATTGGTCTTGTTCGTGCCGAAAGTGTTCAGGGCTTTGAACTAGGAGACGAAATTATTTTACTGATCCAACAGTCTGGCGGAACTGACTTGACCACCTCAACTCAAACCATTAGTGTAGAAGAATTAAACAGTTACTTGATTAATTAATTCTATTTTGAGCTTAAAAAAATACTGAATAGATAAAAACTCCGTACAAGAAAACCAATATAAGGCCTTCTGGTTTTTTAATTTCATGACGTTTAAAAAACAAGGTTAAAGGGAGTAATACTCCTGCAAAAACCAGCATCCAAACAATATCTCTTGAAAGAATTTCAGGATCCTCAAGCACAATCGGTTTTACAAGTGCTGTGAGTCCTAAAACAGATCCGATATTAAAAATATTAGATCCTATTAAATTGCCTAATGAGATAGCTTTTTCTTTTCTAAGCACAGCTATCACAGAGGCAGCAAGTTCAGGAATACTGGTCCCCACCGCAATTAAAGACACCGAAATAACAGCCTCACTCATACCCATTTTTTGAGCTACCACAACAGCACCATCAACCAACCATTTGGCACCAAAATACAAGGCCACTCCTCCAATGATTAGCCATATTACTATTTTAAAATTTGAAATAACTGTTAAGGAATCCATAGAATCATCTTCTTCTGCTCCTTTAGACCGTTTGAGCGAATAGGCAATAAACAATAGTAAACTTAAAAACAACACAGTTCCTTCAACGGCATCTAACTTTAGGTCGTTACTTAAAAAATAATAAAACCCAATTGAAAAGACCATTAGGGATGTCCAATTGATTTTATAAAATGTTTTATCAACATAAATTGTACCTAACAGAGCTGTGATCCCAAGAACCAATCCAATATTGGCTATATTAGATCCAATAACATTATTAATTGCAATGGATGGAGATCCATTCAAAGCTGCATTTAAACTGACCAAAAGTTCAGGAAGTGAGGTTGCAAAAGAGACAACCGTGAGCCCAATCACCATTTTGGAGATATTGAGTTTTAATGATAATGCAACAGAAGCTCGTACCAAAAATTCACCCCCTACAACCAAAAACACAAATCCCAACAGCATCAAAGCAATATCCATACACTTATTTTTTTACGAAGATAAATCTAAGTTATGAAATTTGTATTGAATTAGAAGAAGAATTTCTATTTTTGATCTATGAATTCAAAACCACTTTTTAAAGCCTTAGCACGCATCAATAAATGGATCCTGCCAAGTTTGACAAAAAAACGGGTGGATCTTAGCAAAGCAACAAAATTACAAATGGCATTATTTGGTTGGCGACTGTATGTGACCAAAAAAGCATTGGACTAATAGCTTATCGCAGCATAGATAGGATAAGACTCAATTTTTTTGAACCCCTCTAAAAAATCAAGTTTCATAATGAAATTACATTGAACAATTTGACCCCCTAAAGATTCCACCATTTTACAAACAGCTTCAACGGTTCCTCCAGTGGCTAGGACATCGTCATGAATTAAAACTTTATCCCCTGGATTTATGGCATCCTGGTGCAGTTCTAACACATCGGAGCCGTCTTAACCATAGTCACAGCAGTACTAATTGGGATGCTATTTTTACGAAATGATGTAGAAGCACAGTTACTTAGATTGCCTGGAGAATTGTATGAACACAAAGGGAATAACATCATCAGTAATGTATATACCTATAAAATTCTCAACAAAACAGTCAACGACATCAATGAAGTTCGGTTTGAACTTTTATCTTATAAAGGAGCTATAAAACTAGTTTCCCACAATCATTTTAGCATCGAAAAACAAGGCTTAGCAGAAGGCACTCTTTTTATAGAGATCAATGCGGCTGCTCTAACGGGTGATAAAGACCGATTAAAAATAAGTGTTTATAGTGGCGAGCGACTTATCGAAACCATAACAACCACCTTTTTAGGACCAAGAAGTTATAATTAAACAATATTCGTATGAAAAAAATGAAATGGAACTGGGGAACAGGAATTGTATTGGTAATGCTGGGGTTTATGGGCTTTATTCTATACTTTGTAATTACAATGAGTACCAATGAAAAATACCATCATGATTTGGTAACAGAAGATTATTATGCAAAAGAAATGGCATATCAAAATGAAATTGACGCTGTGTCAAACACTCATAATCTAATAGAAAAGATCAAAAGTAAAAAAGTGCCAACTGGTTGGCTTATTACATTTCCAAAAGAATTTGATACATCAAAAATAAAAGGCACGATTGCACTCTATAGACCTTCCAATAAACAATTAGATTTTGAATTGCCACTAATTTTTACAGATTATAAACTCCACATACCAGACACTCATTTGATTAGAGGTCGTTGGAACATTACGATGGAATGGGTATATCAAAATGAAGCGTTTATGTACAAAGAAAAAATTGTGTATTGATGTTGTGGACCGCATTTGTTTTTGGATTATTAGGTAGTTTTCATTGCATTGGAATGTGTGGTCCTATTGCGTTTTTATTACCACTGAATCGTAGCAACCGAAGTAAACGTCTATTTCAAATTCTAAGCTATCACATTGGGCGGTTGTTTACTTATGGACTGCTTGGCTTCGTATTTGGATTGCTCGGAAATAGCTTGAATTTATTTGGGATTCAACAGCAATTATCCATAATCATTGGGGTTAGTATGATAGGGATGATTTTAATCCCCTCAAAAACATTCAATCGGTATAATTTTTCAAAACCAATTTATTTGCTGGTGGCAAAAGTAAAAGATTTGCTGGGAGTGTTTCTGAAAAAAAAGAATTCTAAAACCTTTTTTGTGTTGGGAATTTTAAACGGCTTCTTACCTTGTGGACTTGTGTACATGGCGGTATTTGGAGCTATGGCAAGTGGTGGAGCGACTTTTGGGGCCTTGTATCTCGTCCTGTTTGGATTGGGCACCATTCCGCTAATGACCCTTGCCATTTATATGGGTAATTTTTTAAAAGGAAAAGCAAAACAAACTATCTTAAAGCTCATTCCGGTCTTTGTCATTATAATTGGCTTGTTATTTGTTCTTCGCGGAATGGGACTCGGAATAAAATACATCTCCCCCTCCAAAATGGTCACAGAACAACACGTTGATTCTAAATACAACTGTCATTAATTGGGTAATTATTTCCCAAAAACTTTGTTCAGATTTTAAAAAAAAATAAAAAAATAATACAACGTATTCATTTTTAACTTTTCTTTGTTGAACAATTGATGAATCATACATCATTTGGCTGAACACTTTGAAATCTGTTTCTACGTTCGGTGCTCTGGGAATTAGGAAGTCAAACTCAGATAAGGTTTATAGTTTAAACCCCCGAAATTTAAAGCTAACTTCCGGTTTTATGTATTTCTTCAACAAGGGAATTTGCCTTTTAATATTGCAAATTTGAATTTCATTGTAATAAACTTACTAGATAAAAATTAGCCATTTCTGGCAAACAATCACTTTTTTTTCTTAAATAAAACAATGAAAACAAAATATATTGATTTTATAAATCAAACTTTTGAATTCCCAAATCAAGAGTTCAATTTAAACGGTAATAAGCTGAAGTTTCATAATATAGATTTGATGGAATTAGTACAACAATATGGAACTCCTTTGAGGTTTACTTATTTACCAAAAATTTCTGAAAACATAAACAAAACAAAGCGTTGGTTTTACAACTCAATGAAAAAAATCAATTACGAAGGGAAGTATCATTACTGCTATTGCACCAAAAGCTCACACTTTAAGTATATTTTGGATGAAGCTCTCAAAAACGATGTACACATTGAAACCTCATCTGCGTTTGATATAGATATTGTGGAAGCTTTAAAAAAAGAAGGTAAAATAGACAATAACACCTTTGTAATCTGCAATGGTTTTAAAAGAAAATTATACATATCCAATATTGCAAAACTCATAAATGATGGGCATAAAAATTGCATTCCAATTATAGATAATTACGAAGAATTACCGTTGTTGATGAATGAAATCAATCACAAATTCAAAGTCGGTATTCGAATTGCTTCTGAGGAAGATCCAAAATTTGCATTTTACACCTCACGATTGGGGATTGGATATAAAAATATTGTAGATTTTTACAATCAACAAATCAAAAACAAACCTCTTGTTGAATTAAAAATGTTACATTTTTTCATCAATACAGGGATTAGAGATACTTCATATTATTGGAATGAATTATTAAAATGCCTAAAGGTCTATGTCAACCTAAAAAAAGCATGTCCCACATTAGACAGTTTAAATATTGGTGGTGGATTTCCGATTAAAAATTCTCTTGCATTTGATTTTGATTATGAATATTTGATCGATGAGATTATCAATCAAATTCAACTTGCTTGTATCGAAGCTAATGTACCTGTCCCAGATATTTTTACAGAATTTGGAAGTTTTACTGTTGGCGAAAGTGGTGGTATTATCTACGAAATTTTATGTCAAAAACAACAAAATGACCGTGAAAAATGGAATATGATAAATTCATCATTCATTACCACATTACCAGATACTTGGGCCATCAATCAGCGTTTTATGATGCTCCCTCTAAACCGATGGAACGATTCGTATGAACGAGTTCTACTAGGTGGATTGACTTGCGATAGTGACGATTATTATAATAGCGAACAACATGTTAATGCCGTCTATTTACCAAAATATCATCCCGAAAAACCACTCTATATTGGATTTTTCAACACGGGAGCTTACCAAGAAAATATCGGAGGATACGGAGGATTACAACATTGTTTAATTCCTGCGCCCCAACACATTTTAATTGATAAAAATGAAAATGAAACTCTTGAAATTACTCAAAACAAAGCACAACAATCTAATAAAGATTTTTTAAACATTTTAGGATATGAACATGCATAAAAAATTTGGCGGTATACCGGAAGAATTTGCAAAATACGAAAAATCAAAAATCGTATTACTGCCTGTACCATACGATGGTACAAGTACCTGGCAGAAAGGAGCAGATAAAGGATTTGAAGCCTTTCTTGAAGCCTCTGAAAATATGGAATTGTATGATATTGAAACAGATAGTGAAGTTTATAAAAATGGAATTTCAATCTTAGATGCCATTACAGAAAAGTCCTCCCCAGACGCCATGGTAGAGGCCGTTTATAAATCCGTTCAACATCAAATTAAACGCAACAAATTTGTAACTCTTTTTGGTGGAGAGCATTCCATATCAATCGGAGCAATTAGAGCATTTTATGAAAATTATGAAAATCTAACCGTTCTTCACTTAGATGCACATGCAGATTTGCGAAAAGACTATGAAGGATCAAAATACAACCACGCTTGTGCTGTATATGAGGCCAGTCAACACACAAATCTAATACAAATTGGTATTCGATCAATGGATACATCTGAAAAGCTAACGATGGATTTCGAAAAGGTTTATTTTGCACATGAAATAGCGCAGGATAACTTTTGGATGGATAGTGCGTTGGAACAAATGACTGAGAACGTTTTCATCACATTAGATCTGGATGTTTTCGACCCATCAATTATGCCTAGTACAGGCACACCTGAACCCGGTGGACTCCTTTGGAATGAAACCCTAGAATTTCTTAATAAAGTTTTTGGCGAAAAAAATGTAGTTGGATTCGATATTGTAGAATTATGCCCTAATTCAAACAATAAAGCACCCGATTTTTTAGCTGCTAAATTATACTACAAAATGCTGAGTTATAAGTTTTCAAATAATACAATGACCAAAGATTTTGAAGAAGACTTTGATGACAACTTTGATTCTCCATTTACTAAATTATCTAAATTCAAAGACAATGACGAGTTCTAGAGGTACAATTTCCAAATTTATGGAAACCCATTTTTTACACTTTAATTCAGCAGTATTGGTAGATGCTGCTAAAGCATACAAACATCAACTGAATACTAATTCAAAAATGTTAGTGTCCATGGCTGGAGCCATGAGCACCGCTGAGATTGGAAAAACTTTCTCTGAGATGATTAGACAAAATAAAGTCCACATCATTTCTTGTACAGGTGCAAATTTGGAGGAAGATATCATGAATTTGGTTGCACATTCGCATTATAAACGCATTCCTAACTATAGAGATTTGACACCAAAGGACGAATGGGATTTGTTGTTGAAAGGACTCAATAGAGTGACAGACACCTGCATTCCAGAAGAAGAAGCATTTAGACGTCTTCAAAAACACATCTTCAAAATATGGAAAGATGCTGAAGATAGTAATGAGCGCTACTTTCCTCACGAATTTATGTACAAATTATTATTATCTGGGGTTTTAGAATATTATTATGAGATCGATATTAAAGACTCATGGATGTACGCTGCAGCTCAAAAGAATCTGCCAATGGTTGTTCCAGGGTGGGAAGATAGTACAATGGGAAATATTTTTGCTTCTTATGTTTTGAAAGGAGAACTTAAAGCGAGCACCATGAAATCTGGGATAGAATACATGACTTTTCTTGCCAATTGGTACTCTAAAAATTCAGAAAATGGTATTGGTTTCTTTCAAATAGGCGGTGGTATAGCGGGCGATTTCCCTATATGTGTCGTTCCAATGCTCTACCAAGATATGGGTCAAGACAACACACCTTTTTGGAGTTACTTTTGTCAGATTAGTGATTCTACAACTAGTTATGGTTCTTACTCTGGAGCTGATCCAAATGAAAAAATCACTTGGGGAAAACTCGATATTGATACTCCAAAATTTATAATAGAAAGCGATGCAACGATTGTGGCACCCTTAGTTTTTGCTTACATACTAAACTTATAAGATTATGAAAAAAATTATTGTTGGCTTTGAAAAACTAACCCCTAATATTCTAAATCTTTTTGTCGAAAGATATCCCGATGGTTATGGTGATGATGATGTCATAGAATTTAAAAATAGTACTGGAGAAACAATTCAAGCAGTAGAATTGAAAAGCGATGACACTGTCTATTTAATCAAAATAGGAAAAAAAATGAGTCAAATTATTCAAGAATATGAAGATGAACAATCTGAACTTAATGAAGACTCCGGATTTCTTGAAGAAGATAAAGAGATTGACTCAAATCTTGATTTTGACCTCAATTGAAATAATCGATCAAACTTGTTTCTTATAAAATATTTAAGCCAATATAAAAAAATACTTTAGGCAAAAAGACAGGCATTATATAAGTTGATTTTTTCAAAACTTTACTTAACCAATATTCTTAAATAACTGCAAAAATTTAAGCTAAGTTTATACACCATAACCTAATTGTTTTTTGATAATTTATCTTCATATTCAGATGGGGTATATCCAGTCATAGTCTTAAAAATCTTATAAAAATTAGATGGAGAGTTAAACCCACATTTTTTTGCGATATAATCTAATTTTAGGCGATCTTCAGATTCTAAATACTTGATAGCCTCTTGAACTCTAATTTCATTTTTCAATTTTATAAAACTTAACCCATTATACTTTAAATATAACCTAATGTGATATTTATTTTCGTTAATTTCATGAGCAAAAACATCAAAATTAGTATCAGGATCTATTAATAAATCTCGGTTTTTTTTCATGTTATTAATTTTAGCTTCAATGTTAGTGTAAATCTTTTCAGGGATTAGATTTTTATCCGCTTCACTTAAGAAAAAGGGAGATTTTTGGATATGGGAACTCTTTAATTTATTGTTGCTGATGAAAAGTTCTGGGTACTTAAAAATTTCAAAAATCAAACCTATAAATAGAATAATATCACAATAAATAATGATATAAACAAGTGTTGTTTTGTATGCCTCACCAACAAGAATAACAACAATATGAATAAAATAAATTGCCGTTAAGGATATGAAAATTACTGTAATTTTTTTTAATGATATTAACTTAACTCTTTTATCATTTGTTACATGCTTACTATTTAATTGTATTAATCTAAAGCTTAAGACACAATATGAAATAAAATGAAACATTCGAAAAGCATAATTAAACTTTGGAGAAAAAAACATATTGATATTGAGGTGCTCTTGAATTTCTGGATCAATAAATATTTGTTCTACTATATTAATTTTTTCTGTCCATGGCATAAAGAAATAGGGAACTATGGAAATTAGATAAATTAATGATGGAAGAAAATGCAATAGGTCAATTTTCCTTACTCTATTTATTTTATTTAATGTAATTAATGTAAATAGATAAAAACAGGGCCCTATAATTAGATACAAAGGGGTGAAATGATTAAATAAAATCGCAGCCATAACACTTGAACTTTTGGAATTCGAAAAGTAATGAGCCATCAAATAAATCGACAGCCCAAGAATTGTAACATTAAATAACGTTACAGCCTGGTTTTTTCTGTTTAAAATAATTAAATATAAGCTAAACCAAAAAGGAAGTGTTATTAATAAATCCATACCGTAAAATTAATCCTTTTTTTTGAAATTGAACTCCTTTTTTTTAAAATAGGACACTAAAAAAAATCAATTATATACTTAAGTTAAAGTGTTTAATAGTTTTGCAAAAAAATAAAACAATTTAAAATGAAAAACATTACACTCTTTCTAACATTATTTAGCTTTTTTGCTTACGCGCAAGCACCCCAAATTGATAGTTTTTCGCCAGCTGTTGCCGAAGTTGGTGAACAAATTAATATCTACGGTAGTGGGTTTGACACCACACCTAGTAACAACATTGTTTATTTTGGTGGAGTTAAAGCATTGGTAAATACGGCTTCTCAAACTCAACTAACAGTGACAATTCCAGTTGGCGTGTATGCTTCAAGAATTCAACTAACTAATATTGTAACCAATTTAGTAGTAATGTCTGGATCCAGATTTATCCCAAAGTATGACTTATCTTCAGCTTTAGTAGCGGGTTCTTATTCTGACAATTCTTTTACTGTTGGAAGCCTTGAGAGAGATCATGGTGAAACATTTGCTATTTCTGATATCAATGGAGATGGTGATCCAGATATTCTTTTTCAAGATCTTGTTGGTTCAACTCGAAAACTAAACTATTTACTTAACAATACTACCCAAAACCAGCAGCCTTCATCATCTCAGATTAACACTGTTGTTGAGATGAGTTCTTGGGCTGGAAGCTCATATGGTGGTGGACCAATAGCTGTTTCAGATTTTAATGCTGATGGAGAATTGGATATACTTTGTGGTTCTGTTGGATATAATGGCACAAAAATGCTATTAAATCTTACAGGTGGCGGTTCTCCTGAACAACAAACATACAATCCCTCATCCTATCAAGCTGGTGTTCGTCCCATTGATTTTGAGAACGATGGTGACATTGACTTAATTTCAACATATTTTCATTCCTCAATTAATTATTACGAGCAAATTAATAATACCGTTGGAGGTTCTAATACTGTATCTTTTTCCGCTTCAGTTACAAACTTTAATTCTGCATCAACAGGAACTGCAATTGCAGATGTTGATGGTAATGGATATTCTGACGTACTTATTTCGACGGGGTCAAGCTTATTTATCCGTCCTCTTTCAAACACTGGATATTTAACTGAAGTTGAATTATCTTCTGTTAATGGTAATGATATTGCATTGGCTGACTTTGATGGTGACGGATTAGAAGACATCGTTGTTGATCATTCTAACGGAATATATGTTTTCAAAAACACCTCAACACCAGAAGCAGTCAGTTTCACTGGTCCAATTGACTTATCGAGTGGTTTGAGTGGAGTTTATGCTCTTGATATTGTTGATATTAATAATGACAACCTTCCTGATATTATCGCATCTACTTCAAGTCGCATCTACATTTATGAAAATACTTCCACAATTGGATTACATTCATTTAATGCTGGAATTCAAATATCAACGAATTCACAATCAGCTTATGATATGAAAGTGGTTGACATAAATAACGATGGTGTTCCAGAAATAATTACTGGAGGAAGTACAATTAGAATCCAGAATTTTACTGCACAGCCAGAAATTTCAGTTATTCAAAATATATCAGCTTTTGAAACATGTCAGTCCTTAAACAGTACATCTCAATCTATTACTGTTTCAGGTGAAAACTTAACAGCGGATATAAGCATTAATGCTCCGACAGGATATGAAGTATCGACAGACAATACAACCTTTAGCTCTTCACTCACGTTGTCACAGTCCTCTGGAACAGTTGCTCAGACCACTATTGATGTACGTTTAACTGGAGCTACTACTGGTGTCTTTAACTCAAATATTTCGGTAACAAGCCAAAATGCTACCAGTGTTGAGGTTGCACTTACAGGAACTGTTTATGAATCTCCTGTTATTAGTGGGAATAGTTCTATTGAATACAATACTACAGCAACATTTACAGCGACAACTACACCAAGTGCACCAGCACCATGGACTTCATCAAATACAACTGTTGGTACCATTACAGATTCTGGTGAGTTTTCTGCCCTAGCTTTGGGTACAACTACAATTAGTTTTGAAAACTCAAACGGATGTATTGATACTTTAGAAATTAACGTCGTGGATACTACCGCGCCAGTCATTACACTAGCAGGTGATGCTACTGTAACGCTTGAAGTTGGAGCTACATACAACGAACAAGGGGCTACAGCAACTGACAACTACGATTCATCTGTAACTGTAACTATTGGTGGCGATACTGTTGATACAAACACTGTGGGTACATACACTGTAACTTACGATGCTACAGATGCAAATAGCAACGCTGCAACTCAAGTTACAAGAACGGTA
>Ga0209138_1002455_pt1 | contig 14323 bp, 8 predicted proteins | sample SaaInl3SG_22_DNA_FD_184645 | JGI IMG/M metagenome (GOLD analysis project Ga0209138, IMG submission 184645) | Marine microbial communities from expanding oxygen minimum zones in the Saanich Inlet - ESP_153SG_22_DNA (SPAdes) (version 2) | ecosystem: Environmental > Aquatic > Marine > Intertidal...
ATACCGATATTTTATCTGAAAACTACTTGCGTCATCCTGCATATGCAGACTATCCAGTTGTAGGTGTTAGCTGGTTGCAAGCCAACGAGTACTGTAAATGGAGAACCAATATTGTAAATTTAAAAACCTTAATAGACAAAGGGAATCTTAAAAATATTTTTGATATTGATACGATTAGCAACTTTTTTGATACTGATGTATTTTTAGCCAACGATAGCAAATTATTTGATGGCGATACTACTGTATATAAAAGAGGTGTTGGAAGAACCATCCGTAAACGTGGTCAAGCAAGACCAGCAAGAGGTGCTTTTCAAGGTAGAAAAATTGCCAGAGCCGATGGTATTTTAACACAGCGTTTTCGATTGCCTACAGAGGCTGAATGGGAATTTGCTGCCAAAGCAAATGTAGAAAATAGAGAATACAACAACATTAGAGGTCGTAAAAAATATGCTTGGAATGGTAAATATTCTCGTGACAAAAGCAAACGAAACAAAGGGGATCAGTTGGCCAACTTTAAACAAGGAAAAGGAGATTATAGCGGTCCCTCTGGCTGGAGCTCTGATGGTTCAGACATTCCCAATAAAATTAAATCGTACCCACCAAACGGATTCGGACTCTATGACATGTCTGGTAACGTTGCAGAATGGGTAGCCGATGTATACCGCCCTTTAATTGATAATGAAGCCAACGATTTCAATTACTTTAGAGGAAACCTATTCACCAAAAAACAAATTGATGAAGAAGGCAACTTGGTGTATGCAGGTGAACAAGAAGGAGGGCAAATTGAATACGATACCTTGCCAAACGGAAAAATTGTACCTAAATATTTACCTGGTTCGATCAAATACATTCCTATCACAAAAAGCGATGCTGCCATGAGAACAAATTTCTCAAAAGCAGACAATGCGAATATTGGCGATGGTGATGCCAACTCTACGCGTTTTTACGAAGACGATGAAGACGTAATTGCATCAAAAGCAAGCATGTATAATGCTCCTAAAGCACCCACCAGAATTATTGATCCTGAAACAGGAAATATACGTTTGGTAAACGATGCTAAAAAGAGAACTACACTTATTAGCAATACTTCTAGAGTATATAAAGGTGGCGCTTGGTCCGATAGAGAATACTGGTTAGACCCTGCACAAAGAAGGTATTTGCCAGAGTACATGGCCACCAACTATATTGGTTTTCGATGTGTTTCAGACAAATTGGGTCCAATGGCATCAGGCAAAAGAAATGCTAGAAACGCAAGCAGGTAACTGTTTGTTATTTTATAAAAAGTACAGCCTCATTGTTTTTTAATAATGAGGTTTTTTTTATCTTTAAACTATGAAAATACCAGAACTCTACGGCTATTTTACAGCACATTTTCTTGTGGACACAGATACCCGAAAAATTCGAAAAAACAGTCTGTTCTTCGCTTTAAAAGGCGATAATTTTAACGGCAATGCTTTTGCAGCAAAAGCGCTTGAATTGGGAGCGAAATATGCTGTGGTCGATGAAAAAAAATACAAAACCCATGCTACTATTTTTCTGGTAGACAATGTGCTAAAAACCCTACAAGAACTGGCAGCCTATCACCGCAAACAGCTTAAAACAACCATTATTGGTTTAACAGGGAGCAATGGTAAAACCACCACCAAAGAGTTGATGCATGCTGTGCTTTCTAAACACTACAAAACAGTAGCCACCCAAGGCAACTTAAACAACCATATTGGGGTACCCCTTACCTTACTGTCCATTACACCAGACACAGAAATAGGGATCATAGAAATGGGGGCCAACCATCAAAAGGAAATCGAGTTTTTAGCGAATATTTGTGCCCCAGACTATGGCTATATTACCAATTTTGGGAAAGCCCATTTAGAGGGATTTGGAGGGGTAGCAGGAGTCATCAAAGGAAAAAGTGAGCTGTATGCCTTTTTAGAAAAAGAACAAAAAGTGGCGTTTATCAATCCAAAAGATGCCATTCAAGTAGAGAAAACAGCATCCTTAAAAACCATTCCCTTCGAAAACAGCATTGCGTTTATCGAAGCCAATCCCTTGGTAAAAGTAAGTTATCAAAACATAACCATTTCCAGTCAGCTTATTGGTGCTTATAATTACAGTAATATCGCCATTGCCATTACGCTAGGACATTATTTTAAAGTAGCCCCTAAAGACATCCAGTCGGCTATAGAAGAATATGTACCTGCCAACAATCGTTCTCAGATTATTACACAAGGAACCAATACCATTATATTAGATGCTTACAATGCCAATCCTTCTAGTATGCAAGTGGCCTTAGAGAATTTTAAGCAATTAAAAGCAACGTCTAAAGGGGTTATCTTAGGGGATATGTTTGAGCTAGGGTCCGAAAGTGAACGCGAACACCAAGCCATTGTAGATTTGGCAGATTCGTTGGACTTTGAGTTTTGTTGGTATGTGGGGGAGCATTTTTACAACACAAACACCAGCAAACAACAGTTTTTAAGGTATACCGACGTAGAGGATTATATCAAATCGCAGTCTTTAGAAGGGCAAACCATTTTGATTAAAGGCTCTAGAGGGATGCGTTTAGAAAGAATTGTAACACATATTTCTTGATTTTTTTTTGGGGGGTTAGTGACATTGGAGTTCCAATTATAATCGTATTGTCATTTCGACTGCAGCTTATAAGCGGAACCGAGAAATCTCTGAGTACTTTTTTGACATTGTTCTTTTTTCCATCGCTGAAAAATGAACCAAAAAAATCTAGACTTATTTTTCGCTACGCGAGCTACCTACAGCCAAAATATATTTTGGCTCTGGCAATTTAAAATCTACTTCTTATTTCATTAACGCACCCAGACACCATAGCGCCAGCTGGCCAATTCGCTAGAAATGTCCACTGGACATTTCCTTTACGCTCTGTCCTCTTTGGGCGCTTGCCATTCCATAAGAATTGAATTTCTACAAATAGGAAAAGTATGTCGGGTTAGTTCGATGGAGAAATATAACGATCATTTATATAGATTCTTGTCATTTCGACTGAAGCTGATATGCGGAATGGAGAAATCTCTCTGTGCTTATTCTTGAGATCTTACTGTTGTTTGCTTACTCTGCTCTGGGATCTCTCCATAGGGTCGAGATGACATTAAGGTTCGATTCATAATCGTGTTGTCATTTCGTGAGAAACTTTTTCCAAAAAAAACTTTCTTACTTGTTTTTAATTTGTAGTAAAATATCCATTACAGGTTCTTTTGCCAATACAAAACCAACACTTAAAACCAATCCTAAAAACAACCAAATCACCACAATTAAACTTCGCTTTGGATCCGATTTTTCATTCGGTAATACAACCGGTTTTAAAATAGAAAAAACGGGGGTGTCTTTAGCTACCTGTAACTTTACCTGCTCTAACTGTGTCACAATATTCTGAAACACAGCAGTAGCCGTTTGCAACTCGGTTTCTAAACGCGTTTGCGTATTAGAAAAACTATTTCTTGCAATGCTAAAATTACTATCTTTAAAACTAGATAAATTATTTTGTGCTTTGGTTAAGTCTTCTTTTTTTTCTGCATATTGCTCTTCTAAATACGCTAATAATTCTAAACTAGATTTGGTTTTGATTTTTATAATTTCTGCTTGTAATAAAGCAATTCCGTTTTTAGTGAGTTGCGCAGCAATTTGTGGAGATTTGCTTTTTGCAGAGATTTCAATATACCCATCTTTATTATTAATATTAATGGTCAATAACTCATCAATCGCTTTAAAATACCCGAAATCTTCTTCGGTAACCAATTCAATACCCGTTATCTCAGATTGCTGCTGGTCGCTTTCTTTAGCCCCAAACAGCTTTGATGGCAAACCAATAGTATACTCTTTTACCGTTCCTAAAATTGAGAAAGAAGTATTTAGTTCAAAATAGGTTTTTAAATTAGTTGCCTCCCCCACGTTTTGTAAAGGTGCCATTAACAGCTTCTTTTTAAAAGTAGCACTCTGCATAATCTTATCGTACAACATCGGAGAAACTTCATTACTCCCTTGGTCCATACTTCCTAAGTTAATCCCAGCCAAAGAAGCCAGTCCTTTTAAACCTCCAGTACCTGAACTACTTTTAGTAAAATTGGGGGTAAACATTGAAGATGCAGTGTACTGATTGGGTGTTGCTAAAGCAATAACAACCCCTAAAATACTAAACACACCCACAATTATTAAGATAAACTTACGTGCAGCCCAAATTTTTGCTAGTAATGCAACAATATCTATTTGATCTTCTGTCTCTGGGTTTACATTTTGATGATTCATAGACATAATGCTTACAATTTAGTTGCTAATAATACAGTTGTTAATGCCCCTGTTATTGTCCCAAAAATTCGTACAAAATCATCAAGAAACTTCCCGCTTTTTTCATCTGTCTTTTCTGGCTTGGCAATAACAATAATTTCTGACCCTGGATGAACTACTGGATTTTTTAAAAATCCAATTTTTTGAGACTGCCCATTGGCGTGTTTTACATACATACTTTCTATACGCTTTGCCTTACCCCCAGATCTTTTAATATAATAATTGGCTCTTTTTCCTTTTTGCCACTCAAAACCAGCTGGATTTAAAACAGCCCCTTTAGTTTGCACAGGCATTAGTTTAGAGCCAATGGTTAATTGATCGCCATCAAATAAAGCCAATGCATTTTTTGCAAATGCCTTTTGTAGGTCTACATTTAATAAAATACTGTCTCTTACCACGTAAGAACTTTTTAAATAGGCTAAATTAGATAAGCCACCTACAGCGTTAATTACATCTTTTAACCCTGTTTTATCTTCTTTAACAATTACAGGTCTAGGATAGTTCACTTCTCCAAAAACTTGTATAACTGGTTGTGAATTTGCTCTAATAGGAGCTGCAACCGTTATAATATCGTCATTTTGAAGTATCATTGGGTTTTTTGGTTGTGCTTTTTTTCCTAATAAATAATCCAAATCAATAGTATATGAAGTTGCAGAAGAATACGTACCTGCTAACACATTTCTATCTAAAGAATTGATGAAAACTTTTGTTTTTTCGGCAATCTCAGTAAAACCACCTGCCGCTAAAATGGCATCTTCTACATACATGGTTTTTTGCAATTGATATTGTCCTGGGTTTATAACCTGCCCTTTTACAGCAATGATTAACGTTAGGTCTTCCGTTACATTTTTAGAATACAAAACCACTTCATCATTAGGCATTAGTTGTGCGTTGGTTAAGCCATTAATATCATCTAAACTAAATTGACTTTTTACATACTGACCCGTATTTTCATCTAAGCGCAATACATCTACACGGCTTGCCAATACCTTGGTCTTAAAATCCACCTCATCAAAAGAAACCGCTGAGAAAATAAGATCAAATAAAGAAAGGTCTTCTCTCCAAAAAATAGTTTTTGGTTCGTTTACAAAACCTGAAATCGCAACTTTATCTTGGCCAGCAATCTCTTCCATACTGTAGATTTTAATACGGTCATTTTCTTGCAAGTTCAACACCACATCTCCATTCAAAACACTTTTTAAATTATAGGTTTTAAATGACAATTTCCCTGCTTCATCTTCTCTAAAAACATCTACCTTTTCTAAATACGTTTTTGGCAAAATACCTTTAGCTCCATTTACAATTAAACCTTGTAAGTTATTATAAGCATTTAAAGAATAAGTACCAGGTGCGTTTACATTACCCTCAATAGTTACCTTATTTTTTTGTTTATTTAAAATGGGTTGTAATGCAACTATATCACCATCTGTCAATGGAAAACCATTTTTGCTTTCTTTTTGAAGTTTTGCATAGTTTACTGTTGTTAAAAAACGATCAAAAACCAATTGCTGTGTTCTGTCTTCAAAAGGTTTTATTCTAGATATATTGATGCTATTTATAGAAGCATCTGGTAATAAACCTCCAGAAAAGCTAAATAAATCTGTTAGGGATTCATTCGGCTTTAATTCATAAATAGCGGCTTTTTTTACTTTACCTTTTAGAGTTATCGAAGAAAGACGTGGCCCCACAAATAAGACATCATTATTTGCCAAGCGAATGTCTTTGTCTAAGTTTCCTTGCGTGATAAAATCATACAAATCGATGGTTTTTATCAAACGATTGTTACGATATACTTTTACTGCTCTTAGTGTACCAGATGTACTAACACCTCCAGAGGCATATAATGCATTTAAAACAGTTGCCATGCCATTTACCAAATGCGGTCCTGGAGTATTTACATTCCCCAATACCGAAACTTTTACGGGTCTTATCTGAGTTAAAGACACATCTAGAAAAGTTGTTGCTGGGGTACTTAACAACCCACTATAATACCTTCCTAAATAGGTTTTTAAACGGTTTTTAGCGGTTTTTAATGAATTACCAGCTGCAGAAAAAATACCTAGCTTTGGAAAAGAAATGTTTCCATTCAAATCAATCTTAGCAACTACCTCTAAATTATTATCTCCAAAAGCCGTAATTCTTAATTCATCTCCAGGAGCTAAAATATAACCTTCATCAATATTCCCAATTAAGTATTCTTTTTGGCCAAATGGATTGTTGATAAAAATATCGTAGCCAAAGTAATTGGTAACATCCTCTTTTTTTGTAATTTTTGGTGACACCGCTTCTATAGCATTTACGTCAGCAATTTTTACGGTACTTACAACCGCTTCTGTAGAGGATGGCTTATCTGGCGCATTTGGGTTACTTGCTGTGTTTGTTTTTAAATAGTTTTCTAAAAAAGTATCAAAATCTATACCTCTTAATTGCGCCATTTCTTTTGCTTGCGCTAAACTAATTCCTCTACTTGCTAATGCATTAATTGCCTCTTGTCTAGAACCAATTTGAAGACGGTCTGCTTCATTAATAATATCTTTCTCAGTTTGTGCATACGAGGTAAACAATCCAAAACACAAAATTGCTATACTAAAATAATTACGAAGGGTATTCATATTTTTAAAAATGTAACTTTAAAGGCCTATTAATATTTAATTAAAAAATAAAGAAAACCCTTGCCTAATTAAATACACAAAGCATGGTTTTGGGAAGTTTTTTCTTTTTCTTTTCTGAACAAATATACCATTATTTTGATTGCTTCAAAACGAAAAGGAAAGAAATGTCAACTTTCCTTTTCACTCAATTTTTAACGTGAAAATCATAAAAATAACTGGTTTTTTTTTAAATCCTGTATTAAAGAACTAAAAACATAAAATGTCTTGTCATTTCGACTGAAGCTGATAAGCGAAATGGAGAAATCTCTGTACTTTTTTAACATTCTTCTTATACTCTTTTTGATAACTTTTATTTGCTTACTCTATTCTGAGATCTCTCCACAAGATCAAGATGACATGGAAATTCAAGATGACAGGTAGGTTCTAAGAAAAATTAAGTTGATAACCAAGTCGATTTACAACTCTTGTTGATGATAAGCCAATAAGTTATCTATAGGTCTTTGAATTATATCTGTGATTACATGCCCATTTTTTTGTGCTACTTTTTCTAAAATCTCTCGAAAGTAATACGCAATCGAACCAATAAAATACAAAGGGGTTGTCGCATCTTTTTCATACGGCAATACACGGTATTTAAAAAACTCTTGAAAACCACGTTTTATAATTTTCTTAATGTACTTTTCTTCTTTAAATTCAAACATAAACTTTGCAAAAGAAGCCAGATACATGTTCGGATTAGGCATTCTATACAAATGCTGCTTGATTTCATCGGCGTCTAAATTGAACTCCTTTTTAAAATGAGCAGCCATTGCTTTGGGCATCTTCTCGTAATAATACTCCTTCAACAACTCCTTCCCAAAATAATTCCCACTGGCTTCGTCCATTAAAATATACCCTAAAGAAGGGGTTTTCATCTGTACCTGGGTACCATCAAAATAGCAACTGTTAGAACCTGTTCCTAAAATACAAACCAAGGCTGGCACTTTTCCAGTGGCTGCGTAAACGGCTGCTAACATATCTTCTGCAATATGAATGTTGGCATTTACAAAAATACTCCCCAACACCTCTGCTAAGATCTGCACAGGTTTGGCAGTACCACAGCCTGCGCCATAAAAATGTATTTCAGTAACCTCATCTTTACTCTGAATCAGCTGAAACATGTTTACAATTCTATTGTTAAGCTCCTCTTTGGCCACCACAGCAGGATTCAATCCTAACGTACGTACTCTAAAGATTTCTTCTTTGGCACTGTCTAACGCGATCCAATCTGCTTTTGTAGAGCCTCCGTCTGCAATTAAAATCATAATATGGTTTCTATTTTTTTCAAATATATTGTAAGTTACTTTACAAAACAATAGATCCTAAAACTTCAATCGTTTTCGTAAGAAAACAAAAAAAACCTTCAACAAATAACTGAAATCTCCTTTATATTTTTTTTGATTAACAGTTACTTTAAAACTTGTTCCATTCTTTTTTTTAAAGCTCTAAAAAAACAAATATCAATTGTAATGTATTTACTAAAAAAAGAAGATGCGAATTAGCTTTAATTTTTTGTTAAAGCGCAATTGCTTTTCAGGTGAGTTGGCACGTTTTAAATACACCATTATAAATAGCATGTGGCGTATCTTTACTTTCATTCGCTTGCTAGATATTTTCTTATTGATCACAAATAAACTGATTGACCCCCAAACAATAAAAGCAAGCAATAAAACCCCTGCTGCAACTAGCCCATAGGTTTGTAAGGTAGCGTACATAAACGCAATAATAGCACTATTTACCAACCCTAAGGTAATCGCCGCTTTTTTATGCGATCTTCCAGAATCAATCAATACATGGTGCATGTGATTTCTATCTGCGTTAAAAAAGGGTTTTTTTTGCCAATATCGAATAAAAGTAACCCTACACAAATCAAACGCAGGGACAATAAGTACGGTGAATAATAACAAAGGTAAATGGGTTAAGGAAATTCCAGTTAGTGTTGCAGCTTCTGGTGAAACAGAAAGCAACTTCATGACCAACATGCCTAAAAAGAGCCCGACTAATAAAGAACCGGTGTCGCCCATAAATATTTTTTTACGCTCAGAAAAATTGAAGCCTAAAAAGGCCAATAAAATGCTACACATGGCAATGCTGAGCCCAAAATAAAAAGGCATCGCCATTTGATAAAACAAAAAGGCAAAGCTGGCCGAGGCTACCATTCCGATAATGGCTGCCAAACCATCGATACCGTCAATAAGATTGTACGCATTGATTAAGCTAATGTATAAAAACAGGCTTAAGGGCAATCCTATGAATAGTGGGAGTTGGCCTATGCCTAAAAAACCGTGTAGGCTTTCAATTCTAAATTCAGGTACGCTTAACAATAGTGCTACAGCAATACATTGCCCTAAGGCTTTGGCGCGTGGTGAACTATCACGTACATCGTCTTTTATACCCGTGTAAAAGATGGCTGAAAAAGCAGCAACTAAGACCGCTAAGATACTTATAGCTTCAAATTTGTATAGATATAATATAGACGCAATAAGCAGCATATAAAAAGCAACACCACCAAAGTTAGGGGTGATTTTTTTGTGCGAACTACGATTTTCTGGGACAGCAACAAATCCGAACTGAATGCTGTATTTTCTGATTATTGGGAGAAAAACACAGGTCAATAGACCTACCCCTAGGGTAAGGATTATAACTTGTATTGTTGTTAATACGTACATTATTTTTCTTTTATAGCATGACAAATATATGAAAATTTATAATTTTAAAAATATAATCACTAAAAAAGTGAACGAATTGTGTACTCTTTATAAATAGTGCTCTAAAATAAAAACCCCCTAAAATAGGGGTGGTTTTTTTACGATTTAAAAAATAGAGCTAGCTATTTATTCTATGATACTCATAGCAAAGCTTTATAACTCCTGTGATTTTGGATAACGGTATTTGATATTTAAAAGTGAAAAAATATGCTTTAAAAGATGGCGTATTGGTAATGATTTGTTCATGTAGGTAAGAAGATTTAGATCCTAAACTATGTTTACACTCTATAAACTTTGATAAATTTTAGATAATATAAAAATAAATAAACTTCAATTAAATAACAAGTCATCAAAAAGATACTAGTTTTTATACATTTTTTGATAATCTCAAGAGGTTACATTGTTCAACCATTCTTGATTTTCTAGATACCAAGCTACTGTTTTTTCAATCCCTTCCTCAAATTGTAAAGAGGGTTCCCAAACTAGTACGTTTTTTAATTTTGTAGAATCTATTGCGTATCGTAAATCATGACCAGCTCTGTCTGTGACATAGGTGATGAGTTTTTCTGAAGTTCCTTCTTTTCTTCCTAATAATTGATCTACTGTTTTAATCATTACTTTGATCAAATCTATGTTTTTCCATTCATTAAAATCACCAATATTATAAGTGTCTCCTAATTTTCCTTTGGATTTCTGTGAGGCTATGATACAGCGAAAAATCAGGGTGCCAGAAGAATAAATGCTAAATTTTTGCTACAATAATTGTTTTGAGACACTTTTTGTGTGCAAATAACAATTAAAGAAGGTCCGTGGTAAATCTTAAATGTCACAAAGTGGGCTCTAATGGTTTTTATCTTGATATAATTTCCTTATGCCGATTAAAACCTCAGATAAATCACCAAGGGTTATCTTCAGGATTCACTGAGAAATATAAGTGCCGATTAGAATCATTGAATGAACCTGATGGTAAATTTTAGAGGTTATTGAAATTTCTGTTTGCCGATTAGTATTATATGTTAATCAGGTCCCACGTGGAGGAGATACTGTCTTTCGGTTATCTCTTACAATTAAGATGAACTAAAAACCCCAATGAGAAACATCTTCTAAATTTTTTTAGAAAATTTCATGAAGGACTATTGTTATAATTTTTAAGACGTTTCGTTAAATATATAAATAGTATCCCAGTACTTATATTCATTAAAAAGCATAACTATTAGTGAATACAATCTAAAATAGTATATTTGTAAAAAAAGACAATGTACAAACGAGTCCTAAAAGAAACTATTGAGAGTAAAATTAACAAAGGGAAAGCTATTATATTAATTGGTCCCAGACAAGTAGGGAAAACGACGCTACTTAAAACGATCATAGATACCAAAGAACATCTATTTTTAGATGGAGATGATCCTACAGTAAGAAGTCTATTAAACAATCCTAACACAACACAAATTAGAAGTATTATAGGGTCTAACAAAATCATTTTTATTGATGAAGCTCAAAGAATAGCCGGTATTGGGCTAACATTAAAAATAATTATAGATCAATTTAAAGAAGTACAATTATTTGTAAGTGGCTCGTCATCTTTTGATTTATCAAATGCAATTAATGAACCTTTAACAGGAAGGAAATGGGAGTATGAATTGTTTCCAATAAGTTGGGAAGAGTTGGAAAATACAGAGGGCTATGTGTCAGCAGAACAACAATTAGAAAACAGAATATTATACGGTTTCTATCCAGATATATTAAACAATCCTGGAGAAGAAAAAGAACTATTAAAACAATTGGTAAATAGTTATCTGTATAGAGATATTTTAGCCTTTGCAAACATTAGAAAACCAGAAGTATTAGAAAAGTTGGTACGAGCTTTAGCTCTTCAAATTGGAAGTGAAGTAAACTACAATGAACTGGCTCAAATAGTTGGTGTAGATAAAAATACAGTTGCCAACTATATAGCTATTTTAGAAAAAGGATATGTACTATTTAAGTTACCTAGTTTTAGTAGAAACTTACGTAATGAAATTAAAAAAAATAAAAAAATATATTTCTATGATAACGGAGTTAGGAATATAATTATTGGCAATTTTAATCCTTTAGAATTAAGACAAGATACTGGTGCTTTATGGGAAAACTTTTTAATTTCAGAAAGACTTAAACAACATAAGTATAAGAATATAAATGCTAAAATGTACTTTTGGAGAACCAAACAACAGCAAGAGGTAGATTTAGTAGAAGAACAAAATGGTATGATCTCTGGTTTTGAGTTTAAATGGAATAATAAGAAAAAAGTAAGATTACCAAAAACTTTTGTAAACGAATACGACGCCAAGGAAATCGTAATTGATAAAAATAATTTTAGAGAACTTATTAAAATATAGTTTACAAAAGAAATCAAAAGTTTAATACATCTTATGCCAGTTAAAATTGAGCTTTTTGGTTCGGCTTTAAAAATCTCATTGATTAAATTTAAAGTTAGTTGGGTGCCCCCCCTGGAGGACTGCCCGTAGGTATCCCCCCTTATATACCCCATTTTTCGATGTCTTTAGAGGGAGGTCAATTCTCTCGTTCAAATTTTTGGTAAATTTTCCAAAAAATCAACTTTTTTAAAAATAAAATTTTCTAGAATTTTTTTAAAAATCAGTTGTTATACTCCTAAAAAAATAAAATATTTTGCATTTGTATAGGGGAAGCTCCTAGAGAAGTTAATTTCACCTTAACTTAAGTTATAATAAAAGAGAGGGTTTCAATTTAATTTAATAACAATAATTAATTTGATTGAATCACTATTTTGATAAAATGTCAAATAATTTGTGATTACTATAGTAATTCGTAACACTTAGTTTTTTTATTATCTGTTTATTAAACGTAATAATTACATCTTTTAGCACAATAAAGGTAAATTATTAGTATATTTACCCTCGTTAAGATTATGTGAGTAATATGTACCCTTGTTTAAAATGACAAAATTTAATAGAAATATCCCTTATAATAGTTTACCAATATTACCTCCTAGAACAAATTTAGAAACCACTAAAGTGTTACGCAAGACGATTGATGCTAGTAGAGCGCTAGCGAAACTTAATGGTATGCTTAGCAATTTACCAAATCCAACGTTGTTTTTGGATACGATTCATTTACAAGAGGCGAAAGCAAGTTCAGAAATAGAGAATATCATCACAACAAATGATGATTTATATAGATCTTTAGTAGCAGATAAAAAGTTTGATAATCCAGCTACGAAAGAAGTCATAAGCTACAAAGAAGCACTTTGGAATGGTTTACAACAAATAGAAAATCGACCTTTCATAAGTACAAACTTATGTGTTGAAATTGTACAGAGCATTAAAAAAAATACTGCTGGTATTAGAACTACGCCGGGAACTGTCCTAAAAAACACGAATGGTGAAACCATTTACACACCACCTTCAGGGGAAGCTATTATAAGAGAAAAGTTGGATGATCTTGAAACTTTTATAAATGGTGAAGATCCTATTGACCCATTAATTAAAATGGCGTTAATGCATTATCAATTTGAAGCAATTCACCCTTTTAGTGATGGTAATGGTAGAACAGGACGCATATTGTTATTATTATATCTAAAACTCGAAAAACTGTTGGATACCCCTGCTATTTATTTAAGTGAATATATTATTAAAAATAAGACGGATTATTATACGAAACTGAGAAAGGTAACTGAAAATAATGATTGGGAAGGGTGGATACTTTTTATGCTAGAAATGGTTGAATATACAGCTAATAAAGGATTGGAACGCTTAAAAAATGTTACTACATTAATGGATCAAATGGCATCAGAGATTAAGGAAACAAACCCTAAAGTATATACTAAAGAATTGGTTGAAATACTATTTAGATTGCCTTACACGAAACGACAGTTTTTAATTGATGCTAAATTAGGGACACCAAAAACGGTGGGTAATTATTTAATGGAATTAGAAAAATCTGGTTTTTTGATATCTGAAAAAGTGGGTAAAGAAAAATTATATCTTAACCATAAATTAATGGCTATATTGGAAATCCCTTAATTCTCTTAGATTGTAAATTTTTCAAAAAAAAGAATTGAAGTAGTATTTAATTATTTCTTGTACTGGTCCATTATTAACAAACTCTATAAAGATCTTTTAGAACCTTTAGTAAATATGTGAAATTTATCTGAATCATCATAATGTATAAAAAATCAATTTTCTTTACAAAAGGAAGGAGATATAATAAGATAACTCAGAAAGTTTAACAAAGAAAGTAAAAACCATTGAAGATGGTGTTATGATTCATAAAATCAAACATTACAAGAGAACCTTTTAAGTTACTCAGTAAGCTTATAAAGTTGAAAATCTCATGGCCGATTAGTAATGAAATATCTATCTAAAACAATATAAGATACTGTAAATCAAGTTTTTGATTAGAGTAAATCGACTACAGTCCGTAGTCTTTTCAAAAATAAATCAATTTAAACCCTTAAAAACGAGTAATTTAACTTTTATATTTTATAAAAATAACGTATATTTAAATAGAATAACTTGTTATAATTTAGCTCATATTTTGTTAAATTATAAATATATACAAGTTATATTCATGTTAAATAATTAAAATAACATACGTTATATGCGCGTTAATTTCTATAAAAAACCACAAATAAAG
>Ga0209138_1002456_pt1 | contig 14321 bp, 10 predicted proteins | sample SaaInl3SG_22_DNA_FD_184645 | JGI IMG/M metagenome (GOLD analysis project Ga0209138, IMG submission 184645) | Marine microbial communities from expanding oxygen minimum zones in the Saanich Inlet - ESP_153SG_22_DNA (SPAdes) (version 2) | ecosystem: Environmental > Aquatic > Marine > Intertidal...
CAATCAAAACTGGTTGGTGTAGTTATCCCACGCTTGAATCACTTTTTTTTTAGTAATGTACTTCGGGGTATTATGTATGCTGCAGAAAAAGAAGATTATATGGTTATTGTCTTGAGCTCTGATGAATCTTATGAACTGGAGAAAAAACAAATCAATCGCTTGTTGCAACAAAATGTGGATGGAATTCTATTGTCCATCGCAGATTCAACCCATAACACCAAGCATATTGATGCTATTATTGAACAAAAGATCCCGCTCATATTTTTCGATAAATATTCTAAACTAAGCAATTGCTCAAGTATAGTCATTGATGATCAAAAAGCTGCATTCATAGCGGTTGAACATTTAATAAAGCAAGGGGAAAAAAATATCGCACACCTCCGAGGACCATTACTTCCACAAAATTCCATCGACCGTTTCTTGGGCTTTCGAAAGGCGCTAGAACAGTATGGGCTTGAATATAGAAGTGAATGGGTGTTTACCTGTGATCAAATTTCCAACGAGGAGGGCTATGCATACACCCAAGAAATCATAGAAAAATATCCTGAAATAGATGCAATTTTTGCGGTGGCAGACATGCCAGCGGTGGGGGCAATCAAATGTTTAAATGAAAGAAAAATTGCCATACCAGAACAAATTGCCGTAATGGGTTTTAGTAATTGGAGGATATCAAATTTAGTCACCCCAACACTAAGTACAATCAATCAGCCTGGATTTGAAATGGGAGAAAAAGCCTTTGAAATGTTCTACAAAGAACAACAATTAATTAAGAAGGGGGAAATCATTCAATTTCAAAAGATTGAGCTTGACACGGACCTAATCATCCGCCAATCCACCTAAATTAAGCTTCATTTAAAAAACGAATATTCCTTTGTAGGCCACTAAACTTAGCGCGTTTTACGGCACTTTTTTGAAAAACTTTTTTAAAGGTTTCTTCCGTCAATTCTTTCCAATCATTTAATGTTAGCTCCAATACTTCTTTGTTGGGTTGAAAAGCTGGTTCACTGTGCGGTTGGGCAAACCGATTCCAAGGACAAACTGTTTGGCAAATATCACAGCCAAAAGCCCATCCTTCCATTTTTCCTTTAAATGAAGTAGGAATAGCCTCTTTTAATTCTATGGTAGCATAAGAGATGCATTTACTTCCATCAATAGCGTAGGGGGCTGTCAATGCATCTGTGGGACAGGCATCAATACATGCCGTACACGTCCCACAATGATCGGCTACGGGCAGGTCATATTCCAATTCCAAATCAATAATAAGTTCAGCAATAAAGAAAAAAGAACCTCCATGTTTGGTAATCAAATTGGTGTTTTTACCCAACCATCCCAAACCAGCGCGTTTAGCCCAAGCTTTGTCCATAACCGGTGCTGAATCAACAAATACCCGACCTTCAATTTCACCGATTTGATCACGTAAACGCAGCATCAATTGTGTTAGTTTTTCTTTTATAACGCTATGATAATCTTGCCCAAAAGCATAGGAAGATAATTTTGGAGCAGATGGATCATGCTGTTTGTCGTCGGTATGGTAGTTCAGCAATAAGGAAACAACACTCTTAGCACCAGGAACAAGTAGAGTGGGATCAAGTCGTTTGTCAAAATACTTTTCCATATAGGTCATCTTTCCATGCCGACCCTCCTTGAGCCACTGTTCAAGTTTTGGCGCTTCCTCATCCAAAAAAGCTGCTTTGGCAATTCCGCAGGAAAAAAAACCTAAGGCTTTGGCTTCTTTTTTTATTAAGGCAGAATATTGTGAGCGATTATTAGGCATGTATAAATATAACGACTAGAACAAGCCTCCCTGATTTCCTTTTATTCTCCCCAAGTGTTTGTAGGCCAACTCGGTTACTTCTCTGCCTCGAGGTGTGCGGACAATGAAACCTTGTTGAATAAGGAAAGGCTCATATACTTCTTCAATGGTTTCTCCATTCTCAGAAACGGCAGTGGCTAGAGTTGATATGCCAACGGGTCCACCTTTGAACTTATCGATTAGTGTCGTAAGTATTTTATTGTCCATTTCGTCTAAACCGTGAGTGTCTACTTGGAGAGCATTCAATCCATATTGTGTAATGGGTAGATCAATTTTTCCATCTCCTTTTATTTGGGCAAAATCGCGAATACGTCTTAACAAACCATTGGCAATTCGGGGTGTTCCCCTACTTCTACCGGCAATTTCGATGGAAGCATCTTCTTTTATGGGTACATTTAAGATGGCAGAACTCCGTTCAACTATTGTTGATAAAAGCTCGGTTGAATAATATTGCAAGCGACTACTGATGCCAAAACGCGCTCGCATGGGGGCAGTTAATAGGCCAGAACGAGTCGTTGCACCAACTAGGGTAAATGGGTTTAACGTTATTTGAACTGTGCGTGCATTTGGCCCAGATTCAATCATAATATCGATTTTATAGTCTTCCATGGCAGAATATAGGTATTCTTCCACTATTGGACTTAAACGATGAATTTCATCAATGAATAAGATATCTCTTGGCTCTAAGTTAGTTAACAAACCGGCTAGATCTCCAGGTTTATCCAAAACTGGCCCTGAAGTCATCTTTATACCGACATTGAGCTCGCTTGCTAAAATATGTGCCAGAGTGGTTTTGCCCAAACCAGGAGGACCGTGGAATAGGGTGTGATCCAATGCTTCTTCGCGCTGATTGGCTGCAGCTACAAATATTTTTAGGTTTTCAAGAATTGCCTCTTGACCCGCAAAATCATCAAAACTTAAGGGGCGTAATGCGCGATCAATGTCTTGCTCTTCTGGAGAGAAATGTTCATTGGTGGGATCAAGATTTTCATTCATTTAACAAATATAACAGAACAGAACAAAAAAAGAGGCCCAAAGGCCTCTTTCATCTATTATTCTGTAAAAAGATTAATGCTGCAACTCTTCTTCTCCTTCTTTTAAGGGAACAATTTGAGATACCCAGTCTTCTTCTTGGCCAGGTTTAGAATAGTCATATGCCCAACGGTGAACTTCAGGAATCTCACCGGGCCAGTTACCGTGCATGTGCTCAACAGGTGCCGTCCATTCCATTGTGTTCGATTTCCATGGATTCTGCTCAGCAGGTTTTCCATAAAAAATACTGTGAATGAAGTTATACAAAAAGACCAATTGTGCTGCTCCTGCGGCAAAAGCAAAAAGAGAAATTACAATATTAATGTCGGCAATATCATCAAAATAAGGAAAATTAGTATTGGTATAATAACGTCTTGGTAAACCTGCCATTCCGATAAAGTGCATTGGGAAAAATACCCCATAAGCACATACTGCTGTTACCCAGAAGTGAACATATCCAAGGTTTTTATTCATCATCTTTCCAAACATCTTTGGGAACCAATGGTATACTCCCGCAAATAAACCGTAGAGGGCAGAGATACCCATAACCAAGTGAAAGTGTGCAACAACAAAATAAGTGTCATGAACATTAATATCAAGCGTACTATCCCCTAAAATAATCCCAGTTAGTCCACCAGAAATAAACGTCGAAACCAAACCAATTGAAAATAACATGGCGGGGTTTAACTGAAGGTTTCCTTTCCACAGTGTGGTGATGTAGTTGAATGCCTTTACCGCAGATGGAATCGCAATTAAAAGCGTTGTAAAGGTAAATACCGACCCTAAGAATGGATTCATTCCAGAGATAAACATATGGTGACCCCAAACAATGGTAGACAAGAATGCAATGGCTAAAATAGAAGCAACCATTGCACGGTATCCAAAGATTGGTTTACGTGAATTGGTCGCAATAATTTCCGATGTAATTCCTAGTGCTGGTAGCAAAACAATATATACTTCTGGATGCCCAAGGAACCAGAAAAGGTGCTCATACAATACAGGAGATCCACCTTGGTAATGCAATACTTCACCTTGAATAAAGATGTCTGAAAGGAAAAAGGATGTTCCAAAACTCCTGTCCATAATCAGCAACAAGGCTGCCGATAAAAGTACAGGGAAAGAGACAACACCAATAATAGCAGTCACAAAGAAAGCCCAAATTGTCAAAGGCAAACGAGACATTGACATCCCTTTGGTACGAAGATTAATTACAGTTACGATATAGTTCAAAGAACCAAGTAAAGAGGAGGCAATGAAAATTGCCATGGAAACCAACCAAAGTGTCATTCCAAGACCAGATCCAGGCTGAGCCTGTGGCAATGCAGATAGAGGTGGGTAAATCGTCCATCCAGCTGCAGCGGGTCCTGCTTCAACAAATAAAGATGCGATCATTATGGTTGACGATAAAAAGAACAACCAGAATGATATCATGTTCAACAATCCAGAAGCCATATCACGTGCACCAATTTGTAATGGAATCAAGAGGTTACTAAAGGTTCCACTTAAACCAGCGGTCAGTACAAAAAAGACCATGATTGTTCCGTGTATGGTTACCAAGGCTAAATAGACATTAGGATCCATAACTCCTTCTGGAGCCCATTTACCTAATAACACTTCAAAGATGGCAAACGACTGCTCTGGCCATGCCAATTGAATTCTAAATAACAAGGACATTGCGATCCCAATAATTCCCATAAACAAACCAGTAATTAGGTATTGCTTGGCAATCATTTTGTGATCTTGACTGAAGATATACTTCGTCATGAACGTTTCTTTGTGATGATGTCCGTGATCCTCTTCGTGTGCGTGCGCTACTGCTGACATATCTTTTTCTTTTTTTAAATTATTGAATGACTTGTGCAAAGGTTGGTTGTTGGGCGATCCATTTTTCATACTCTTCGGGTGTTTCTACAATGATCTTCATTTGCATGTTGTAGTGAGAAGCGCCACAGATTTTGTTACACAATAATAAATAATCAAAGATATATGGCTCTAGGGCTTCTTCTCCCTTGGCCACCAAATCTTTGCTTTTCTCTACTCTAATTTTATTGATTTTTTTCACTTTAGCAATCATATCTGGGTTTTGACGCATCTCATCGGTGGTGGTGATGGGCGTAAAAGCAAACTCAGTAATCATTCCCGGAACACAGTTCATTTGTGCTCGGAAGTGAGGCATATAGGCAGAGTGTAAAACATCTTGCGATCGCATCTTAAAAATAACTTCTCTTCCAACAGGTAAGTGCAGTTCCTGCACTATCACATCATCAAGACCATTTGGGTCGGTGGCATCGATACCAACTTGATTTTTTCCATCAAAATCTTGCAAAAACCGAACGTTAGCGTCACCCAAAACACCGTCTTGTCCTGCATATCGAGCTTTCCAGTTGAACTGTTGAGCATACAACTCAACCACAAGGGCTTCGTCGTTTTCTTCAACATTCATGATAGAAGTCCAGGTATAGAGACCGTATAAAATTAACCCAGCCAATGTAATTACGGGAATTATGGTCCAAATGGCTTCAAGTACGTCATTATCTGCATAAAACAATGCTTTCTTTCCTTTCTCACCGCGGTATTTATAAGAGAAATAGTGCAATAAGGCTTGGGTAACCGTTTGCACAAAAAAGATCAATGCAAAGGAAATCCACATTAAATTATCATATTGACTTCCGTGTTCCGAGGCTGCCTCGGGCAACAATACACTGCCCCATGCATAGAACGAATAAAGGGTTAATAAGTAAATGAATACCAAAAAGGCAAACATTAGCTTTCCTTGGGTGTTGTTGTCCTTATCGTTGGCAATCTGTGAAGTGTTGCGTTCGGTTTGGGACAAATCAAACATCTTGGAAATTTGCCAAATGGAAATTCCGATTAAAACAAGTACCGTAAGGGTTAGTATAGCCGTCATCTATCTCTTTCTAATTATATTTTAATAATGAAAACGTTCGCTTTCGCCCATATAAGGATCTCCCTTGGCCAAAAGTGGTGCTTTCGTTAATTCTGTAAATACTACGAATAGGAACAGGCCTAAGAAGAATAAAAATCCTCCAATTTCTGGAATTCCTATAAACCATTGATCGCCAACTGCTGAAGGCATGATCATGTTGAAAATATCTAAATAATGTCCTAAAACAATGACAATTCCCGCCATGATGATAAAATAGTTGGTGCGCTTGTAATCGCTATTCATCAGTATCAATAGAGGGAACAAGAAGTTCATTACTACCATACCAAAGAAGGTAATGTTGTAATCTTCAATTCGGGTAATAAAATAGGTTACTTCCTCTGGAATATTTGAATACCAAATAAGCATGAATTGAGAAAACCACAAATAGGTCCAAAAAATACTAAATCCAAACATAAACTTCCCCAAATCATGAATGTGAGAGTCATTGACAAAATCCAAAAACCCTTTTGATTTTAGGTAGATCGTGATTAAAGCAATTACAGTTACTCCGGTCACCATCATACTGGCAAAAACATACCATCCAAATAATGTACTGAACCAATGTGGGTCTATGGACATGATCCAATCCCACGACATAATCGATTCCGTAACGATATAAAAAACAAGGAATCCTGCAGACCAGCGAAAATTCTTTACATGATTTGAAATGTCCGAGGCTTCATCTTGAGCCAAGGAATATTTTCTTGAGATAAAACGGTACAATGTCCATCCAGCTAAGAAAAATACAGCTCTTGCAAGGAAGAAAGGCACATTCAAGAAAGCTACTTTACCTGCAATCAATTTATCATGTGCAACAACCTCTGGGTCCATCCAAATAAAAAGGTGATTGAAGTGCAAACCCGATAGAGCAAGTATAACAATTACGATTATTCCTCCAGGCAACAAATAGCCTGTGATACCTTCCATTACTCTGTAGAGTACAGGAGACCATCCTGCTTGAGCGGCACGTTGGATGGCGTAAAAAGCCAATACACCAAGAGCGATCATAAAGAAGAAAAAGGCGGCAACATATAGCGCAGCCCAAGGCTTGTTTTGTAGTTGATGTAAAAGATGTTCATCGTGAGAAGCATCGTGTTCTTCACCATGTGTTTCTTCTGCATGTGTTTCTTCTGCATGTGTTTCCGAAGCATGGGCTTCTTCAGCATGATCCTCTGAAGCGTGAGCAGTTGTTGATGCATGTTCATCGGCTGTTGCTCCGTGCTCGTCACCATGATGCGCTGTTGCAACCATGGCTTTGGCTTCCTCAACCGTTTTAGGAGCGGCTAAAAACCCGTAGACCAAACCGGCAAAACCAACTACCATCAGGGCAAAGGCTAAATTTCTGAGTTTATTTGAAAACGTATACATAGACCTTTAATATTATTTGAGAAGCGAGCTTCTTAGTTCCATCACATGCTGAGCAATTTGCCAGCGTTCTGTTGCGTTCACTTGACCTGCATGAGATCCCATGGCGTTTTTGCCATACATCAGTACATGGTAAATACTTCCCTCAGTAATTACACGATCGGCATAGCTAGGCACACCTAAAAACTTTTCGCGTGTCATCAAAATTCCTTGACCATCGCCTTTATTACCATGACAAACGGCACAGTAAATTCCATATAATTCCTTTCCATTAGCAAGGTTTAGGTCATCATAAACAAGGGGGGAGTTTAATTCTACCTTAGCTGCTTCATATCCCTCATTAGTATCAGGATAGCCATAGGGTTCCCAGCCACGTGCAATAGAACCCTCTGCAGGAAGCTGTGCTTCTACTCCATTGGCAAAAGCCTCAGAATCTGCATAGGTTTCATAGCCTACCGGCTCATACATATTAGGAAAATATTGATAATTCGGTTTAGACGGATCTTGGCAAGACCCTAGTCCTAGGGCCACCATGATACTGAATGAAAGTGCTATTAGTTGCTTCATTTTTCTTCCGTATTTTCTGGGATTGTAATTTCAATCGCTCCCGTTTTTTTCAATAAGGCTGTTAGCTGCTCCTCATTTCCATCCATAGAAATTTCCATCAAAAACTTGTCATCGGTTGTCAATGGATTTGGGTTTTCAGCTTCTTTAAAAGGCCATAAACGACTGCGAAGGTAAAAGGTGATTACCATTAGATGCGCTGCAAAGAAAACGGTCATTTCAAAGATTACTGGCACAAAGGCGGGTAAATTTTCTAAAAAAGTGAAACTTGGTTTTCCACCAATGTTTTGTGGCCAGTCAGTAATCATGATAAAGTTGATCATAATTATTGCAACACTAAATCCAATACAGCCATAAATAAAAGCCATAATAGCGATACGCGTTTCTTCTAGGCCCATTGCTTTGTCTAGCCCATGAACAGGAAAAGGCGTATAAATTTCTTCGATGTGGTGCTTTTCTGCGCGCACTTCTTTGACAGCGCTTAGTAGCGTGTCATCATCGTCGTATAATGCGTGAATTACTTGATTACTCATTTCCGTCTCTTAATTTTTTATAGTTCTCGCCCGAGGACTTTAATATTGTTTTTACTTCAGCTTGTGCAATTACAGGGAATGTGCGTGCATAGAGCAAGAAGAGCACAAAGAAGAAGCCAATGGTTCCAATAAATATTCCGATATCAACAAAGGTGGGAGAGAACATCGTCCACGAAGATGGAAGGTAATCACGGTGAAGCGAGGTCACAATGATCACAAAACGCTCGAACCACATTCCAATGTTTACAACAATGGAAATAATAAAGGAGAACATAATACTTGTTCTAAGTTTTTTGGACCACATAAACTGTGGTGAAAAAACATTACAGCTCATCATCGCCCAATAGGCCCACCAGTAGGGTCCTGTTGCACGGTTGAGGAATGCATACTGTTCGTATTCAACCCCAGAATACCAAGCAATAAACAGCTCGGTAATGTAGGCAACCCCAACAATAGATCCAGTAATCATGATGACAATATTCATCAACTCAATGTGTTGTACCGTAATATAATCTTCGAGATGCGACACTTTACGCATGATGATCAATAAGGTGTTTACCATCGCAAAACCTGAGAAGATCGCTCCTGCTACAAAGTAGGGAGGGAAAATGGTGGTATGCCATCCAGGAATAACAGAGGTTGCAAAGTCAAAGGATACAATGGTATGAACAGAAAGTACAAGCGGTGTTGCTAAACCAGCCAATACCAAGGATACTTCTTCAAAACGCTGCCAATCTTTTGCTCTACCCGACCATCCAAAACTCAATAAAGAGTAGATCTTTTTTTGGAATGGACGCACTGCACGGTCACGAATCATGGCGAAATCAGGCAATAAACCTGTCCACCAAAAAACGAGCGACACAGATAAATAAGTCGAAATCGCAAATACATCCCACAATAAAGGAGAGTTAAAGTTTACCCATAATGAACCAAAACTATTAGGAATAGGCAATACCCAGTAGGCCAGCCATGGACGTCCCATGTGAATGATGGGAAACAATCCTGCTTGGATGACAGAAAAAATGGTCATTGCTTCTGCAGAACGGTTGATGGCCATACGCCATTTTTGACGAAATAAAAGAAGTACAGCAGAGATCAAAGTTCCTGCGTGTCCAATTCCTACCCACCAAACAAAGTTGGTAATATCCCATGCCCAACCAACTGTTTTATTAAGACCCCAAGTCCCAATTCCAGTTGAAATGGTGTAAATGATACATCCTACTCCCCAAAGGAAAGCAGATAATGCGATTCCAAAAACAATCCACCATTGGTGGTTGGCTTTTCCCTCGACTGGTGCTGCTACATCAATGGTAACATCATGATAGGATTTATCTCCAGTGACTAAGGGTTTTCGAATCGGTGCTTCGTAATGCGAGGCCATATGCGATTGCTTTATCTAGTTATTTTATAGGTTTCTCACTTTTGTTTGGTACATCACATTGGGTTTTGTCCCAACGCTCTCCAACAAGTGATACATTCTGTCGTTTGCTTTCAATTCAGCGACTTTACTTTCTTTATCGTTGATGTCTCCAAAGGTCATAGCTCCATTACTACAGGCTGCAGAACATGCCGTTTGGAATTCACCATCTACAATTTCACGTCCATCTAACTTGGCATCTAAAATGGTCTTCTGCGTTTTTTGAATACACATTGAACATTTTTCCATGACTCCTCTTGAACGAACAACTACATCTGGATTCAATACCATTCGACCAAGATCATTGTTCATGTGGTAATCAAATTCATCATTTTTGTTGTACAAGAACCAGTTGAATCGACGTACTTTATAAGGACAGTTGTTTGCACAGTAACGGGTACCTACACAACGGTTATAGGCCATGTGGTTTTGCCCTTGACGACCATGTGAAGAAGCTGCTACCGGACATACTGTTTCACAAGGCGCATGATTACAATGCTGACACATTACGGGTTGGAAGGTAACCTGTGGATTTTCTGAAGCTTGCTCCATACGTCCAAATGTGGTAAGCGAGTCACCAATTCCTGAAATATTTTCTTTGGTGGTTAAATCACCTTCAAATGTTTCTTCCGAAGAATAGTAGCGGTCAATGCGCAACCAGTGCATATCGCGAGAATGTCTAACTTCTGTTTTTCCAACGACAGGGACATTGTTTTCAGCATGACATGCAATCACACAAGCGCCACATCCTGTACAGGCATTTAAATCAATCGAAAGGTTAAAATGATGTCCAATGGAGCGATCAAAATTTTGCCACATATCTACCTCTGGTGAAGTAACTTCTTGTTCTATGTGGTTTTTTGATACCATGGGTACCGCATTCCAGTATGACTTATCTTTTGTATTGAATACTTCTAGCGTAGTTTCTTTTACAATATCTCCTCTTCCCATTAAGGTATTGTGTAGCTGTGTACAGGCAAATTCGTGGTATCCATCGGCTAAACTTACCGAAGCCACTTGTACATCTTTTGCGTTGTAGTAAAAGGCAAATGCATTTACTCCAATTTGCATTTCATCTTGTACACCCATTCGCTCTCCATAGCCCAAGGCCAAACCTACAGATCCTTTGGCTTGTCCTGGTTGAATAACAACTGGAACTGTTAGGCTAGTTTCGCCAACAGTTACTTTGGCATAGCTCCCATTGAGCGCACCATTGGCAACGTTCACGTTTTTAAGACCAAGAGCATTGGCATCTGAAGCAGAGACAGTTAAATAGTTGTCCCAGGTTACACGGGTAATGGGGTCTGGGAATTCTTGCAACCAAGGGTTGTTAGCCTGTTGTCCGTCTCCCATTCCAGTTTTGGTGTAAAGGGTCAATTCCATTCCTTCTGCCTTTGCCGTTGCAAGAGCATTTACGGTTGAAGATAAATCCCTTGACGAATAGTTGGCTTTGATTGAGCTATTTGTACTAAAGTAACCGTCATGTAAAACAGAATTCCATGAGTTCCCACCAAGGATATTAGCAGACCAATTGTCCTGAATCGCATCGTAATAGCTCTGTTCACTTCCAGTCCACTTCAATATTGCATCTTGGAATTGAAGTGTATCGAATAGAGGACGAATGGTTGGCTGGGCCAAAGCAAAATGACCTGCCTTAAATTCGTAATCTCCCCATGATTCTAAATAATGTGGAAGAGCAGCAATATATTGTGCGGCAGAAGCTGTTTCATCTTCTTTCATGCTAAAGGCAACCGATAAATCTAATTTTCTCATCCCATCAGCAAATGCTTTTCCTTCGGGTAAGGTAAAGGCTGGATTGATCCCAACAGTAATGAGTCCTCCAAGTGTCCCAGCAACTACTGAATCTATAACTGCTTTTACCTCTGTTCCGTTTTCTTGGCGCGTCAAACGTGGGCTATCTGCGTCCATTACCTGACTTCCCAATGCATTGTTGATTGCAAGGACTAGCGCTTGTGCTCCTTGGTCTTGAATCCCCGAAACAACAACTCCCTTATCTCCTGCTGCTTTAAGTGCAGCAATGGCAGCGGTTACTTTCGCTTGATGTGCATCACTCAAAGTGCCAGAAACTGCTGTTCCCATCAAGGCGCCATAGATGTGTGCTAAAATGTTTTTTTGTGCTGATGGAGTTGCAGGCACACGATGGTCAGCCGCTGCTCCACTCAAGGTCATGTTCGCTTCAAACTGGAAATGTTTCGACATGCTAGCTTTTCCATGGTGTTTGTGTGGTACACGTGATTTGGAATAGCCCGAATCGTAACCTCCACCTTGCCAGTCACCCAATATATCTGCACCTACAGAAACAATTGTCTCCGCTTTACTAAAGTCATAATCGGCTAAAGCGCGAACCCCATAGGCCTCTTCAAAAGCGGCTACTGCATCAGATGAAGCAACCGTGTCAAATGAAACATGTTTAACATTGGGATATTTTGCTAAAAAGGCTGCAATGATTTTTGTCGTGGTAGGACTTGCAAATGTTTGGGTAAGAAGAACAACTTCTTTTCCTGTTACTGCTAGAGCATTTAACTTGGCACCTACCTGAAGGTGTAAATCTTCCCAACTAATATCGCTTGCATTTGCTTTTGGGCCCTGTAAGCGTTGGGTATCGTACATCGATAATACAGAGGCATGAACACGTGCATTTGCTCCTCCTAGCGTTGGTGCATCTGGATTGTTCTCTACCTTGATTGGACGCCCTTCACGTGTTTTAATTAGAATACTCCCATAATCAAATCCATCGGCTATTGCTGTTGCGTAATAGTTGGCAACACCGGGACGAATTTGTTCTGGCTGAACAACATAAGGCACAGACTTAATTACTGGTCCTTCACAAGCAGCAAGCGACGCCGCTGCGGTTGAGAATCCAACATATTTCAAGAAATCACGACGTGATGTACTACTGTCCTCTAGAGACTCTTTGTCTTCTAAAAATTCGTTTACTGGAACATATTCGGCAAATTCTTTTTGCTCTAGCTGATCAACTAAGGGAGAATTCTCGTTGAGTTGCTCTGCGTTTTTCCAATAGGTTTTATTTGCTGCCATAAGACATTATTCTGTTTAAGCTCGTTTTAATAGTGACACTTTCCACACTCTAAGCCTCCCATTTGAGCGACTGTGAGTTTTTCTACTCCATATTTCTTGGAGAGTGCCTCATGTATTTTTGAATAGTACTCATTGTTCTCAACCTTAACATTTGTTTCACGGTGACAGTTGATACACCATCCCATGGTTAAAGGAGAATATTGATACATCACTTCCATTTCTTCAACAGGTCCGTGACATGTTTGACATTCAATCTGACCAACTTGTACGTGTTGCGCATGGTTGAAGTACACAAAGTCCGGTAAATTGTGAATACGCACCCACTTCACTGGCTCTGTTTTTCCTGTGTATTGTTGGTTTTCTTCGTCCCAACCTACAGCGGCATATAATTTTTTAATTTCTTTGGTGTAGAAATCTTTGGTGTAACCATTTTCTAAATCTTCTTCTCCATTGTATTCGGCAATGTTCTGGTGACAGTTCATACACACATTCAAAGAAGGAATTCCTGAATGCTTGGACACCCGTGCTGAAGAGTGACAATACTTACATTCTATTTGGTTGGCTCCAGCGTGAATTTTGTGTGAATAATGGATGGGCTGAACGGGCATATATCCTTGGTCAACGCCAACTTGCATTAGGTAACCATAAGCAAAATAAGCACTGGATAAAAGTAGGAATACTACAGAAATTAGGACCAAGAATTGATTTTGCGCAAATGCTTGCCATAATGGACGGCGAGCTGGTTTTTCTTCTTTAGGGGCTAATTCAACTCCTTGTGCAGCGGCAATTTTTTGTAAGGTTCTGTTGACAAGAATCAACATCATGACCAGAATACCAAAAACAAGGGCTAATGCACCTAGAATAATATCGTTCGAAAAAGAATCTTGTGCAGCCACAGGAGCAGTAGTTCCAGCAGCTACGGCTTGTGCAGGTGGAGTATAATCGGTGTAGGCAAGAATATTGTCAATGTCTGAATCAGATAATAACGGAAAAGCCGTCATGGCAGTCTTGTTGTATTCTTCCCAAATGGCAACTGCTTGCGCATCGCCAGCTTTGATCATGGCTGAACTATTTTTTATCCAGCTGTACAACCACTCTTTATCATACTTGGCCGAAACTCCCTTCAATGCAGGGCCAACTGCCTTTTTGTTGAGCTTGTGACAGGCCGCACAATTGGCATTGAATAGTTTCTTTCCTGCCATTGGGTCGGCGTCCTGCGCATTTACAGTAAAAGACATCGTAATTACTAACGCTAGAACGATATTCTTTACTCCTGCGACAGCGTCAAGGCTAATCTTCCTCATACTATAATTAAATATTAATGTAGATCATCAATTTGATGCCTAAAATCCGACACAAAAATAAGACATAGCCCCCGTATTGGAAAAGGTTCTTATTTGCATTTCTCTAATTTGTATTGAGTCTAAATAAGCTGCTAATTTTGTTGAAGAAAATAAGAATAAACTTGAAAATTCTTTACTTTGTAGAATGAAGCAATGTAGACCAATATCCCTTATTTACTTTTTCCTAATAGCAAGTTTAGGTTCAACAGTTTTTGCCCAAGAAAAAACAAGTACTATAGAAACCTCA
>Ga0209138_1002464_pt1 | contig 14300 bp, 9 predicted proteins | sample SaaInl3SG_22_DNA_FD_184645 | JGI IMG/M metagenome (GOLD analysis project Ga0209138, IMG submission 184645) | Marine microbial communities from expanding oxygen minimum zones in the Saanich Inlet - ESP_153SG_22_DNA (SPAdes) (version 2) | ecosystem: Environmental > Aquatic > Marine > Intertidal...
TTGGTTTTCCATTATTACCTATAGCTTTGTTGAAAAACTTCTGTGCTGACATCTTCTGTCTCCGCCTAGTTAACAAGAAATCTACTGTATTTCCATACTTATCTACTGCTCGGTATAAATACATATCTCTGCCTTTTACCTTGATATATGTTTCATCCATTCGCCAACTATCACAAACCTGCTTTTTTCGCTTATGCATATTCTTCTCTACTTCTTTAGAAAAGTTAAACACCCATCTTTGGATAGTGGAATGGTCTACTTTTATCCCTCTGATTGACATCAATTCTTCCACATCTCTATAACTCAATGTAAATCTCAATTTAAAATAAACAGCTTGTAATATAATTACTCTAGGATATCGGTGACGCTCAAACATAATTTCAGTATTAGATGAAGTTGTAATCTAAACATTTATTAGTTACTCCAAGTTAATGCGACAGAACCCTAATTTATCGTTTTACCCATAGTGCCTGAAATGGCTCCCCTTGTGCTGAGCATTTGTCGAAGTAAGCGGATCCGTCAACACAGCATTCAGCGTTGGCCTATCGGCACGCCGAATGCTTAGTTATTGGCTGTTCGTTTCTTTACTTGTCATTCATGTTTACTAGAGATTATACCTATTAAGATAATAATGAGCAAGGGGGTATGTTTTTAAAGCTTCAAGAAAAATCTCGTCATTCTCATTTAATGACAATTCAACGTATTTAATTGCTTTACCATCTGATTTGACAGCTGCAAGTGCTATTTCCCTATCATTTTTTAATGAATTATCTGCAAATTGCAAAGCATTTCCATAGGCTCTGACCGCTTCAAGTACAATTTCTTTATCTTTTCGGAGTGCTGCATCAGCATATTGAAAGGCATAATTAGTATTTTTAACAGCTTGGAGAACAACCTCTGGGTCTCTTTTTAATTCTCGACTGCATTCCATTAAGTTCCCACCATATGTTTTAACTGCCTCAAGGGCAATTTGTTTATCTCCTCTTAACGAAATATCCACATATTCAAAATCCCCATAATAAGATTTAACAGCTTGAAGGACGATTTCTCTATCTTTTCGATATGAATAGCATGAATATTGGAGTGCACCCTTTCCTGATTTAATCGCTCCAAGCATTATTTCTTTATCTTTTTTTAGCGAAGTATGCACAAATTCAAGGGCTTTACCATTTGACTTGACAGCTAATAATACAATCTCTCTGTCTATTTTAAATATATCATCGGCATATTTTAAGGCTAAACCAAATAGTTTTACCGCTTTAAGAACAAAATCGCGGTCTTGTTTTAATTCATTCGATGCATGTTTAAAGCAGTTACTCCAAGAAAAAATAATTTTTTCTAGTCTAATCGATTTCAACGCTTCAAGAACAATTTCCCTATCATTTTTTAGTGAATCATCTGCAAATTCCAGAGCTTGCCCGTAGGCTCTGACCGCTTCAAGTACAATTTCTTTATCTTTTCGGAATGCTGCATCAACATATTTTAGAGGGTAGCCATTTCCGCCTCTAGACTTAACAGCTAGTAATACAAACTCTCTATTCTTTTTAAATATATCATCCGCGTACTTAAAAGATTGAGCATTGGATTTGATAGCTTGAGTTACAACTTCTTTATCTTTTTTTAATGATTCATCTACATATTCTAGTGAGAACCCATCTATTCTGACAGCATCTAGGACAAATGCCTTATTCTTTTTTAATGAGTCATCCGCAAACTCAAACAATCCGCATAGAGACCCCTCCCTAAGAGCGTGTAATACAATTTCTTTATCTTTTTTAAATGAATCATTAACAAATCTCAGTGCCCCACCGTCTTTTTTGACAGCTTCAAGCATCAATTCTCTGTCATTTCTAAGTGAATCATTTAAAAATAATAAGCTATATGAATCATTAAAGGCCTCCATCACAATCTGACGGTCATTTTTCCATTTCTCGTCAAGTTCTTCAAAAAGTGCAGATACATAACAGCCGAAATCCAACAGTTCTCGGAGAATCTCATATTTATTTGATTTATTTATTTTTTGGACGTCTGTTTTACTTAGATAGCCATTTTCGATGCAACGTAGTTGCCAGTCCTCGTCATTATCAGAAATATTTTCCCATCCAGGGTGATCATTTAATTCATCCATTTTTTCGTTTTAGATAGTTGTTCTAGAATGACAGCCAAACATAAGAATACACAATATATGTATTTTTTGTTTGGATAAACTATATGGTAACTAGTCATTTTTTTTGATAAATACACCATCAAGGATCTGTTTGATGATTAGTTGTAGTCATAAGAAGTTGTGTTTTTCCAATTATCAACCTCTTCTTCTGACCAAAACTCATCCGGTATAATTAGGCTTGAAAGTGCCTTAAATTTTCCTTCTAGATCAGTTATATAAGTTATGTTTGTTTGTAATTCATTTATTGCCTCATTTTTTACGGTGCTACCTTGGAGTGAAAATAATTTTATTATTAATTCGTTTCTTTCTTGGGTAGAATTAGTGTAGAAATGCATATCTACATAAGTTCCTAATTTGAATCTCCAATTATTGGTAAATAGTATTTCACAATAGATTATGTCATACCCTTTTTCCATGAGGTAGGCAATTAAATCTCTGGTTTTATCAAACTTCTTTCTTAGCAATCGGGTTGGATATTTAGTAGACTCTCTCTGTCTATATCCGGTATTTTTTTTATAATATATTTTATAAGATTGTATATCCAAAAAATTTAAATGGTTTAAGATCCAAAGATTGTTTGCGGAATGGTCAATTCCTATATCAAAACTATTATGATTGGAGTATAATTCAATACTATTAAAAAGACTAGATATGTGATGCATATTTTACAAATATATAAACGGTTTATTTTGGCTTGAATAATTACCAGAGTTTGTATTGCGTTCCAGGAGCATGTTTTCAGTAAATTATACTAAGTTTTATTTATATATCCACATTAAAGTTGATTTTTTAGGTTCTGTCGCATCTACCAAATTTAACCGATTTAAATTGATAAAATTCCAATGTTATAAAATAAACTCAATTGAAAATTAGCACTTTAGTTTTTTATCTGATTCCATTTTTCTTAAAAAAAAGCAAAAAAATAGACAGATGCGACAGAACCCAAATAGTTGAGTTTTAAAATAAGTAGAACAATTTAGTTGGTTCTGTCGGCTGAATAATAAATTTATTTGGTCAATAACTTTTTTAAAAGTATTTTTGAGTTTAGAAAATAAGCCATTTAAGAATGATTTTTTTTTAAATTTGATTAATTAACTAACTAAAAAAAGAGCCTATGCTTAGGTTCTTTTTTTTTGTCATACAGTTTTATTTTGTCAGAGTCGGTAATTGTTCACGTAATGATATAGTTTAACGGTTATTTTGGTGATGTTTTTTAGTATACTTAAGCCTCATTCAAGTCCTCAATTACAACCTTTTCTTTAAATTATAAATATTGTATTAGTACAAAGCGTAGGATCTAATTTGATTTCCTTACTAAGTGGTTTCTCTAATTTTAACATTTCTGTTAAATGATTGCACAGTAACTTTTTAACCATTATTTTGTGCTTGAATTTGTTGTTAGTGATCTTATATTTTCAATTAAAAAAAGCAAAGCTCTAACTCAATAGCAGGTTTTTTAAATAAAAAAAAATGAAACAAGTACAATTAGCGATTTGTCATAATAACTTTTTTTGCCCAGCAACTGGACATCTAATTATGTCAGATGAAGATTTTGACGCTTCTCCGGCTTTACTTTTTTGCTACTTAGAAGAAGAGGGTAATTTTATGTTTATTCAACCATGGTTAATACCAGACTTAGAAAAGGCGGGTTTATATTATCATGGTGATATTCCTTACATGAACATCGAAAAGTTTAGATCTTTTTTAGTTAAGAGGGATTTACCGGATGTTTATTTAAATTTTGAGATAACGATTCTTGCTCCTGCACGTTTCTTGGATTCTACAATTCATATTTGTATTGATATGGAATATAATATCGAAAAGGATTAATGTGGTTTGACGATTTTTAAGCTCATTTAATCGATGGCTTTGATGTGTTTATTCTACGGATTCACTACTTTTTTCATCAAGAAAAGTCCTTTTTTGGTCTCTATAAACCAAAATGAATAATATATCTATAATTGTAAAAACAGAGATTATGGAGACTTCTGTAATAAAATAGTTTAACATCTGTGCTAACTTTATTTTTTTAATGATTTTATGGCATCAACTTATCTAATAGATACCAACAATATATTCGCTCATTATTTCAAAGACACGCAACTTGCGCCTTATCTGTTTGCTCTTTCTAAAAGGATGCAAGAAGGACACGTTTGTCTTAATTTGAATGAACTTACTTTTGATAAAGAATTTTGGAAGGAGTTCGATGGAAACCAAATAATAAAAGATGATTTTCCAGAGAATTCCAGTCTCGTTGGAAAAACCTCAAATGATAACCGACCATTTGTTCTAGCAAATAATAAATTATATCAGAGCCGAAATTATTTTTACGAGACGAAAATTATTGATAAGCTGAAAGAGCTTGTTGGAGAAGGAATGGCAGAATTTGAATCGAGAAAAAGAGCTTTGTTGCAGCAAAGTGATTTTCTGAAAAAATTGCAATCAAAAGATTCGAACTTAGCAACTTTTTCTTCAGAAGAAAAACCAGATTGGCAACTAGTGGCTGCCATTCAAAGTACTTTGAATAACGTGACTATCGTCACAGGAGGGCCGGGAACCGGAAAAACAACGACAGTAGCGAAAATATTAGCGCTTCTCAATAAAGTAGACCCCAAATTAAAAATTACAATGACCGCTCCAACTGGAAAAGCTGCTGCACGTATGAAAGAATCGTTGCAGGCTTCGTTTACGGACGAGCGCAATAAACAATTTGATATAGAAGGAAAAGTCAATAATTTGGATGCCAAAACAATCCACCGTTTGTTAGGTGCTGTTTATCAATCTCCATTTTTTAAACATAATAAAGAGAATCCATTAGATTTTGATGTAGTCATTGTCGATGAAGCTTCAATGATTGGAGTTGGACTTTTTGCAAAACTGCTGGATGCACTGAAACCATCTAGTCGTTTAATTATTTTAGGGGATTCAGAACAATTGGCTTCCGTAGATTCGGGGAGTTTATTCGGAGATCTGTGTACAGGATTAAAACCCAATGAAAATAAGTTTTCCAAGGAGCAGCTACACTTTGTTAATTCTTTTTTAGCAAAAGATCGACAACTCGGTCAGGAGTATAAATTAAAAAACGCAAATACGTTTTTAGATGAGCACTTAATAAGATTAAAAAAGACCTACCGTTACGATCAGGATACGAAAATGGGCCAATTCACCAAAGCGGTTATTAAGGGAGAAGCTGAGAAGCTTGAGATTGTTTTAGCTCTAAATGATGAATCACTGATACTTGATCAAGCATACGATGAAGGTCTTTTTAATACATTTATCAAAGGCTACAAAGAATTCATAGAGGAAGAAGACATAAAACAAGCATTAAGGAAATTAAATCATTGCCGTGTATTGTGCGCAGTAAGACAAGGAAGTCAAGGCGTTTACAGAATAAATACTCAGATTGAAAGTCTGTTAAAAGCAAGCTTTAATCGGAAAAAAGATGACAAAGGAATTTCGTATTTCAATCCATCGGATGGGTTTTATCACAATCAGCCAATAATGGTAACGAAAAATACACCTCAAATTGGACTTTTTAATGGAGATGTCGGAATCGTTCGCAAGAATGCAGAAGGTAGATTAAAAGCTCATTTTGTGAATGCTAAAAAGGAAAAAAATAGGAAGGAGTTCATTTCGATTAATCCTGCCGTAATTCCTGAATGGGAAACGGTTTTCGCTATTACAATTCATAAAAGTCAAGGTTCTGAGTTCAGTGAGGTATTGGTAATCCTTCCCAAAAATCAGGAAAACCGAATATTAACCCGTGAATTGTTGTATACAGGTATTACACGAGCAAAGGATAAAGCAATAATTCAATCCAGTTTGGACTTGATCAAAAGCACGACTGAAAAAGCCGTTAACCGGGTTTCAGGAATTCAGGAACGTATTCTGTTTACATCAAATAATCAATAAGCAAATGGCACTTTATCATTATACCGAAAAAACAGAAAGTGAGTTGGTCAAAAAGTTGACTGAAAAATTGGGGGAGCAAAAGTCAGTTTTTACTCCGCAATGGATTGCTTCGGGTCACAACTCAACGAATAATTACCTCATTGATACAATCGCCAATCAAAATGGAATCGCAGCCAATATAAAGTTTAAACAGGTAATTCCACTTATCGAAATGATTCATACTTCGCTGGGATTGGTACCCGATAAAAGAGAGCTAATACGAAATGAGCAATTGATTTGGTTTATCGATGATGTATTGAAGTCTGAAGGTTTTAATCAATTGCCCGAAGCTGAAAAAGTAAAAGATTTCATTGAAGAGAAACCACTTAAGAGTTTTACGCTTGCTGAAAAAATAAATGGATTGTTTAGTTCTTATCAAGAAGAAAAGCCTATGCTTACAGCAAAGTGGAATAATGCTGAAACCTTAACAGAAAATCCAGATGAAATATGGCAAGCGTTTATATGGCAAAAGCTAAAAAATAATTTTGGAGATCACATAAGAGATTTGTCTACCATCTTTAATGAGATCAAAGAGGCGCTGCAAAAAAAAGCATCTAAAAGTGAACTTAAAAAGTTATTCCCAACCTTGTTCTTTTTCGGCAATCTTCCTTATACGAAGCAATTAGTAGATCTTCTTGAAGTACTTGCTGAAACCATTGATATTTTTGTGTTTAGAAGGATTTTTCCTGCTAAGAACGATAATCCCATTATTAATAACCTCGGAAGTTTCATTCAGCGTGATGAAAAACTCTGGGAGAAAATAACGGCTGAACAATCGTCTGAATCAGAATCCCTATGTCCCAAAAAAAATCTCCTGGGAGCACTACAACAAAATCTCGTCGAAAACACAAAAGATAAAATCGATTATAATGCCTCGGATGATTCGCTAGTAATTGCCAGTTCCTATACTGTTAGTAGAGAAGTGGAGGCATTATACCATCACCTTATTTATTTATTCAAAACAAATGAAGACCTGGCGGCAAAAGATGTTTGTGTTGTTATTCCCGATATGGAAAGTTATGCTTCTGCCATTAAGACCTATTTCGATTATTCGAATAAGATAGATCATGCAGGCAATCCAAAGCAACTCATTCCTTATACGATTTATGATACAAGTCGCCGTGTTTATGCTTCGCCTTATTCAGCGATAGAAGCTTTGTTGTCTTTAGAGCTAGATGGTTTTACTTCTAAAAATGTCCTTAAATTACTGGATTTTGATTTTATTCGTGAACGCTTTGGGTTTAAGGATACAGAACTTTTGTATCGTGCATTGGACAAAGCGAATATTCGTCACGGTTTATCAGGAGACATTGAATTAGAAACGGATCTAGTTTCTTGGCGCTATGGCTTAAAAAGATTGATTTATGGTTCATGTCTTCCACCTGATTCTCAAAATGAGATTATCAATTTTGAAGAAACAGAATTCTTTCCAGTAGTCGACTTTGAAGAATCGAGTAGATTTGAATTGTTCAAGTTGTCGGAATTTATTGAGACCTTATACAACTGGCTAGAGACAAGGTCGCAAATAAGATCTTTAAATCAGTGGGTTGAATTTCTAGAAGAAGAAACCTTGAATGTTTTTATTAGTCAGGAAGTTTATGATACCTCTAAATTTAGAAGGTTATTAGGTCAGCTTCATCAGGTATTTGATCATGGTATAAATAACACGTACAATTTTGAAGTTATTCGCTATTATACTGCGGGTGCTTTAGTAAATATATCAGACGGCGAAAGTTTGGGATTCGGCGGTGTGCGTTTTGTTTTTCCGAGTATGTTTTTATCTGTTCCGGCTAAAGTTTATGCTTTTTTAGGGTTGAACGGAGCTGATTTCCCGAGAAAAGTGACACGGGTGAGTTTTGATTTGAGTGATAAAGATCGTTTGACAAAAACAGATTACGATAAAAACCTCTTTTTAAATATACTATTGGCAGCAGAAGAAAAGTTGTACTTGAGTTACATCGGTAGCAACACAAAAGACAATTCTGAAACTCCCCCTTCAAGTTTAATCAGTGAGTTGGAGTCGCATTTAATTCAGTTTTTGAATCAAGATGTTGACACGTTAACGATAAGACATCCTTTACACTCGTTTAGTTCTAGGTATAATCAAAAGGAGCACCCATTACTCGTGCATTATCATATGTCGAAAGTGGAAAGCAGTGATGAAATAATGAAGGAAAGTCAGTATGAATACAATAGTGATGATAGTAGAGAAAACGTAAAAAAAGTTATTCAGTTGAATGACTTAACTAACTTTATGGAGGATCCAACAAAACATTATTTTACCAAAACACTTGGTATTTATATTTCTGATCGTTCGATAGAATTAGAAGAAACAGAGTTATTTTCTTTAGATGCTTTGCAAAGTTGGAAAGTGAAAGATGAACTCGTTATATCAGATCTTAATGACGGTATTGTTGACGAAAAAGCATTAAAAATGAGAGGTTTATTGCCATTGTCTAATATAGGGAAAAAAACGCTTGAAGACTTGCAGAAAGGTATTCAGCCGATTCTGGAAAACGAAAAATTAAAAGAATTAATAAAACTAGGACCAAAAGCAATAAAACCCATTAAGTTAGAATTAGATGATTTTATAATTGAAGGCAAATTAAATTCAATGTATGATGACACTTTGCTTTTTGTCACCCCTTCTAAAAATAAAGCAAAACATCAAATTCGATCGTTGATGAATTATTATGTAGCTTTTTGTCAGGGAGCGGTAGCGAATTTATTGTACGTAACTATTGATGGTAAATCAAAGCAAGTATCCTATGGCAGGCAAGATGAAGAAAAGATACGGCAAATTTTAAGTTCGTGGTGTAAAAAGTATGAAGATGGTAAGAAGGACTTGATTTATTTTGATTCGTGTTTCATAGAGAAACCGAAGCTTTCTTCTTTGATGATAGATAGAGCGGTGTTAAATGTCAATAAATTAAATGGAATTATTCTTTATGGAACTATTTTAAATAGTTTTGAGTCCTCAATATTTCCTTCTGAATATTTCAAGCATATAGCACAAAATGACGGTTTTTTATCCATTAAAAAAGCCAACTCCTTTTTTGATATGTATAACGATATTAAAGAATTTACCAAACCATTAAACAAATAATCAGTATGAGTGATTTTAACGTAAAAACGGTTAGGTTAGAGGGTAACAACACTATTGAAGCCAGCGCAGGAACAGGGAAGACATACTCCTTGGCAATTTTGGTGCTGCGTTTATTGTTAGAGAAAAAACTTTCTATAGAGCAAATATTATTGGTGACTTTTACAGAATCGGCAGCAGCAGAATTAAAAGAGCGTACTGCAAAATTTATTCGTTTGGCGTTTAAAGAAACGCAAGAAAAAGGTTCTAGTAAAGAAGGGAATATAGAAGATATAATTGACAAGTCGAAACTAGAAAAAGAAGAGCAGAGAAGACTTCTTCAACAAGCTTTATTGGATATTGATAAAGCGACTATGACTACCATTCATTCTTTTTGTAAGCAAACTCTGATTGAATTTGCGTTTGAAACGGGTCAGGAGTTTGGAAAAGAATTGGTAACAAATACTTATGATATTGTCTTGGAAGAGGTTAACCAATATATGCGATCCCTCGAATATCAACAAAATTTTGAAATTTTAAGTGAGCTAAAAATTAATGATAGAAGTAAGATTATAGATGCGGTTGAAAAGAAAATTGTTGGTGTTGAATTTTATGGCTTAATTCAAACGAATGACTTGTATGAGTTAACTAATTTAATTGAACAGAAAAAAAGTGAGGTAATAAGTAAATTTGATCATAATTTAGATTCTTATAGAACCACTGTAAATTCGTTTGACAAGAATGGTTATAAAAGGTCAAGTGCTTTAAAAAAAATAGTTAGCGCAGTATCTTTCTATGAATATTTAGGTGGTAAATCTATTGGATTCCATTTTAAGGAGTTATTTGCAGATGAAATCGATATAGTTAGAAGAAATATCTCAGAAGTTCAAAATATTAAAAATTACGTTACTCATTACCACCTTAAGTATATTGCAGAACAAATTATTCCTAACGTCAGGCTTAAATTATTAGAAAAAAATGCACTAACGTTTAATGAGCTCATCCAGTCGCTTTATAATGCGCGCGAAAACCCTGATTTGATCGAGCTTATGCGAGAAAAATACAAAGCAGTTTTTGTGGACGAATTTCAAGACACTGATCCTCAGCAATATGGTATTTTCAAAACCTTTTTTCAAGACAGTGATGAAACGGTATTATTCGTAATTGGGGATCCAAAACAATCGATTTACGGCTGGAGACAAGCGGATGTGGAAACGTATAAATCGGCCAGAGATAGTAGTGGAATGAAGCGACTAAAGATGAATACTAACTATCGTTCATCTGCTCCTTTTATTGATGCTGCCAACAACTTTTTTGAGCTGGATGCTCACTCTAAACTTAATTATATTAAGGTTAAAGCAAATGATACAAATACTGTTGTTGGCTTAGTAAAAGATGATGAAGAACAACCTGCTATTCAACTAGTCAAAAGTGATTCAGAACAAGATGCTAAAGATTTTACGAAAGAAGTCTTTCATTATTTATTTTCGAAGGAAATAAAATTAAAAAAACACCAAAATGGAAGAGATATAATCTCAAAAGTTTCTCCTGCAAATGTTGCTGTGTTAGTTCGTAACCGCTATGAAGCAAATGATACAAAGAGGGTTTTAGACAATATGAAAATTCCTTCGGTAGTCATTGCTGAACAAAATGTTTTTGAATCCCAAGAGGCCAAAGAGTTAAGGATTATACTAACTGCTTTACTCAATATTTCCAAAAGTAATGTGCAGTATGCATTGATTACGAAAATGATTTCTGTATCTATTGATGAACTCTGGAAAATTGATGATGATGTTGTTCTTCCGTTATTTTATGAATGTAAATCAATTTGGGAAAAGGAAGGTATTTCTAAAATGATGGAGCATTTTTTTCAGTTCTTCAATGTGATTGAACGTCACAGTGGAGATCCTATTGGGGGTCATCAAATTTTAGCGAATACACGTCAGATTATCGAGATTCTTCAGACTCAAACGCTCCGACAAGCGCTTACTCCAACTGAAGTTCTAGTATTCCTAACCAATCAAATTAAGAATCCAGATGCCAACAACGAAGCTTATCAGCAATCTGTGGAAAATGATGAAAAAGCAGTGAAGATTATGACGATTCACAAGGCGAAAGGATTAGAATTTGATATTATAGTGTTACCGTATTTGAATTCAGAAATTAAGGAGAGGGGAGCTTTTACAAGTTTTCGAAAAGAGTTAAAGGGTAAAGGTAAATACTATTTTGTGCTAAAAGGGACAACCGGCGAGCCATTAGAAGCATTCAATAATCAACAACAAGAAGAAAACGAACGTTTGTTATATGTGGCTGTAACTCGTGCCAAATACAATGCGTTTATATTTGGTGAATCAGGTGAACATTTATTATCTCCTTACATAAATGGTCTGGAAAGTCAAGGACTATCTGTTGAATTCTCTAGTTTTCAGGAAGCAAATCCGAAGAGTGAATTGTCGGGTTTTACTTCTGTTACTAAAGTTCAGCAGAAATTAGTATTAGGTGAACTGTCTCTATCCGATAGCAATTACCATAAATTAAGTTATTCTTTTTTAGCCAGTAAGCATGCACATCATCCCAAAGAAGAACTAGAATTCTTTGATGATACTAGCTATGACTATTTTATTTTTAAAGAATTGCCTAGAGGTGCACACATAGGAAATGTACTTCACGATATGTTTGAGTTTTCTGATTTTACGGACGATGGTAAGTGGAACGTTAGAATTGAACAAGCATTGCGTAAATTTTACCCTTCTGCTTTGCAGGATGAGGAGAAGAAGCGCTTGTATGTCACTCAATTGAGTCAGCTCATGAGTCTTGTAGTAAATACACCGTTCACTATCGATCAAACAGTGATCAAGCTTTCAGATATATTGAATGAGAAGCGCATCAATGAATTAGAGTTTAACTTTCCAATAACAAAAGTGTTCAATCCAAGTGAATTGGAAAAGGTCATAGATAATAGTCTAGACCGAAGAGAAATTGCTACCACCAGTTCGAATGTTCGTGGGATGATGAATGGCTTTGTTGATCTATTCTTTGAGCATGAAGGCAAATATTATATTCTTGATTGGAAATCAAATTTCCTAGGCGATCAACTAGAAAAATATTCTCCAGATAAATTAGTGGATGCAATGAGTGAAAGTAATTACCACTTGCAATACCTCCTTTATTCTGTTGCCATAGATAAGTTTATAAGTAGTCGATTAGGTGGTGGGTACTCTTTTGATAAGCATTTTGGTGGAGTGGTTTATGTTTTCTTGAGAGGTGTACGAGAAAAATCCTCTTCTGGTTTTTATACGCAGACTGTCTCGAAAGCAGAACTTGATAAGTGCAGAATTGTTTTAGAAGGGGGTAGTGTTGTTTAATTAAATTCCAATATTACACATCTTCTTCAAATTATTTATTTTTAGGAGTAGGCAGAATCAATTCATTAAAATTATTTTCTAAAATACTTTATACACACCCTCAGTCACATCTAATTCGGAATGTGTTATATGAATCAATTCATCTTCAAGATTACTTTCATAATAAATAAACAATGAAATTCTTGAAAATTCATATCCTGTTTCCTTTAGTTCTTGATAGTTTAGAGGAAGAAGTTCAAATAAATCTAATTCTTCTGCACTGCAGTCTATAGGAAAGTCAGGCAGTTGTTTGTATTTGTCTTTAGCATCAAGCAGAATGAAATCATTAAAATTATTTTCTTGTAAAGACTTCTTTATTTGTGATTTAACTTTATCAATTATTACTTTTATTACGTCTATTTCCTCTTCGAAATCGATGCAACATAGAATTTGGTTAATAATCGAATTTTTATCTAGGAAATGTTTTAATTTTTCAGTGTGCATAAAGTCTTTTTTAATTTATTAATATTAATCAATGTTTAAGATTTTTCTTTAAATTCCTTTTTTTATGCGGGAGGCACTGATAATTTCCTCATCTTTTTTAAATTGAGGGGCAATAAATTTTAGCGCAAGACTACAACTTTTTAGTGCGGTTAAGGTTAATTTTCTATCTAAATAAAAATTATCAGAATCATTACTTGCTAAATCTAGATTAATCATGTTATTAGACCAATAGAATCTCAAAATCATTCCATTTACTTCTGCGGCTGAAATTACGAAGTCATAGTCTGATTTTACACTAGAGTCGGCATACTTAAATGCGTATTCAGATGTTTTTAGACCACTTAAAATTAATTTTTTATCTCTTCTAGATGCTTGATCAGTGAATTTCATATAATGCCCATTGGAGTTTCGTATATGATGATTAATTTTTTGAATAAATTTGTTAGATGTAAGAAACTCTTTTTTGAAATGATCAAAAAGAATACTTGGATTTCTTTCTATAACTGAACAAATAAACTCAACATCATTTTTCAAATTGTCATTTAAAAAATTGAAAATCAAGGGGTCATAATGCATACACTTGAGTGCAAATTGATGATCAGAAAGTAAATCATTAGGTATCTCGTCTAAGGACAGATTAGGTGAAGTAGGAGTATCGTATTCCTCCATTATTTCGATATTCCTCTGATACTCTAATAATTCATTATAACTTTTGATTTTTGATTTATATAGATCTAGAGCTTCTGAATGTGTCATAAAATTATTTTTTTAGAATAAACAAGATCATTTTAAAGTATGTTAAATTAACTCTTAATAAAAGTACTAAAAACATAATTATTACGCAAGAAAAGCAATGAGACAAAGACTTACCTTAGGTTCTTGTTAATGCAGCCAATAAAGTTGGTCTTTAAGTTTAAAAAGCTTTCAATTGCTCCCCTCAAACTTTTAACTATTGACTGATTTACGTCTTTTCATTTTTTTTCTTTTTCAAATTTCTTATGTAATAGACGTACTCAAAGTCACCGTTTATAACATCATCGAATATTCGCATTTTTATTGTTTCTACACTTTCAAATGTTAAATTTAAGAAAGGTTCTAGAGGGATTGTATATTCACTGTTGAGCTTGTATGCATAAAGTTTTGGTTCTGTCGCATTAACTAAAAAATCACTATTTGAAGCCTAATTCATATAAAACGAAAAAACCATAAATCGTTGAAATAATATGAGTTAACTTTTTAAATAATCAAGTAA
>Ga0209138_1002465_pt1 | contig 14298 bp, 13 predicted proteins | sample SaaInl3SG_22_DNA_FD_184645 | JGI IMG/M metagenome (GOLD analysis project Ga0209138, IMG submission 184645) | Marine microbial communities from expanding oxygen minimum zones in the Saanich Inlet - ESP_153SG_22_DNA (SPAdes) (version 2) | ecosystem: Environmental > Aquatic > Marine > Intertidal...
AGTCTGCCTTGTTGAGGCTCATCAGGAACATGTTGACATGATACCCCTTTCGATACGTCCGGCTATCGAGGGGGTAGGTCCCCGGGATATTGTCGTAGTCTCTTTCCATAAAATCTCTCTATCGAACGCATTGTCGGTCAACGATACTATTGATCATCGGTGAAAACCTGTGCTTGTGGAAACGATCTATTCACAATCAAGAAAGAGACTGAAGCATAACAAAAAATAGTCGTATGCGCTGGACTCAGATTCCAAATAAAATCACTATGATCTTGATATCAATTAAGTCTTTAAACTCATTTTCTGAGGTTGGGTGATTTGGATGATGCATAACTGGAACGAACAAGTTGATGGTCTAATCGGGATCATCGAAACTATGCGTACGAGTGCGGATCATCGTGAATTAATCGCGATAGCCGGTCCGCCAGGGTCGGGAAAGACGACCTTAGCTAAAACCCTGACTGATCGCCTCGCTCATTGCTCCTACATATCGATGGACGGATTTCACCTTGACAATCCCATACTCATCCAAAAAGGTCTACGCAACCGTAAAGGCGCACCCGAAACATTTGACGTCGGTGGGTTCATGCACCTACTTCAGCGCCTCAAGAAGAAAGAAGAGGTATACGTTCCTGATTTCGATCGGCAGACCGAGCGGACCATCAACTGCGCATATCCGATACCCAACCATCACGACTTAGTAATCGTTGAGGGGAATTATTTACTGCTCGATGAGCCCATTTGGAGAGACTTGGACGACCACTGGGACTTAGCCGTGTTCCTCAAAATTGATCTAGATACGATTAAGACACGGCTGATGAAGCGCTGGGAGACGCATGGCTTCGATCGACAAAAAGCCGCTCATTGGGTTGAATCGAACGACATCCCCAACGCAGAGAGAGTACTAAAACATAGGGTCCCCGAAGACGTCACGCTCCATGCATCAGACTAATCATTGACTGGCCCAGAATCCCGGTGCTCGCTCTCTTAGCCTGACGAGGCGATAAACCATCTCTGTTTTCGGGACTAGAAGTCCATGTTGCTGAGCTATCCCACAGACAAATCCGTTGAGCGCATCGATCTCGGTTAATCTGCTCTGCTGGAGATCTTGCACCATCGAGGGCTTGTGGTAGGTGTGGTTTGCACACGCCATATCAATCAACCCATGCACGTCGTCCGCAGAAACATCTACGCCCTCAGCCAACCCGACTCGGATCACTTCATCCGCTATTTCGTGAGCCAATCGCTTTCCGTCTGAAAACTGCTCCAACAAACCCGGCGAACCATCCACCAGCGCGCAGAGACCATTCATGGCGACATTAAAACATGCCTTGTTCCAGATCCTCACCTCTGGCTCGGATGTTAATTCAACAGAAAACCCAGCGCAGCAAAGTAAATCGACCACCTCTGCCGCGGAACTTAACCCCCCTTGGACCACGGGGCCTAGCCAAGACTTTGCCTGCCCGTGAGTTTCTACATTGCCAGGGCCACGGAGATCAGCCGGCACCATTGTCACGCCATGAGTGACCATCGATGGATCTTTCGTTAACTCCACAAGACGCTGCCCATGGCCAAGACCATTTTGCATTGTCACCAAGTGTGCCAAAGGCATGCGCAAGACAACCGCCTCAGCAGCGGCCACCAAATCTTGGGCTTTGGTAAAAAAGATACAGACATCTGTAACATCGGCCCTCTGGATCGAGCACGCCTTTACACGACTAGAATCGACCTCTCCATCGATCTCAAACGTGATCCCGTGGGAGTTGATGCGATCGAGAACACTTTGATTCCTCCCAATTAATTGAACTGGCGTCCCACTCTTCGCTATTCGAGCGGCGAATAATGTACCCAAAGCGCCAGGGCCGATAATCGATATATTCACACTATCCACCGAGTACTGTTGGTAACCAAAGAACCAGCCCGGGGAACATCAGTATTAGAATGACTCGTAAGATTTCTGATGCAAAAAATGGCGTCACACCCTTAAAAATAGTTGCCATTGGAACATTTTTAGCCATTGCAGAAATAACAAAGACATTCATTCCGACGGGTGGAGTGATCAAACCCAATTCCACAACGATCAGCGCCAAGATCCCGAACCAAATTTTTAGATCTTCAGTGTTCATTCCAAAATCGAGATCAACAATCACCGGCCAAAAAAACGGGATGGCTAATAAAATCATTGAGAGTGAGTCCATCAGACACCCAAGAATTATTAATCCGAGGAGAAGAAAAATCATAATCATCATGGGCTCGAGACCAGAGCCACCAAGGATTTCAGCTAAAGCTTGAGGGACCCCCCCTCTTGCCATGAATATTTTGAGCATCTCTGCTCCTAGCAGTATGAGAAAAATCATACCGGTGGTCTTCGCGGTATCTAATCCAGCAAGTTTGAGATCTAGTATCGACACCCTGCCTCGAATGAACGCGTATCCACCGACTAAGAAAACCCCGACAGCTGCGGCAGGAGTTGGATTGAATACGCCAAAAAATATCCCACCGATCACGCAACCGAATATCAAAAGGACCGGTAATACGCCGAACGTAGCTTGCCAAAACTGATCACGTCCGATTCGATCACGAGCCGGACCGCTATTCGGGAAGACACGGACGTAAATCATGATCGTGATCAAAAATAGGATGACCGCGATGATTCCGGGCACAAACGCAGCCATAAACATAGTGACAATATTCGCCTCTACTAGGATGGCATAGATCACGAGTACGACCGAAGGTGGAATCAAGATCCCCAGAACCCCACCCGCCGCGAGCGTTCCAGTGGCTAGAGATGGTTGATATTTATATTTCTCAAGCTCTGGGAGTGCGACCTTGCCCATTGTGGAGGCTGTAGCAAGAGAGGATCCGCACACCGCCCCAAAGCCAGCACAAGCGACAATAGCAGACATTGCAACACCGCCTCTCGCCCAACCAAGCCAGGCATTCGCGGCTCTGAATAACTCCTGACTCAGTCCCGCTCTGGAGGCTAAATTTCCCATCAAAACAAACATCGGGATAACCGAGAGATCGTAAATCGAAAACTGAATATAGGTCAGATCCTTCAGCTGGGATAAGAAAATTGCTGGGCCATTTAAGACCGTGACACCGATCCCTCCTACCATGATCATCCCGAAGGCGATCGGAATTCGCAACGCGATTAAGATGATCAGGCTACCTAGCCCCGCTAAACCGACGACTAATTCATGTTCCACTAATGATGTTCTCCAAGAGCCTCATGGATCGGTGAATTCGCAGCTTTTTCCGGAAATATCAATGTGATCACCGCAGCGATAGTCCACAGGGCTAAAGAAAAGAGAGCGGGCACAAAGGCATACCAAATAGGTATCTGCAGTATTGTCGTTGTTTCCAAGTAGGTCTGATAATCCAATAACCCCGCATAGGTGCGCGACACCAGGAGCAGAGAAAAACCAATAGCCAACAGTGAGCCTGCGCGACTCAAAAACCTGACGACATTATCCGGCGCTTTCGATGTAAAAATATCAGCCGACACATGAGCGAATGTCAGTTGACAATACGGAAGGAACATAAACGCAGCAACCGCCACCAGCATTTGCGTCAGCTCAAAATCCCCAGGAAATGGCTTCGCAAATAAAAATCCAGTCACTGAAGAAATCGTTGCCATCACAACGACAACAGCTAAAACACAACAGCCAGCCAGCGCCCACCATTCGATGAAACGAATAGGGAGCTCAATGAGCCCCCTTCGTACCGATAACGAATTGATCATTCAATCACTTGGAATGCTTGGCTACAAGCTTACGTGCAGTATCAACCAACTGGCGACCATCAATTCCTTTTTCCCCCACTTCACCAATCCAACGATCAACGACAGGTTCAATTGCTGTGCGGAAGGCCTCTGTTTCAGATTCAGTTAACACAACGTGCTCGTTACCAGCCTTGACAGCAACACCGATCCCACCTTTGTCTGAGTTTGACCAGATCGTTCCGACCTCAGCGACCCAGGCTTCAGAATTAACCTCATCGATCGCTTTCTGAATATCAGCTGGCAGAGAATTCCATGTGTTTTGATTCATCGTCACCTGGAAGGTTGTGGTACCAAAACGAACACCATTATGACCCTCAATTTGATATTGAGTTAAGTCCTGGAGCTTAAGCGGCGGAATGATTTCCCACGGAATTAGTGCCCCATCGACAACTTTCTTCGACAACGCTTGTGGTAGCGCAGGAACAGGCATTGCAGTAGGTGCAGCACCCAGCGCTTCGATTACCCATGAACCAGTCCGAGTTGGAATACGTAGCTTCATCCCGGCAACGTCTGCGGGTGTACGAACCAGTTTATCTACCGTGTGAATCGCCTGTCCCTGGTGGACATGCAAGAACATCACCTTAGTTCCGGCATACTCTTCAGCCAGATACTCGTCAAACATTTCACGCATCGCAAGGTTTGTGGCACGAGGATCATTCGTATGGATGAACGGAAGCTCAAAAACCTCAGTCCGCGGGAACAAACCAGGTGTGTAGCCGTTAACAGTCCAGACGATATCGACGACACCATCCCGGGCTTGCTTGATCAACTGTGGGGGTTTACCACCCAGCGACATCGCCGGGTAAATGTCAATTTTGACTCGACCACCAGTCTTTTCCTCAATTTGCTTAGCCCATGGCTCTAGCATCTTCGTATGTGCTGGGGCCTTTGGCCCGAGCAGATGGTGTAACTTCAGAGTGTAGTCAGCCGCAAAAGCAGAGCCTGCTACGAGTAGTGATCCTACGACCCCTACGACCTTGCTCACCAAGTTTTTCTTCACCGTCATCTTATTTTTCTCCATATATGCGTTTCTGTGTTGCAGATACTCTATTGATAACAAAACTAAATGCAATAGTCCGTCGATTTGTTGACGGCTGATAAACTACATTCAGCGTAGGGTACTCGGTTGAACGAAGTCAGCTACAATCACTCAATCGACTCTGGAAAACATATGCCATCACTTTCTAGCAAACAACAATGGTTGGTTACGGTCATCACTGTGCTCTGTGGAGCTGTTTGCGGGGTCCATATCGCGAAGCTTGGGCCTTCGATGACTGCAATCATTGACGAATATTCGATGTCGCTTACTGAAGCCGGAGTGCTAGCCTCGACCTTCACACTGTTAACGATTTTTGTCGGTGCGTATGTCGGAAACCTGATGCCTCGAATCGGGGTTAAGCGACTGATTTGTTCGGCCATGACGCTCGCCACTGCGGGCGGCATCGTAGCACTGGTCTCAGCAGACTATGCTGCGCTGATTTTCGGCCGAGCACTCGAGGGTATAGGTCTGATCATCATGATGATCGCTGGTCCGACCGCCGTGTCAATGTTCACAGACCTTGACTCTCGCGCTAAACATATGGGGCTTTGGGCAGCTTTCATGCCTCTGGGTACCGGATTGAGTTTTCTGTTGGCTCCTTACATCATCCCCACAGATGGTTGGCGCGGTCTCTGGTTATTTTCCATTATTTTCTCAGTTTCGAGTCTCATTGGTGCAGTACTTATCATTCCGAACGACGAGCAGCCGATGTCATTCTCGGTCGACAAGCAAAAACTCCGGAAAACATTTGCCCAAGCACCACTAATATGGCTAGGAATCGTATTTGCGATGCACTCGCTTGTTTTTCACGTGATTCTTCAGTTTATTCCGGTCTATGGAACACAATCTCTACAGGCCTCGTTCACAACTATCTCGCTCGTGATTGGAGTATTTTGCACCCTCAATGTGTTTGGGAATCTGATCGCCGGCAACGCGATACATCGAGGCGTCGCCCCCAGTAGCCTCATACAGATTCAATTTGTTGTCGTTCCAGTTTTGGGCCTAATTGTATTCGCATCAAATTTTCCTGATTTTGTCAAACTCGGGACGATTTTGCTTGGAGCGTTTTTCACCAGCATGGTCCCGACATCTTGCTTTACGTTAATCGCAAAACTAGCAAACGAGCCAGGTGATATCCCGGCCTACAACGGCTTGATGCTCCAAGTTCAGGGGGCAGGAATTCTGTTCGGGCCATCATTAACAGGCTGGGCAGTTGAGTTTTTCCAATCCTGGAGCGTCGCGGGAATTATTTTTGTGGGAGGATCAGCAGCCATTTTACTGATCGTTTACGTTAAACTCAGACCTCTAACGAGCCACCGCTAGGCTATCGTTAAACATTACTAACTAAACAACCCAGGAACAATTTATGCGTAGCAATATGTTGACCGTAGACGTCGCCATCATAGGGGCTGGGCCATCAGGCATGTTGTTGGCTCGATTGTTGAAACTCAATGGTATTTCGGCAGCGCTGGTTGAACGTCAATCAATGACGCATGTACTCAGCCGAATAAGAGCTGGGGTCCTAGAACAAGGCAGCGTAGACATGATGAAGCTCGCCGAAATCGGTGATCGCGTGGCGCTTGAGGGCGATCAGCATACGGGCTTTTCTATCACCTACGGAAACGACTCACTTCGGATCGATTTGGAAAAATTAACAGGTAAGAAGGTCACGGTTTACGGACAGACAGAGGTAACCAAAGACCTTCACAAGGTTATTCAACAAGATGCAATCCCGCTATTCGAAGAGACCGGCGACTCAACCCGAATCGAGCTAAGCAATGACCACGCTCAGGTTAGCGGCACATCAAACGGTACACCCTTCTCCATCAAAGCCACCTTCGTTGCTGGCTGTGACGGTTTTCATGGTGTTACGAGAAAGACGATTCCCGACCATGTCCGTAAGGATTTCGAACGAGTGTATCCCTTTGGCTGGCTCGGAATCCTCTCAGAAACAAAGCCGGCAGACCATGAACTCATCTACGCAAGTGACGATGAAGGTTTCGCCTTGTGTTCAATGAGAAACGAGCGCCTATCCCGCTATTATGTGCAATGCAGCACTCAAGACAAAGTCGAGAACTGGAGCGACGAGCGCTTCTGGGATGTACTGAGAACACGAATTCCTTCCCAAATTGCCGAACATATGGAGACCGGGCCCTCGATTGAAAAGTCCATTGCACCACTCAGAAGTTTTGTGTGTGAGCCAATCCAGTACCAACGATTATTTTTGTGTGGCGACGCTGCTCATATCGTTCCACCGACCGGGGCTAAGGGTCTTAATCTCGCTTTCTCTGACGTATACTACTTATCGAAAGGACTGATCCAATATTTCGGCGATCGCGACGAAACCACGTTACAAAATTACTCAAACACGGCACTCGCGAGGATTTGGAAGAGTGAGCGCTTCAGTTGGTGGATGACGTCACTGCTTCATAAATTTGATGATCAAGATTCCTTCAGTGATCGCATGCGGCGGGCAGAGTTTGATTTCTTGATGGAATCGGAAGATTATCAGCGCGCTTTGGCTCACAATTATATCGGACTGCCATATTAGCCGGTATGAAAGGGTAAATTTTAAATGGACACTTTGATCAGCAATACAATCAGATTTGACATCACGATCCCACCAACGCCAGCTGACATGAGTGATGTCGAATGGAGCGCGCGGCTTGAGCTCGCAGCTTGCTATCGGATGGTTGCGACGCATGGTTGGACGTCAATTGTCTACAACCATATCACGCTGCGAATACCCGATACCGACCAATTCCTGATTAATCCTTTTGGTGTTCGCTACGATGAGATCAGGGCCTCTGACCTCATAAAAATCGACATTGATGGGAACCCATTGTCCGAGTCAGAGTGGCCTGTCAATCAGGCGGGTTACGTCATCCACTCAACGATCCATAAGGCGAGAAACGATCTCCATTGTGTGCTTCACACCCATGAAGTCGTGTCTCAATCTCTGTGCGCCACCCAGACAGAGGTGATTCCGGTCACTCAGGAGGGGTGCCAATTTTTCGAACGGACTGGATACCATGACTTTCAAGGAATTGTCTTAGACGGATCAGAGGCCCCAAAAATCGTTGCCGCTTTGGGGCAAGCAAATCACACTCTGGTTCTCAGAAATCATGGGCTGATCACCGCTGGACCATCTTGTGCGTGGGCGTTCACTCGACACTATGCATTCATACGAAACGCTGATGTCCAGTTGCGTGCGATGTCGGCAGGGAAAGTCAATCCCATCGATCCGGACATTATGCGTAAAACGCGCGAACAGTTTGAGGGCGGTGCCGCCCAAGCCGGCGCCAAGGTCAGGCACCCAGAGTGGCCGGCTCTGATCAGACACATTGACCAGATCGACCCTACCTGGAAAGAGTAACCCAGCAACGACTGTCAGTCGTTCCAGAGCTCCTCAGCACACCTGACAACCAGCTCCAGTTTACGTCGCTGATCGTCCTCGGTGATGGAGTTACCCTCCTCTGTCGACGCGAAGCCGCACTGCGGGGCAATACCTAGCTGGTCCATGTCGGCATATTTCGATGCCTCCTCGAACTGCCGTTTCAGGGAATCCATAGACTCCAGACCACCTGTCTTGGTCGTGATAAAACCTGCCATTACCCGCTGATGTCCCTTGGAGAGGAACTTCAGAGGTTCAAGACCGCCCGCCCGTTCGGTGTCATACTCCATAAAAAACACATCGACACCTGTCTGGTTGAAGACAGCGTCCGCCACCGCGTCGTAACTACCCTCTGCCGCATGCGTCGAACGGAAATTCCCGCGACACATGTGCATCCCGATGATCATGTCAGACGGACGGTCTTTGATGGCCTCGTTCATCATCCACGCGTATCGCTGGATTAGCCAATCCGGGTCCTGACCAAGACTCGTCTTCTCCGCGCGATGTTTTGGGTCACACAGATAAGCGAAGAAGATATCATCCATCTGAAGGTACCGGCAGCCCGCTTGATAGAACGCGCTGACAGCCTTCTTGTATGCCTTCGCCAAGTCTGCTGTATACAACTCAACGTCTTTGTATTGTGGCGGCGCGATATCCTCAGGCGCAACGCGAAAATGACAACAACTAGGGCCCGGAATGGAAATTTTTGGTGTGACCCGCGTTTGTGCTGCGAGATACTTGAAGTGCTCGAGCATTGGATGATCGTCGGGGAAATCGACGTCACCACGAACCACAGGAAAAACTGGACGTAACTGGACACCCGCGAAGGCAACACCCTCGGACCGATCCTCGAGGTCAAAGCCGTCGAGCGCACCCATGAAGTCGTAGTGCCAGAAACTCCTCCGAGCCTCGCCGTCAGTAACTACGTCCAGACCGACTGACTCTTGGAGCTTAACTAACCCTTTGATAGCCTCATCCTCAGCGGAGGCTAGATCTGCACCAGACACTGAGTGGTCTTCGTAGAAACCCTTTCTGGCAGCTTTAACAATATCTGGACGCAATAGACTGCCGACATGATCGGCACGAAATGGAGGTATTCTTGGTTGGCTCACTGCAACTCCTTTTTATTAAACTAAACGGGAAACGCCTGGATAGGCACCTCGCCTTTGACCGTTGTTCTGTGCATCTCACGTCGAAAACCGTCGTAGTCATTAAACGCTCTGTGCAAGCAGATACGGTTATCCCATATCGCCACGGTATTCGTTTCCCAACGCAGCCTGCAACTAAAAATCTCTTGAGTAATATGGCCAACGATCCATTCTAGAAGGGGCTTGGCCTCATGATCGGTCATCCCCTCGATCCCGACCCCGTAGGTCCGATCGCAGTACAACGCTATTTCTCCTGACGCGGGATGCTTACGAACCAAAGGGTGGTAACTACCATCGACCATCGACTGGATATCGATCTCTAACTCCATATCACTCATCGCCGTCATATTCTTCGTCTCAGCCGCTAACTTTTTCATGGTATTCACCACGTTGATCGCTGACATATGAACTCTCAGCGGCGCGAGCATGCGCTTCATTGGTTCAGAGAGGGCTTCGTACGCCAGCACTGAATTGTACCAGTGCGTATCTCCTCCATAGGGCGGGATCTCAACGCCATGCAAAATACTGACAGACGGGGGCTCGGCTAAAAACGGTGAATCAGTATGCCACCCGCTACCAAAAATCATTTTTGAGCGTGTCGTGGCCTCTTTAACAACGGGTTGTATTTCGGGGTGTCCTGGCATTCCCTTGGTGTAAGCGTCTGTACCAAACTCTCCAAAACGTTGCGTCAGTCTCTCTTGATCCTCAAGAGACAGCCGTTGATCTCTCAAATAAATCATCTTGTGGTGATAAAGAGCGTTGGCGAGTTCCTCAAACTGAGCATCAGATAACTCGTGCAGCTGAACATCGAGGATCTCACCACCCATCGATGATGCTAAGGGTCTAGACCGCAATAATTTCCCTTCGAACGGAATATTACGGTACGGTTGCTCCAAATCGACTACATCAACCATTTAATTGTTCCTCGAATGCCGAAACCCTAATCAACGAGAGTCGCTCGTCAGTGCCCAATTTGAACGCATCATACTACGTGACCTTTAATCGGACCGTTACTGTTGATGAAACTTTGGTATGACAGAGGTATGACCACGAAGGCGAAAAAACACAACCCATGATCAATCTATGCCCGGTAGAACGAGCGAGGGCTCTCGTCCATCGCCTCGGTCATCAAGACAGACAGCTCCTCAAAAAGCGCAACCTTTAGATCGACACTAGTGGCTTCATCCCACAGATTGGAGAGATGCGACGGATCCAAACAACTATCATATAACTCTCCGTATCCCTCTCCTGCATACACAGTCAGACGTCCATTTTTGGTGTAGACGGTACGAGTCCTAGCCGCCTTACCAAGCCCAAGCCGTGGTACGTTGTCGTTGAACTCGATCAGCAATGAGTCTCGACCACTATTGTTCGCCACATCGGTCAGCAGATCGCGACCTTGGAGTCCGAAGTACGGCTCGACACCCGCACGACCCAGGATTGTGGACGCGAAGTCGATTGATGAGCCCAACACGTCGGTCTCGCCGCGCGTCCCAGTTGGATCAGACCAAATCATCGGAACATGATGAAGGTTTTGTCGTAACCAGGGTCCCTTTAACAGCAAGTTACCGTCACCCATGTAGTCGCCGTGATCTGATGTGAAAAGGATCACCGTGTTGTCTGATAATCCCTGAGTCTCAAGCTGATCAACAATTGATCCCACGGCATCATCGATCATCTCGAGCATCCCCGCCGAAAGCGCCATCGCTTCCAGACACTGGCGGTCTGATGCCGCGAACGCCTCCTGCGGGGTGTCGGCGACCCCACCCGCCTTAAAACGTTCGTGAGCGAACGCTAACGGAGGAGACAGCGTGTTGAATGCTGATATAGGGGTCGCCAGCGAGAACTGTTCGGGCTGGAAACGATCCCAATACTTGCCTGGCGGATTAAACGGGTGGTGGGGATCCGGGAAAGACACGAAAAGAAAGAACGGATCGGTTTGTTCTTTTCTTTGTTTTAGCCAGTCAATGGTTTGATTCTCAATGTAACGGGTGGGGTACAGCTCCTCCGGCATGACGGTCCTGCAGGCCTGAGGCACCGAGTAGTTATGCTCAAGCTGCTCCTTAGGATCTTTGAGGCGTTTCCACTCCGGTGTCTGCTTCCTTAACCACTGTAGGTAGTGACCTCCGCACTCGATGCCGTGTCCCGTGACCATATCGACGTGCCTGAACCCATAATAGGATTCGGGGAACTGGAACATCTCGTCGGGCTCGTAATGAACCGGACACTCCAGATCTAGGCCAGCAAAGTCGTGTTTCCAAGCCTCGTTATCTTGCCTAACAGGCGACTTATCACTTAGCCGTTTGGCCGGGATACCCGTAAAAGGTTGCAGATGTGACTTCCCGATGGCTGCGGTGTCATACCCGGCGTCGGCGAGAGTCTCAACGAACGTTCTCGCGTCGTTACTCAACGCACATCCGTTGTACTTCAACCCATGCACGCTCGGATAGCGGCCGGTTAGGATCGATGCCCGGTTGGGCATACATACCGGCGACGCGGTGTGAAACTCTTTAAACAAAAGACCTCTTTCTGCGAGCCGGTCGACGTTCGGTGTCCTTATAACCGGATGCCCAAGGCAACTGAGCCAACTGGCGCAATGCTGATCTGTCACAATCATTACGAAGTTTGGTCTAGGCATGATCTAACCTTTCATTATTTAATTCGGAGCCGCCAACATGTTTTTCAATTAAATTTCCTCGATCCAATCATGGACCAAAGATGCGACAACATCAGGTCGCTCAAATGGCAGAAAATGTCCAGCACCTCGAACAACCTCTACCTGCGATCCAACTAGTTTTTCCCCGATCTCAATATGTTGCTCCGCCGGGCTCCATTGATCTTGATCGCCAACTAACAACAGCGTTGGGCACCTGATCGCATTTAAATAAGCTTCTGCATTCGGTCGGTTAAGCAATGCATCAATTTGTTGCTCGTGAGACTCAGGAGTTTCTTTGAGAACCATCTCTTCGAGTTGCCTATAGCGATCATTTCTGTCAAAGCCTTTAGCAACCATCGGTTTGAGCCAGGAGTCCAAAAGACTACTCATGCCCTTCTCATAAGCACCTCTCACCCGATCAGCCCGACCAGATCGCTCTTTCTCAGTCACAGTGCCGTCAACGCCGAAGTCAGCCAAAATCAGACCTGCAACTCGGCTCGAATCGAACGCCCAAGATTCTAATGCAATCCTTGCACCCATTGAGTGTCCGAAAAGTACTAGGGGTCCTCCTGTGACGCTGAGAACTTCTTGGCCCCAGCGAGCCAGCGAGCCCGATGCAGAGCGTTCGAAATCAAACCAATCAATATGTGGAAGTTCTTTTTTAATCGCTGCGAATACACGGGCGTCTGAGAGAAGACCTGGAATCAATACAATTTTCGTCATCTGTTGAAATCCTTATGCAGATGATTGAAGTGTAAGCCAATTCGTTTTAGAGGATAGTGACTCACAGTGATAGCGAAACCATATCGGCTAAAACTGAGATAGATATAGCTCTCAGTTGACTTCACCAGAAAACTAACCTGTACTGATCTGACAATAAAAAATCAGGAGGATATTCATGATTAAGCAATTGTTTAAGGCATCTCTCTTAGCGGTGGGCCTAAGCGCTGCATCATTCAGCTACTCCGATGCTGTGTCAGATTTCTACCAAGGAAAAACCGTGTCGGTGGTGTCTCCATCCGGAGTGGGAGGCTCGATCTACAAGTACGCACTACTTGTCTCCAACCACATTGGTCGCCATATTCCAGGTAACCCTGAAGTCGTCGTCGAGGATCGCGGTGGCGGTGGCGGAAAAAAAGCTGCGAACTACGTTCAAAACGCGGCTCCTAAATCAGGAGTTGTAATCGCTGAACTTCATCCATCGGCGTTAGTTGTTCCTCTGATTGTTGATGATTCTCAATTCGATTTCAGTAAAGTTAATTGGCTTGGCTCAATCGCCGTTCGTCCCTATGTAGGCGTCGTATGGAATACCGTTGAAGCCGATCGTCTTGAAAAAATGACGGATAAAGAGGTGACATTTGCCTCCTCGGGTGTCGGCGGAAGCTCTTATCAGTACCCCTACTTTCTGTCGCAGATAACCGGCGCTAAGCTTAAGATCATTCCAGGGTATAAAAGTGGCGGCAAAATGAACATCGCCATGGAAGCTGGAGAAGTCGACGGTCGGGGCAACTACTATGAGGGTTTCTTGTCAACGAACCCGGATTGGGTGAAAGATGGCAAGATCAAGTACGTGTTTAGAATGGGTGATGATCATCCAGATCTGATGAACGTTCCTCAGGCCTCTGACTACATGAAGACCGAGTCTCAGAAACAGATGCTCAATTTCCTTGAGGGACCGTTGAAGATTGGTCAAGCGTTCTACGTCCATGGAGAGGTCCCTGCTGATCGGTTGGCCGCTCTACGGAAGGCCTTCGTTGATATGACCAATGATCCGGTTTTCCAAGAGGATGCCAAGAAGATGAAGCTCGTGATTCGCACGCGGACTCCGGACCAGGTCGCGGCTGCTGTGAAGACAGTCTACGCAACCCCTAAGCCGGTCATTGATGAACTTCAGGCAATGTTTAAGAAATAAATATAGCTCATCACCACCGGCTGTCGCCGGTGGTGCATTTCTAAAAAATCTTAGTTATCCAATACTCACGAGCCTCTGGGATTAGCTCACCTAACATCGCAGGTGGCCATGGGACCGACAAAATCACGTGAAACAAACCGAAAGAAAAAATGAATAATAGTCCAGCTCCAATCAGACTAGACCTGATCGTTTCCTTCCCTTGAAAATACATAAGACCAAACACTAGGATCGGGAGGGACAACAGCATGCCTATGATCTGCGAACATATGAGATAAACAATAGCCCAGCCAAAAAATCCGAGAGCTCGGACATTCATTTCTCTAGTTGAGACCCCATCTATGCCACCGTCGTTCTCCAAACCATTT
>Ga0209138_1002466_pt1 | contig 14297 bp, 14 predicted proteins | sample SaaInl3SG_22_DNA_FD_184645 | JGI IMG/M metagenome (GOLD analysis project Ga0209138, IMG submission 184645) | Marine microbial communities from expanding oxygen minimum zones in the Saanich Inlet - ESP_153SG_22_DNA (SPAdes) (version 2) | ecosystem: Environmental > Aquatic > Marine > Intertidal...
ATCCTTGTTGATGAAGCAACAAATGAGACTGTTGCTGCGGGGATGGTGAGATAAACACTTTCAAAAAATAAAACCCAGCCTTAACGCTGGGTATTTTATTCTCCAAAAAAATGCCTGCAGCCCGCAGGCATTTTTTCGTGAACTTTTCCTTTGTCAACCCCTAATTTTCCTCAAAACCCGCGTTAATTAACGGAAAAAGTAACGTAACTTCCTACCCGAAAGGGAACGTTAAGGCCAAAATTAGCATGTCAAGTAAATGGCTTAACGAAATTTCGCTCTCGTTAGAATGTCATAAAATGGACACTTTTGGACACCCAAAATGACACTTTGTTACAGGGTAATTTGAAGGAAGTAATATGGGTAAAATAGGATTTAGAATTCGGAGCAAGGTCAACAAACAGGTCAGCATTTATGTCTACCTATATGGTCCGTTCAAAACAAGATTAGAAGCGAAAACCGGTTTTGTGGTTTTACGAGACGAATGGGACATCAAGAAAATGCGGGCTAAGATCTCTGATGAAAATGGCGTCCGTCTGAACGGCTATCTCGATCAACTGGAAAGACATCTTGTTTTCCAATACAACAATCTCCACTCCAGTTCTCAAGAATTTACTAGAGGATGGCTCGAAAGTCAGATCAGTGCATGTTTCAATAGACCTGATAAAGACAACCGGTCTAAGCTCACCTATCAAATACGTCGCTACATTAATGTAGCAGATACGAAACGTGTTCGTTCCACGGGAAGCATTGGCTTATCTTATAACACCATACGCTCCTACGAGCTGTTCGAAAAGATCATCAAGAACTTCGAAGAGCATCGAGGACAACCGGTGCTCATTGAGCATATCGACAAAGCATTGATAGACAGCTTTACCCACTGGATGCTCAAGATTCAGAAATACAGTACCAATAATGCCGGACACCAACTGAAGCAGATAAAGACCATCTGCAAAGAGGCCGACCGAAATGGATTACAGGTGCATCCATTCACCAAACACATTGAAGGCTTCCGTCAACGCCGGTCCGAGCGCATCATTCATACGATCAGCTTTGAAGAAATAGAACGCATCAAGAATCTAAAAGATCTGGCTCCAGAGCTAGAAAATACAAGAAAGTGGATGTTAATAGGCTTCTATTCAGGCCAACGAGTGAGCGACCTTCTAAAACTTACAGAAGCACAGGTAAGACATGCTATGAATGGTGTCTATATAGATGTAACTCAACAAAAAACGGGTAAGCATGTCACCATTGGCGTGAGCGACCCAACGACAATAAAGATTATCAAGGAAGAGTTCCCAAAGCCGTTATCCGCGATACTGTTTAATAAGTACATCAAAGCCGTTTGCAAAAAAGCTGGGATGACGGAGCACGTGAAAGGATTCAAACAGAATCCAGAGACTCGGCGAAAAGAACCGGGAATCTTCCCAAAGCATGAACTGATTTGTGCCCATGACTTGAGACGATCCTTTGCCACGAACTACTTCGGAAAAGTAGAAACCCCAATATTAATGTCCATTACAGGCCACTCTAAGGAAACTACATTCCTTTCCTATATAGGAGCCAACCCAAATAAAGATGCAATGGCTGATGCCTTTATGGTGCGGGCAGCGAGCATATAGTTATTTGCGATTACGCTCTTCTTCAAAGAACTCAGTTTTTTTCATGCTCTGCGTCCAAGGGATGTCGTTGAACTCTTGAGTAAATCGATCATCTTGAGGCTTTGCTTTTGGTAATACATAGTTTGCAGATAACTGAACAAGTTTTAACAACTGACTTGTATTGAGCTCATCAATCCTTTCATACAGCTTAGCCATTCCTTCGGTTAAAAGGATTTCCATAGCATCATGTACGATCGGATCTCTTTTGGCTCTTCCTCTTTTACTCTTCTGACCAGCTATTCGAGCAGTCTCTGATGTGAATTTTGCCATAACATTCTGTTTTTAAGATTCTTACTTCAAGCATAATCACGAATTCAAAAGGACACAAGTCTAGAATGGCTTGGTTTTCCCACAGTAATTAACAACAAAAAAGCCGACTCAATGAGTCGGCCTCGATTTACAAAGCTTTGCAATCTTTGTGGACATATAGCCTATCTCAGAAAGATATAGACTTAACAACTTGCTCATTTTCCACTTCGTACCAGGTTCTAGATACTTGGAATGCATCCTGGTATTGCGGCAAGGTGTTTGATAAGAGTGAAAATGTTGTAGTTGTACCTCAAGTTTTCGGCAATAGTGCTTAGCTGTTCTACATACTCAAATTCAATATGCATCTAACACATCATCTAATGAAAGCATTCTGTTAGGGCTCACCAGAATGAATTAATCGTACTAAATATTCTTTTGGTTACACATGCCTTAGCTGGTTGAGACAAACTGTGATTCACTATCTATTCACATGACTTTTAGGCTTCTTTAGTGAATTCAATACTTCAGATATTTATTCAAACCTTTTATAAGGTAAAAAGAAAAATAAAAAAGTCGCTTCAGAGTATTCGTTTCGAAACTCGCTAACACTTGATAATGTTGCCTTGCTGCGACCAATTTATTTCTGCTAATACTTCCTTTACTAATAGTATAAAAAGTAAACGGCTCCTTTAAACCCAATGCTGGACCATATTTCTTAGTTAAATACAACCAAGTTGCATAGTCTTGTCGTCTTCGAATATTTGGCATTTTAAGCTCTTCGTTTAGTTTTTCTCTATCTATTACAACTGTACTACAACCTATCGAACAAGAACGAATCAAATCATCATAAGATTGTCTCACAGGAGCCTCGACCAATACTTTCCTGTCTATCGTTGCGAAATATTTATAATAACTAGTATAAGTGAAATAAGAATCATTTTTCATCATGAAATCCAATTGAATTGACAATTTGTTTGGCTGCCAATAGTCATCACTATCGCAAAACGCCACAAACCTTCCTTTGGCTTCCTCTATACCCTTATTCCTAGCGTAAGCAGCTCCTTTGTTAACGGGTAGAGTTATTATTCTCAAGGCAGAATTTATAATACTTATATTTCTGCCTAAAGGAATCGTTGAACAGTCATCGACAACTATGACTTCTATTGATCCTTCAGTTAATCCAGCTTGCGAAAATATACTTTTGAGAGTCCTCCCAATTGTGGAATGTGCATTGAAAAAAGGTATGACTACAGTTACTAAATACATCGTAACTCTACTTGAGCGTTATTGAAGCCAAGCTTTGCATACAATTTCTTTGGCATTGTTACCACACCATGTGTCTTCAACATTGCAGCCCACCAACTCAAAGTAGACGGAGAAACTACTAAGTGATCCGAATTGACCATAGTATAGAAATCCTCCAATATGGGCCCTTTGCGTATTTCAATATTATGATTAAAAAAAGTTGATTTCAACTCCTCTGGCGAATCAGTTAGAACCACATAATTTGTTTCGATAATCATTTTGGTTAAGTAATCGTAATAATCACCGTATTCTAATCTCCACACAGAATCTCCCATTCTATAGTGAACCACTCCTACACATTTTGTATGCGCCAGGCTTTGCTTTTTCAAAAAGCCAATGATGTATTCGGAATCTACACCATTACATAGCCATTTAGGATCTTGAAAATATCCACAAAATATATTAGTAAGATTCTGCTCCCAACAATACTTTTTATTCTTTATACCTAAGGTTCTGACAAGATATATCATAAACATATCAAAAATAATTCTGACGTAGCCGCTCTTTACAACATTCTCGCGATCCAAGTTTAGAGTACTACATGAATCATGAAAGGTCCAACCTAGAATCGCATGAATGGACTTTCTGCTTAACAAGCCTATATCTATATCCAAATTGTCTATTCCCTGAATTGCATTCAGTTGATACAATACGTTACCTAACCCACCAATGAGGATAATCCTCTGTCTTTTCTTTTTATCCAATATATTAAAAGTAAAATTACAAGGTTCGATACTATTAAAACAATAGGATACCAATGGACATTTATCCGGACAAATGCAAATACTCCAAATAACCTAATAAGTCCAAGGACAAAATAAATCTTCGCGTAGATCCTTCTCTTCTCCAGATAAACCAATTCTTGGGTATAATAAGCCACGAATCCAGTAAGTACAGCCGACAAAGATAATAACCAAAATATTTCTAAATTTATATGAATAAAATTTTCACCAAATAAACTTATGAAAATAGAGTTATTTAAAGGCGTCAATATGAGGAAAATACCTCCAGTAATAATCAATATTTTTAGTATCGAAATACGAGTATTGTCTAATCTATTTTGTCCTGAATAGTGCTCATTAATCAAAGCGGCCACAAAAATCGTGTTGTATACCAATAGATATCTATTCGCAATCATAAATTCACTTAGAACACCTTCACCATTAACTTTAAGAAGACTACGCTCGATAAAACGAAGAATTTCCGAACCAACAAGTAGATATAAGATTTGTGATTCTGTTTTGAGGAACAAAAAAGATTTTTTTGTGAATCCAATTATATCTTCATTTACCTTAATCTTCATTAAGGCATATGTACTAAATAAAACAGGCGATGCTAATCCCAATAAAACTATTAAATGCGACATAGATTCCTTACCAATATATACGATACCTATTGATATAATCGAAACTATCAACTGTAATAAATAAGCCGATACGGTCTTTAATTTGTTCTCAAGTTTTATTATGTAAAAGCTTAAAACCGTAATACCTACGAAATTGCAAATACTAACAAGTACATATTCCCAAGGTATACTAGTAACTAATAATATACAGATACCCAGAAAAACGGATAAAATTATTAGTGAAGATGAATAAGTTCGAAACAAGTAAACCCACTGTGTATCTTCATGCTTAGAATAAAGATTGGTTCTGTAAGCCTTTGCAATAGCTCCAACAACACTCATTGTTCCTAAGGCTAGGAGTAAGTTATCCAATTCCTCTAAGGATAAGTTCGTTCTTACTAATATCCCGTCTCTAATGAGTCCCGCAATTCGCGTTAGCAATAACGCAAGAATTATTAACAATCTCCTATAGAGCCTCATCTATAAATGAGTCCAATAATACTAAATTTCGTTTGCTCAATTCTACGGCAGCTTTAGGAATTTTGTAGGGAAAATCTCGCGTTTTGGCGACTAGCTTTTGAGAAACATCCGAGTTACCTATTGACTCAAATTGGACTCCCACATCACTCCAATTTAGCTGATTGAGAAATCTCTGAGTTTTCTGATGAACAAAAAGACTTATTACCTTTTTACCTAATGCAGCTGCACAAATAATTACGTGTAATTTTACACTTACTACTAAGTCAACACTCTTTATCAAATCTATAGTATCATCAACACCATTATAATCCACAATTTCTAAATCTGGTAAGGCAGACGTTAGCTCTTTCAGCACCGACGTTTTGAAAGAAGGTTTATGGAAATCAGTAAAATAAAGAAATTTAGCTTCTGGATATGATTGTTTAAGGTCATGAATTAAGCTCCCTAAAGAATCAGATTCAGCATTAAGTAGAGGCAAGTGCAACAGAATCCTATCTATTTGATCCACCTTTTCATCAACAAAAAGATATCCTAATACACTATCTACAGATTGATATAACAAGTTTTCCTTTACGCCTATACTGAGTAGAAAGTCGTAAGAAATTTCGTCTCTGGCCACAAAGCCACTAGACTTGTTAACCACAAATTTCACTAATAATCGTGTTATCTTAAAAGATAGAGGACCAGCGCCGACTCCTACAAAAAATATCTTCTTACGAAATAAGAGCGCAAGCAATGCTACACTTATATATCTATAAATAAAGCGAATATGCCATTCTAGTTTTTTGTTTTTTCTTTCCCCAAAATAACCACCTCCAATAAATACAACAGCCTCACTTTTAATAATGCCTGTCCATCCAGAACGTTTGGTTAATCCAGCAACTTCATTTAAAACTCGTTTCGAGGGGAATAATAACGTTGTATTTACATCACTATTTTCTGTTAAGTACTGTACATACTGCTTTACGAAAAGAGTATCTCCAAAATTATCTCCAAAATAACTAGCGTGAAGGGCAATGTTTTTTAAGCTCATTTTCAATTTCTGTTATACAATGTTCACTTCTTATCTTCTTTGTTCCTCTTGATAGCCTGGCTAACGTATCGTTTTTCATCACTTGTATTAGCGATTGTTCTAATCCAGTCCTCACATCTGTAACGTTTATCAGCAAACCGTTAAGCCCATGCTTTACAAGCTCCGAATTGAACCTCCAATCTGTTGCAATTATTGGTAAACCACTAAGCACTGCATCGAGAACTGAACCGGGTTGACCTTCACCTTGATAGGTACTAGGAAAAAAACTTAAATCATATTCCAGCAGAATTGCCGGTGCCTGAGACATCTGATACATGCCGCGATAGGTAACATTGCTAGTATTTGATACGAGTTTTTCGAAATTCTCCTTACAATCACTATCAATTAAACCCCAAACATCCAATTCAACCGTTTCCTCAAAATCCTTTATTACATGAATTAAATCAAAAATACCTTTAGAAACTGTTATCCGGCTATTATAAACGGTCTTCAACTTATTCTTAGGATTGAATGTACGTTCTTTATACTGAAAATACTCTAATCTAAAGTTCGGCAGATGGACAGAATTTATACCATTTTTCTCCAAGGATATTTTTAAAGCAAACGCCTGAACATATAATTGCCTAAGGCGCTTTAAAAGAAACTTATAAATTCGATTCGACACTTTCTGTTCTATCCATCCTCCAGTTGGAATATAAACCACACGATGTAACCTGCCTAGAATATAAAATAATAATAAGAAGATAAAGCCTGATCGATAAGGAGCCACGATGAAAACACGTTCATGGTTCAAAAAAGGTTTATTTATATGCAATAATGGGTTCGACGTGTCATAACTACTCATCTTCGCAATACTTTTTAGCAAATACCAAATACTACGAACTCTAGCAACCTGACCATTCTGATTTACATTATTAGCATCAAAGTTTCCGATGAATAACATTACTTAAAAAAGAAAAGAATAATAACAATAAAAACACGAAGATTACCTCTGTAATGAAGTAGCTAAATCCATTTTTGAATAAAGTTATAACATTAGCGAGGGCAAAGATCTCAAATTTCCAGCCCCAAAGGTCTATTAATACCCTTAACATTCCTCCAACAAAAAAAGCCAATATTACACCTAGAACCCCGCCATTTAAAAGCATCTCATTCGTAAAAAATATACTCGGGTTACCAGCAAGACCCATATCTTCTTTAATCTGCATCGTTATGCTCAAAGGCTTGTCCGGCAATACGCTTCTAGGAATAAAACTCGCTGATATATATTGGAAACTATGCAGTGGCAAAAAATCGATATTATCTTCAAAAGCCTCTAAGTAGCACATAGTTTCAAATCCCGAACTACTGGACCCCCAAATTAATTCAAGTGGAGATCGAGTTGATAAAGGATTTATAATTTCAGATCTATTATTTTGGATCTGTGTAGTATAGCTTCTTGCGTACCAAAGACCCGGTATAAGTAATACTAAAAGTGTCCCGATTAAAACAAATCGCCTTATTTGAATTTTTGAATTATTTCTAATGAAAATCCATAGAGTAAGTGCTAATAATAAAAAATTAATTATTATTCGCCTTTGACCTGTGATGAACAAAATCAACAGTCCAAGTAAAGCTGTTAGGCGTACATTTCCATCCCTAACATAGGCAAAAACCAATAAAATAGCAGGTAGTGAAACTAAAAATAGCTTTTGATATCCTGATTGGATTAAACCTTCTTTTCTACTTGGTAAAAATAGTTGATAAAAATAATCACTATTGAAATTATTAATAAGAGAGAATACAATAGCAAAAAGAAGTAAATATAAAATATATTTTAAGAGACTATTTACTTTAATATGTTTGTAATTCGAGGTGTTAAAACCAATCCATGGAAGGAGAAAAAAACATACAGTGAGATTAGATAAGAATAGGAGCCAATACATCCTATTATTGGAAATGATTTCGTGGTATTTAATACTGAATAGTCGAAAGTTAAATAGACTTATTTCTTCAATGAAACAAAGTGCAGGTAGGAAATAAAAAAATATGTAGAAAATACCAAATAATACAGGAAGTGAGAAAAAAGAACGAACACCAATAATAAGTATCAGCAATAAAATTATTACCAAAGTGAAGTAGGTACTAAATATCATTGTAATTCTTATACCATTTAATCATTTTACTTATCCCCAACTTCACATCTGTCTTGGCACTGTAACCAAATAATTCTTCAATTTTGGTAGTATCCGCGAAAGTAGAGGTCACATCTCCTAATTGAGCTTCAACATATAATTTCCTTATTTCATTGCCTGTCGCAAATTCTATAGCTGCAATAAAATCCATTAAGCCCACTGGAGATCCATATCCGATATTTAGTATCTCAGCTCCTTCAATTTTAGTAAACTTTGTTATACTTAGGAATATTCCTTCAACTACGTCTTCTATATAAGTAAAATCGCGCTGTTGATTTCCGTGATTGAATACACGTATAGAGTTACCCCTTAAAGCTGCTTCCGCAAATAAGGAGGGCGCCATGTCAGGACGGCCCCATGGACCATATACCGTAAAAAACCTGAGGCCAATTGAGCTTATCCCTTTAGTTTTAAAATAAGAATATGCCATTAGTTCATTTGTCTTTTTGGTCGCCGCATAATAACTTTCTGGTTGATTACAATGTTCTTGCTCAGAAAATGGTTGAATTGATGTTTTACCATAGACAGAACTACTGCTTGCATAAACGAACCGTTTTATCGATTGTCTTTCGACAAATTCGATTACACTTTGAAATCCCAGTACATTTGAATCAAGATAAGCTCTTGGATTCTCAATGCTATAACGTACTCCAGCTTGTGCAGCCAAATGAACAACAGCTTCAAAATTATATTTCTTCAAGGAATCCCAAATACCTGAATTCAAGTCCTCTTGGTACAAAATAAACGTTTGTTTAAAATTTCTAGCCTTCTTTTGTACTTCAGCAACCCTATCTCTCTTCAATTGTATAGAGTAATAATCATTTAAATTATCGAGTCCCACAACATCCCAACCCTCTCTTAAAAAACGAAGTGATGTGTGCATTCCAATAAATCCTGCAGCTCCTGTGATGAGTACTCTTGGCATTGCTTATGCTTTTTCAGCGATGATTTCGCCCATTCCTATTCCGTAATAATCAAAACCTGCTTCCGCCACAATCGCGCTGCGGTATAGGTTACGGCCGTCGAACAAGACTTTGCCATTCATCGCCTCAGCCACCTTGTCCCAATCCGGTACGCGGAACTCTGTCCATTCCGTGATTAGGGCCAAGGCATCGGCATCTTCTGTTGCTTCGAGGTAGCTGTTGCAGTAGGTAATGCTATCGCCGAGCTGGTGCTTAGCTTCTTCCATAGCCACCGGGTCGTAGGCACGAACGTTCGCGCCAGCGCTGGTCAAAAGATTCGCAATCACGACGGACGGTGCCTCGCGCATGTCGTCGGTGTTCGGCTTAAAGGACAATCCCCAAAAAGCAATGGTCTTGCCCTCGAGCTTGCCGCCGAAGTAGGCGCTTATTTTATTGTAGAGCACACTTTTTTGTGCATCGTTGACTTGTTCCACGGCTTCTAAGATGCGCATGGTGTGTCCGTTTTCTCGGCCCGTACGCGCCAAAGCTTTTACGTCTTTTGGGAAACAAGAACCGCCGTATCCTATACCTGGGTAAATGAACTTGTTGCCAATGCGCGGGTCAGAGCCAATGCCTTTGCGAACCCAATTCACATCTGCCCCCATCTTCTCACACAAGTTGGCGATGTCGTTCATGAAGGAAATCTTCGTGGCCAACATAGCGTTTGCGGCATATTTGGTCATCTCCGCCGAAGGGATGTCCATAAAGATCACCGGATGGCCGTTCAAGGTGAACGGACGGTAGAGCTTGTCCAATGTTTTTTGTGCCTGCTCGCTATCTACACCCACTACAATGCGGTCGGGCTTCATAAAATCTTCAATGGCCGCACCCTCTTTCAAGAACTCAGGGTTGGAAGCGACGTCGAAGCCGAATGAAACCCCACGAGAGTCCAGGGTCGATGCTACGGCACCACGTACCTTTTCAGCTGTGCCCACTGGAACAGTGGATTTAGTGATGACGACAAGGTAGTCTTCCATGCATTGGCCGATAGATTTTGCTACGGCAAGCACGTATTGCAAATCCGCAGAGCCGTCCTCTCCTGGAGGCGTACCCACGGCGATAAAGGCTGCAGAGGAGCCCTTGATGCCTTCGCTTAGGTCGGTGGTAAAGTGCAATCGGCCCTTCTCAAAGTTGCGAAGAACGATGTCCTTTAATCCCGGCTCGTAAATGGGTAGAATGCCGTTTTTCAGGCCGTCTATTTTCTTTTGGTCAATATCCACGCAGCTCACCTCGATGCCCACGTCCGCCAAACAGGCGCCTGTTACTAGACCTACGTAGCCTGTGCCAATTACTGTGATTTTCATCTTAAAACTTCATTTAAATATTGAATTTGATTCGATAAGTCCTCGTGACTATTACCAACAAAGAATCCATTTTTATCTAAATATTTGGCATTCTTCACACCTTCATAAACCTCATAGTCAAAGTATTTTAAAGATTCACTTTTAGTAAAATCACCTGTAACTATTGGTCTGTATTCGATGTTTGCGTCCTCGAGCTTTTGGAGTATGTCAGAACGATTTAATCCCGACGATTCTCTGATGATAAAGGAAAACCCAAACCAACTACTTGCTCCAATTTCCTTTTGAATGAGAAATCTGTCATCATTTTTAAACATATCAACAAAAAACTCTGCATTTTTTCTACGCTGGTCGATGAAGCCAGGAAGCTTTTTTAGCTGCTCCGAACCAATAGCTCCGCTCATCTCTAGTGGTCTTACATTGTATCCAGGGATAACGAACCTGAACGACTCTTCAAACCAATTATCTGACTTATCAGCAACATGATTCTTGTCAGGAAGATTCCTTGTCCAACCATGAGCCCTCAATGCCAAAAGCAAATGGTAGCACTCTTCATCATCTGTCACAACCATGCCACCTTCCATAGTGGCTATGTGGTGCGAAAAGAAACTGCTAAAGCTCCCCATAAGTCCGAAAGTACCACATTGTTTTCCTTTAAACGCAGCACCCATTGACTCACAATTATCTTCTAAAACAAGGATGTTTCTATTGCCAATTATTCTACTTATTTCATTGAAATCATTTGGATTACCTAAAAGATTAACTACCATTATTGCTTTTGTAGAATCACTTAGTGCCTCTTCAAGCGCTGCTAAATCATAATTAAGTGTCTCCAAATCAATATCGACAAACCTCACCTTTAGTCCGTATTGCTGAAGCGGAAAGTAGGTAGTGGACCAAGAAACGGCTGGAACTATAATCTCGTCACCTCGCTGTAGTCTATTTTCTTTCCTGAAAAATAGGGCTGCAGTCATAATTAGGTTAGCTGTAGAACCTGAACTCGTCATTACTGCATACCTGGATCCAAAATATGAGGCAAACTCTGACTCGTATTTTTCAACACACTTAGACATGGAAAAGATATCAGAATCGATAACCCTTTGAATGGCCTCAATTTCTTTGTTATCCCAAGTGGATGTTGCTAATTTATACTGCATGATTTTTTAAATAAAATTGATATGTTTTCTCTAAACCTTCCTTCAAACTATGTTTAGGCTCCCAGCCCAACTGGCTTTGTTTCTGAATTGAGCATAATTTTCTCTTCATGCCCTCAGGTTTGGATAAGTCGTAAGTGAAGTCACCGGTAAATCCAATCACTTCCACAATAGCTTGGTAATACTCCTTTATGCTATAATCATGACCAAGACCTATATTCATAAGATTGGGTAGTTGATCATAATTATCAAGAGACCAAGTAATGAAGTCAATTAGATCTTCAACGAACATGAACTCACGACGCGCCTCTCCTGTTCCCCAAATTTCAACTGGATTGTTTGTTTTAGCTGCCTCATGCACCTTTCGAATAACTGCCGGTATCATATGAGATTTAACAGGATGGAAGTTGTCATACTTGCCATATAAATTACAAGGGATAAAGGTTTTGTAACTTAATCCAAATTCTGATTGAGCATAATCGCAAAGCTTAGATGCCATAATCTTAGCAATTGCATAACCCTCATTAGTTGGCTCCAACGATCCCGTCAATATCAAGTCCTCTGTTAATTCGTCTTGGCAATCCTTTGGATACATACATGAGCTGCCTAAGTTGATTAAACGCTCAATTCCCGTTTCAATCGAAGCATTGATGACATTAAGGGCAATCTGGGAATTTACCGAAAGAAACGAATACGGTTTTTCAATATTCGCTTGAATTCCACCAACTAGACCGGCAGCGTGAAGAACAATGTCTATTTGATTTGATTTGAAGTAACGCATAACCTCTTCAGCGTTCATTAAATCTAATTCACTCCGTGTTGGAGTGAGAATTTTGAACTCTTTTTCGATAAGCATCTCAGCTGCATTCCGCCCAACCATACCCGTTGAGCCTGTAATAAGCACTGTTCTACTCATAATAATTCAATGTTGTATAGCCCCCCTCTTCTAAAAATTTATCTTTTTTCATCAATTTTAAATCCGAACTCATCATATCTTCTACAAGTTCAGCTAACTGAATCTGTGGTTCCCAGCCTAGTTTCTCTTTTGCTTTAGTTGGATCTCCAATCAATAGATCTACCTCTGTTGGTCGGAAGTACTTCGGATCAATCGCCAACACTTCTTTGCCTACCTCTAACTGATAGTTTGGATTATTACATTTCGCAACTTTAGCAATCTCATTAACACCTGAACCACTGAACTCTAGTTCGATCCCAACATGGTCAAATGCCATTTTCACAAAGTCACGAATCTTGGTAGTCTTGCCCGTAGCAATCACCCAATCTTCTGCCTCTTCTGCTTGAAGAATCATCCACATCATTCGAACATAATCCTTTGCATGCCCCCAGTCTCTTTTAGAGTCTAGGTTTCCTAAGTAAAATTTGTCTTGAAGTCCTAAAGCAATGCGAGATACAGCCCGGGTAATCTTGCGCGTTACAAAAGTTTCTCCGCGAATAGGACTTTCGTGATTAAATAAAATGCCGTTTGAAGCGAACATACCATAAGCCTCACGGTAGTTTACGGTAATCCAATAGGCATACATTTTCGCAACAGCATACGGTGAGCGTGGATAGAAAGGAGTTTTCTCAGTCTGAGGCACCTCTTGTACTTTACCATAGAGTTCCGATGTAGAGGCCTGGTAAATACGCGTCTTCTTCTCGAGGCCTAGGATACGAATAGCTTCTAACAATCGTAGTGTTCCAATACCATCAGCATCCGCAACATATTCTGGTACATCAAAAGACACACGTACGTGGCTCATAGCCGCAAGATTATAAATCTCATCCGGCTGAATCTCTTGAATTAAGCGAACCAGGTTCGTACTGTCTGTCATATCCCCAAAATGCAAGAAAAAGTTTGCGTCGGGAACGTGCGGGTCTTGGTACAGATGATCTATTCGATCAGTATTAAATAGAGAGGTTCTTCTTTTCAATCCATGAACAACATATCCTTTCTTTAACAAAAACTCGGATAGATAAGCCCCGTCTTGACCTGTTACACCTGTGATTAATGCTACTTTACTCATAATCGAAACCTATAGTTTTTTGAGCAACCAACTGCTCGATTGAATTTTATCTCCTAGCCCGTCAATGAGGGCGATACCCATTTTTTCACAGATTGGGCGTTCTGGTATGGTATCGTTGTTCTGATCACCTCCGTTGGCAAAAACTAAATCATAGTCTTGACCATAATCCTTCGCTATTTTTTCTAACGTAGCACAAACGGTGCGATCTTTATCCACCGAAAGAATGGCTTGATCCACTGCTTTAATATTAGACACAATGATTATACGCTCCTCTTCGCCTTGGAACTCTTTGCTTCCTTTGAGCGCTCTTTGGTGGTCGTTATTTACGATCACAAAAAGCTCATCTGCTACTGCTTTGGCATTATTAAAATACTCTAAGTGTCCTTTATGAATAGGGTTAAAGTATCCGGATACTATGACTGCTTTTTTCTTCATGTCAATACGATGTCTATCACCTGTTTGTACCTGTTATTTACAGGACAATATGCTTGCAACCGGGCAATCATTGTTCTGTAGTTTCTCGTGCCCAAACTAGCAGGCATTGGCCCAACTGTTCGGGGTGTATTTCACTACTTATTTGTGCATTGACGCTCTTGCCGGTCAGTTCTTCTA
>Ga0209138_1002467_pt1 | contig 14296 bp, 16 predicted proteins | sample SaaInl3SG_22_DNA_FD_184645 | JGI IMG/M metagenome (GOLD analysis project Ga0209138, IMG submission 184645) | Marine microbial communities from expanding oxygen minimum zones in the Saanich Inlet - ESP_153SG_22_DNA (SPAdes) (version 2) | ecosystem: Environmental > Aquatic > Marine > Intertidal...
CGGGCCGTTGCCATCGCCGCGCAGGTTCTAATCAACGGCGAGACAGCCGAAACCCTAGCCCCATTATTCCCGAGCGAGGCAAAGCACGCCGCCGCACCGCTGGATGATGCTGATCTTGCCTTGATTGCCGCGTTGCAAGAGAAAACACTGGATGACGCCGCGATGCCGCGTGATGTGTTGTTGGAATGGCCGGCCTTTTTGATGGATGATGCAAAGGCCGGACTTGGCGATCATTTCGATAGCGAATTGACCGCGCTACAGGGTGAGGCGGCAACCGATTTGCGGGTGAACCCGATTAAATTAAATGACCGCCGTGTGTTGCGTAACAAGCTCGCCGGTCGCGGGATTAAATGCCACTCGACAAATTTGTCGCCAATTGGGATCAGGCTAGAAAAGCGGACCCGTACAGATGACCTCATCGAGTGGAAAAAAGGGCTGTTTGATGTGCAGGATGAAGGTTCGCAAATTGCCGCCCTGTTATGTGATGCACGCCCCGGAATGCAGGTTGCCGATATGTGCGCTGGCGCCGGTGGCAAGTCATTAGTGATGGCGGCGCAAATGGAAAACCGGGGCCGTATCCTTGCCCTTGATAGCAACGCCGAACGCCTAGAGCGTAGCGGCGAGCGTATCCGGCGCGCCGGCATTCACAATGTAGAGCGCAAGCATGTTGGTGATACATGGGGCACGAAACGCTTTCGGGCTAAATTCGATCGTGTGGTCATTGATGCGCCTTGTTCGGGTTCTGGTACGTGGCGCCGTCAGGTGGATGGGCGCTGGCGTTGTACGCCTGAGGATCTTGCCCGCTATCAGTCGCTACAGAGTAACCTGCTCGATAAGGGCCGTGCCATGGTCACGCCGGGAGGCCGGATTATGTTTATCACCTGTTCCGTTCTAGCCAGTGAGGGTGCATTGCAGGTAGATCGTCTGCTCAGCGAGGCGCCGGAGCTTGAGCTGGCTGATATCAGTGATATTTGGGGTGATACAATTGGCGCGCTGGGTGGCGGGGATTGCCCGCCGCTGGATCGTGGCATGTTGCGCCTATTGCCCGGGCGTGATGGCACGGATGGATTTTTTATGGCGGTGCTGCAAGCCCGGCTTCGGTAATGATTGCGCATAGATGTGCAAGTGAGGAATAAAAGATGAATGATTCAGTTCTGATTATTGATTTTGGTTCACAGGTAACCCAGCTAATCGCGCGCCGCCTGCGCGAAGCCGGTGTCTATACATTGATCCTGCCCTGCACGACGACGCCGGAAAAGATCAAGGCGGCTAACCCGCGCGGCATCATCCTATCTGGCGGGCCTAATTCGGTGGCGATGGCGGATACCCCGCGGGCACCACAAATTGTTTTTGATCTGGGTGTTCCTATCCTCGGCATTTGTTATGGCCAGCAAACCATGTGCCAGCAATTAGGCGGCAGAGTAGAGCCCGGTACGAGCCGCGAATTTGGCCGCGCGGAACTGTCTGTCACCAAGGCCTGTTCGCTGTTTGAGGATGTGTGGTCTGTCGATGATACGCCGAGCGTATGGATGAGCCATGGTGACCATGTTGCGGCTCTGCCTGACGGATTTGTCGTGGTTGCTAGCTCTTCGGGTGCGCCTTATGCGGCCGTTGCCGATGAAGAGCGCCGGTATTACGGCGTCCAGTTCCACCCTGAAGTCGTTCATAGCGAAGATGGCGAACGCCTATTGGCCCGCTTTGCCTTGGGCATTTGTGGCTGTTCTGGCAGTTGGTCAATGGCCGCCTATAAAGAGCGCACGATCGCCGCGATCAGAGAGCAGGTTGGTGATGCAAAGGTTATTTGCGGCTTGTCTGGCGGGGTGGATTCATCGGTAGCCGCTGTTCTCATTCACGAGGCAATCGGTGATCAATTAACCTGTGTATTTGTTGATCACGGATTGCTGCGTTCTGGCGAGGCCGAAGAGGTTGTGAGCCTGTTTGGTGGTCACTACAACATCCCTCTCATTCACCGCGAAGTGTCGGATATGTTTTTGGGACGGCTTGCGGGGGTCGATGATCCAGAGAAAAAACGCAAGATCATTGGCAGCAGCTTTATCGAGGTATTTGACGAAGAGGCCGCCAAAATCAAAGATGCCCGTTTTCTTGCGCAAGGTACGTTATATCCGGACGTTATCGAGAGCATTTCTGCCGCTGGTGGCGACGCCGTTACGATCAAGTCGCATCACAATGTTGGTGGCTTGCCGGATGATATGGCCCTAGAGCTTGTCGAGCCATTGCGCGAATTGTTCAAGGACGAAGTGCGCGCGCTGGGCCGTGAATTAGGGCTCCCGGAAATTCTGGTGTCGCGTCATCCATTCCCCGGACCGGGCCTTGCCATTCGCGTCCCCGGCGCCATTACCCGCGAACAGCTGGATATCCTACGCGCGGCCGATGCGGTCTATCTCGATGAAATCCGCAAAGCCGGATTATATGACGAAATCTGGCAGGCTTTCGCCGTGCTGTTGCCGGTAAAAACCGTTGGCGTCATGGGCGATGCCCGCTCATATGACTATGCCTGCGCCCTGCGTGCGGTGACCTCGACCGACGGCATGACAGCCGATAGCTATCCCTTTACCCACGAGTTCCTATCAAAAACCGCAACCCGCATCGTCAATGAAGTAAAAGGCGTAAACCGCGTAACCTACGACGTAACATCAAAGCCCCCAGGAACCATCGAGTGGGAGTAATCCTTACCCACATATGATAAGATAACCTGTTGATTTTATTGCACCTATGTAAAATACCATAGTTTCAAACCACTTTCAAAGAGTGTTGATTTTATTGCATTTTGTGATACAACATTCAAAGTAAGTTTCAAACTAAATGGATTATTGAATAAAGTGAGTTCCAATAAACGAGAAATGCATGAAAACCTAAAACTTGGTGAGACTCCACCTCGTTCTACTCATGCAAATGGACTCACTAGTAAGTTCTACACAGCAGAAGTTGATATATGCGATGGTGCAGTAAAACTCATCAGAACAAAGCAATCTGGTGATGTTTGGCAGATGCGTTGTTGGATACACGCAGAAAAGAAATACTTAAAAAAATCATTACGAACAAAAGATTTAGATACTGCAAAAACCAAAGGTAGAGAACTTTACTACACTATGATGGGTAAGGTTTCAGCAGGGCAAAAACTGTTCACCATTACCGCAAAAGAGTTAGTTCAGAAATACTTGGACTACCAACTTGATAGAGTTGAGGGTGGTTTCATTACCAAAGGCAGATTGACGACTATTAGAACTCAATTAAACCATTTTCTTGGTTTTGTTGGAGATGATAGGAAGTTGGATACTATCAAAAGAGAGAAATACAAAGACTACTATATTTACAGACGAAAAATTGCACCGAAAGTCCAAGATGTGACTCTTATAAATGAGAGAGCAACTTTGGGTCATATGTATAAGTTTGCATTAGAAAAAGGTTTCATAACACAAGACAGGTTACCTCTTTGGCAGGAACTCAAACGAGTGAATGTGAACAGTAGAACTGCATTCACCAGAGATGATTACAAAACTCTCTATACCTATCTACGAAACTACACCAAGAAAATTAGTGATGAACGAGAACTCTACAATAGGCAGTTGTTGAGAGACTTTATCCTAATTTTATCTAACACTGGTTTGAGATTTGGTGAATGTAGGCAGTTGAAGTGGAACTTCATTCAAGTTGTAAAAGGTAAGAACAAATACCCAAATGTGCAGATTAGAGTTCCAGCAGTAATCTCAAAAGTTGGAAAAGATAGAACTGCGATTGGTATGCGTGGAGATTTCTTTAATAGAATAAAGACCTATTCCAAACATACTCACCCACAAGATTACATTTTTGCAGATTCAGATACTGGAGAAATGTTTAGTAGGAAACTTCTATACAAGTATTGGGATTTGATTATGAAAGAGAGTGGTTTGGGTGAAAGTCCAAACGACTATTCCTACTATTGTCTGCGGCACACATTTGCGACTTACAGACTGCAATATGGAAAAGTGGATATAAGAACTCTGGGTAAGGTGATGGGTTGTTCTGTTCGTTTCATAGAACAGCATTACGATAGTGCGAGAGTTGAAAATATGATGGATTACATCACGCAAGATGTGGAACGAGATGATGCGTTTAGTGATGTGATTTTATCGTAACATTTCTCTCTGGATACTATGGTGGTTTATAGATTGAAAAAATAACAATCCTTTTTTTGAAACATAAGGCAGTTTTAGGGGGGGTAAGTGTTGTCAAAACACTCTTTTCGGACTACCCCACACCACCGAAAATTATAAAAATAAAAGTATAATAAAATCAATAATTTATGAAATTCCAAATTTCAATTCTGACGAAGGGTAATGACAACACCCATATTTTTGGGTTTTTGAGGTTAAAACTACCAGTTTGTGATGGATTGAAGGGTGTTTCTCTGTTTCCTTTGAGTTGCAATCTCTTGCATCTTCCTGTCACGCACCAATTTCAAACCTTCATTTAGCAATGCGTTGATGGAAGTCGTTCCCCCATCTAGTTCTTTCACTCTCTGGCAATCCATCCAGAGGTCATAATCAATTCGTGCAGCATAATCGTGGGTGTTCTTCATTGGGCATTGTCCTTCTCATTCGTTGTTATCACTGATTTATCTTTCTCTAACTTGTTTCTTATATCTTCTAGTTCTGCATCAATGGCATTGTTGAGGTCATTCATTACCCCTGTCATGGGAACTGGACTCTCAAATGCATCACCATGTTCTTCATCATTCCATCCCCCACCAAGTTCTCGTCTAAGGGTGATGAAGTCTTTACCAACATCAAGACGAAGTCTTTGTGCGGTGAAAGACACATCGTCCAGTGCATCCATAATTTCTAGGAACAGTTCTTTTCGTTGTGCGTCTGTTGCATAAGCAGGCAACTGCATTGAACGAACAGTCTCACTGGATTGAATGATTTCAGTATCTTCGGTCACATCGTGTAATAGGTCATAAGTAAATCTCTGCATTGTAGTTTTCCTTTGTGTTTGCAGAGATATTTATATGGTTTGTATGTGAAACCGTTGGCACAACAGTTATTCATCACCTATTCCTTTGCAGGGGTGTCACTGAGTGGGTTCTGGATGGGGTTTACTAGGACAAGCATCTAATGCGTCTGCAGGAACGATTTAGAGGGAATACCAATCCTCAATTTCAGCAAGGGCAGCATTCCAGGCATTGAGGTGTTTGTATTTGGTTTTTCCAGATGTGTTCCAACCAAGTTTTAGTTGGTTTCCCCTATGGTGTCTAAATATCCAGATAACAGATGCAGTGAATTTTAGTCTCCAGAAAAGGTTTTTCATTCACTGGACTCTATAAAATTCATCAAATCCTCAGTTTCTGATGGGGTGTTTTCACCATAAATCTGGTTTGGATAGTGCAGCAACACACTTAAACTGGATTGGTTGTTCTGGAACAGGAGTGTCATTCAACATCATACCTGTCCAACCAAAGGGATATTGCAATGTGTATGGTGGCACGAATGAGTGTCCAATCTCTTCCTTGAACCCAAACTTTCCATAGTAGGCAGGGTCTCCATAAACCAGTAGAGCACCAGCACCATCTCTGGTGAGCATACCTATTCCAGATTTTATGAGGTTTGAACCAACACCTTGTTTCTGATGTTCTGGAGAGACAGCAAGTGGAGCAAGGATATATCCAGAGAGAATAGAATCAGATTTTAAGAAGATTGGACTGTAGGACACATAACCAATTACTTGATTATCAACTTCAGCAACTAATGACTTGATTGAAGGACTAGTGGTTTCTTGATGGAGTTCTTGAACAAGGTTCATGATGACTTTGTTCTCTTCATCAGAGAACGCAGTTTTAATAACCTTTAGGACTGAGTCCAAATCTGTTTCTTGAGTAAGTCTAATTTTCAAATCTAAATCCATGAAATAGTTTGAATCAGGATATCAACTAAGGTAGACAAAATAAAGTTAAAGTATTATTAAATATAGTAATTTTCTGAACATTTTTAGGATTTTAACATGAAGCAAATACTGTTGTTTTTCTGTCTTGTGTTTGGTTTTTCAAACATTGCGATAGCAGACGGCATTAAATTTATGCAACTTGAAATTGAAGATGCGTGGATTAAGGAAACCCCACCAAATCATCCTGTTACAGGTGGATATCTAAAGATTGAGAATAACGGAAATACTGCAGATTTATTGATTGGTGTTTCAGCAGACTTTGCAATGAAAAGTGAAATCCATGAAATGAAGATGGAAGGGGATGTGATGAAAATGCGTCCTCTTGGGAATGGTTTAGTGATACCAGCAGATGGAGAGGTTTACTTGAAACCTGGTGGTTACCATTTGATGTTTATGAAACTTAAGGAACAGATGGTTCCAATGGATGTTCATCAAGTGACATTAACATTCAAGAACAGTGGTTCAATTACCATTCCAATGACTGTTCATAAAATGTCTCATGGTAAGAAGCATAGTCATTAACCTTAAACCCTCATCCACCTGTGGTGGATGAATGCACCTTCGGTGCATTGTCCTAATCTAATTTGATAATCTATAGAGAATCTAATCTGCGGTGTGTTCTAGACACACTAACCCCACCACAGGGAAAGGGTGTCTAGAAACAAATCTGCGTCTGCGTCCGTCAACACATCTAGTCAGAGCAACCTAATTGATTAGGTAGGGTGGGTAATCCGATATCCCTTTACACTCCACTGAACTACGGTAGCAATGCAGAACCGACTAGATGATTACCTGCATTACTTGAGGGTTAAATACTCCCTCGTCCTGTTGGAAATCTTTAGGCACCCATATCCAACTTTGGTGCATCATTATAAAAATTTGTTACCTAACCAAGTTCCGAACCAGAGTTTCTGTTTCTCAATGGGTTTGCACACTCACAATTTGGTTTGTCACCACCACCATCCATCAGATGGATTTCATATAGTTATTTATACAAACTGAAATTTTCAGTTTTTTAGAAAACAGATAAGGAAGAATAGGGCATCCCATTCTTTCTAATCATCTGTTTCATATATTTATAATATCTCTGACTTTCATATGACCTACGCAAACTCTGGCAAAAACTTACGCAGTGTCTGATTGGAAACCTTGAATTCTTTAGTGAGTTTGCGGAAACCCCAACCTTCTTTGCGTTTCAGCAGAATTTGTTCCTTCACTTCATCTGTAAGGTTGGATTTCTTACCCCAACTTCCATCACCCTTGCGTCTGGCATTTGCGATACCAGATTTCACACGATGACTGATGTTGAAGAGTTCCATTTTGGAAATGGCAGACAACATCGTTGCAACCATCTCACCCATCGGTGTTGAGGTATCTATACCTTCTTTGACTGACACCAGATTCACATTCCAGAGTTTCAGTTCTTCAAGAAGGTTTAGAAGTAGAGCAGGTGTTCCAGCAAACCGTGATAGTTCATCACTCACCACCAGTTTGAATTTGCGTTGACGAGCACCTTTGATGAGTTTGTCTAACGATGGACGATTACGAGTTGTTCGGGCAAATCCCTCATCAACATATTCTTCTACAATCTCGTATTCCATCCGTTCGCAGTAGGCACGAACCTCATGCAACTGTCGGTCAACATCCTGTCCAAGATTGTCTGTTGAAATCCTCGCATAGATGGCAACTTTCACTTTCAAAACCCTTTCAAACTTTCAGAGTCATTATACTTAAAATATACCAAAAAACTGTTTCAAAGTCAATAAATTTTCAAGCAAAAACAACAAGTTATATAAAAATTTACGATTGTTTTGTTTTCAAAACAAATTGGAACAAATGATTTGTTCTCGTAAATCTTTGCAAACAATTATATTGTTTGGGAATTAGGTAAGTGGTTGATTAGTATTAAAAAAATGAGTTTCAAAGTAGTTTCAAACTTGAAAAAAATATAATGAATTCAATATTTTATAAAGATTATATTATTGAGTGGGAATGATGAGCAAATATGGCTGAGAGCATAGATAACAAAATTAAGTTGACGCCATACTTTACGCTTTTCGATGCTGACGGCTTTATCGATTACATGGTTGCTGTCTTTGATGCACAAATTGTCAAAGACAGCCGTAATACGAATGGTACAATTCAGCACGCTCGCTTGAAAATTGAAGATAGCATAATCATGCTGAATCAGGCTGATAAAAATTACCCTCCCAACCAATCACAGATGCATCTTTATTTTGAGTCTGTTGAAAATACATACAAATTGGCCCTGGCAAGCCGCTCGGTATCTTTGATGTCACCCATGCTCCGCAGCCACGGTGATAAAATGGCAGGGTTCAAAGATCCCTTTGGTAACGTATGGTGGGTGGCCGAAAAAAGTAATTGAAGAACTTGATATAGATAAGGTTTCGGTGTTTTAAGATTGCAAAGACGAAGTAATAGAAGGTCTGTATGGAAAAAATATGAACAAGGGAACGCTTATATTTTTCTGCGGTAAGATGGGGGCTGGCAAAAGCACGCTTGCCAAACAGAAAGCTGAAGAGAAAGACGCTGTCTTGATAAGTGAAGATGATTTGCTAGCAAAGCTTTACGCAGACAAAGTTAAATCAGTCAAAGACTACAAACAGTATTCAGACATATTAAAACCAGTAGTTTGCGACATGTCCCAGCAAATTCTTAGCAAGGGTGTCAGTGTAGTATTAGATTTCCCAGCAAACACAGAAAATCAAAGGCAATGGTTGCGAAGCCTCAGTGACACGTTAACTGCAGAACATATCTGCTATTTTGTCGATAGAACGGACGAAATATGCATAAAGCAACTATTGCAACGCGGTAATCCGAACACGGATACAGTTGAAATGTTTCATGCAATGACAAAATATTTTACGGAACCAAGCGACGACGAACATATTAATGTCGTTAGGGTTTAACCGCCTTTTCTAAATCAACCTAGCAAACAAAAATACACGCACACCTCTCTGGCGGACCGCAATGCGCCATGGTCTGTGGCCATTGTGTGATGTGGCGCCAGAAACTCCAGCGTGGCTTGAATGAATTATGTTTTGGGCAAATAAGGCCGCTTGAGGGGGGCTCAGGCGGCCTTGTTGTTGCGCTATTGCGAGAGCGCGATGTCGGGGGCGTGCCTAATTGCGCGCCCAGTTGCGCACCTTAGTTACGCACAAATGTCACGGCGTATTTCACGTCACCTTCAAAGAGCTTTGAGGCGACTGTGCCTTCGGACATATAGAATTGATGCCCCGAAATACGGTTCTCAAGACGATAGCCCTTGGTGGCCATGCGGCGTTTGTGGAACTCCATAGCGGCCGCGTCAAAGCTGTCTGTTAAAATGGTAATGCGGTCCTGTGATAATTCAGTGATATTTAAATCGTCCATAATTGTCTCCTATATCTGGCTATTCTGCGGCGTGGAATTGCTGTTCTTCGGTGCTGTCATTCAAGGCGGTGGTTGATGATTGCCCACCCTTGACGGCAATGGACACGGCATCGAACCATCCCGCGCCAACCTCACGCTGGTGACGGTGGGCGGTATAGCCACCTTCTTCAGCCGCAAATTCAGCATTTTGCAACTCGGTATAGGCGGCCATGCCAGAGGCCTTGTAGCCACGCGCCAGCTCAAACATGCCGTAATTTAGGGAATGGAAACCTGCCAAAGTGATGAACTGGAATTTATAGCCCATCTTGCCAATTTCGCTTTGGAAGCGGGCAATATCATCGGCCGATAAATTGGCAGTCCAGTTAAATGACGGGCTGCAATTATAGGCCAGCATCTGATCCGGATATTTTGCCTTGATCGCATTGGCAAAGACTTCTGCTTGGTCAAGGTTTGGCGTCGATGTCTCCATCCAGAGCAAATCAGCATAAGGCGCAAAGGCAAGACCGCGCACAACACAGCGCTCAAAGGCAGTCTCGGGATCGAGCCTGTAAAAACCTTCTGACGTGCGCTCACCGGTGACGAACGGCTTGTCGCGCGGGTCAATATCAGAGGTGATGAGTTTGGCAGATTCGGCGTCTGTGCGAGCCATAATAATGGTCGAGACACCGCTAACATCAGCCGCAAGACGCGCCGCATTCAAGTTCGTAACGGCCTGTTGCACCGGTATCAAAACCTTGCCGCCCATGTGACCGCATTTCTTTTCAGAGGCGAGCTGGTCTTCGAAATGAACACCCGCGGCGCCGGCTTCGATATATGATTTGGTGAGCTCGAACGCATTGAGTGCGCCGCCAAAACCTGCTTCACAATCAGCAACAATCGGGACAAACCAATCACGCGATGCTTTGCCGTCTTCGAGCACCTCAACCTGATCGGCGCGTGTTAATGTGCGGTTGATACGGCGCGCTAATTCAGGGCCGGAATTGGCCGGATAGATTGATTGGTCAGGATACATGGAGCCCGCAGTATTCGAGTCAGCGGCGACCTGCCAGCCAGATAGGTAGATGGCTTTGAGGCCGGCGCGCACCTGTTGCATCGCCTGATTGCCTGTCATCGCGCCAAGCGTATTGACGTAATCCTCGCTCTTTAGCAGGTGCCATAATTTATCCGAGCCTCTGCGGGCGAGCGTATGTTCGGGGACCACAGAGCCAGATAATTTCACCACATCTTCCATGCTGTAATCACGTTGTTTGTTGGCAAAACGGCCGTCTGCGGCTTTGACGTGTGTTTCAAATGAATTTGTCATGGTCTGTACTCTTTTCTGTTCTGCTACCCGCATCGCATAGCGGGGATTTGTTAGTCATCGCCAAGAGATAATCAGAAACTTCTTTATGAGAAAGGAAAAGAGTGTTACCAATATAATCTGTAAATATTTACAATTATAATTAGTAACTATTGTAATTTTATTTTAGCAGCAAATGTGACAAGTGAGGCGCTTATGAATGATGGGTTGTCTACCAAAATCATGGTTGGCCACAAGCTACGCAAATTGCGCAGGGAGCTTGGCATATCTCAAGCCTCAATGGCTGAAGAGTTAGGGATTTCAGCATCTTACCTAAATTTGCTTGAAAATAACATGCGCCCCGTCACGGTCGGGCTTCTGTTCAAATTGGGCCAGACTTATGACATCGATCTCAAAGATATGGCAGAAGATGATTCCGCCAAATTGACCGCCCGGTTGAGCGAGATTTTTGCCGATCCCATCATGACGGAACAGGCCCTGTCTCGCCGCGATATTCAACAGCTTGCCCAGAACCAACCGACCGCGGCACAAGCGATTCTAGCGCTGTATGCGTCTTATGAGGCGATGAAATCAGCCGCCCAACAAGGCAAAGAAGGGCTGGAGACACGCACCCTGCCGCGCCCAATCGAAGAAGTACGCCGGTTTCTCGAGCAATCTGAAAACCATTTTCCGACTTTGGATGACGCCGCGGAGGCCTGTGCCAAGGATGCCAAATTACAATCAGGGCAGCATTTCGCCAATCTCAGCGCCTATATTCAAGAGCGCCACGCCATTAGCACCCGCATTCTGCCAAGCCACGTGATGGGGCATTTGCTCCGTCATCATGATATGCATCGCGGCCAGATCATGCTTTCGGAAATATTAGAGGATCCGCAACGTGTCTTTCAGCTTGCCTCGCAATTGGCGCTGATTGGCTATCAGTCGCAAATTGCCGAGATTGTCGAGGCCTCCGGTCTTGAGAGTGTGGAATCACGTCATTTATTGCAAACAACATTGGCAGGCTATTTCGCCGGGGCGCTAATGATGCCCTATCAAAGTTTTTTGAAATCTGCGCAAGAGACACGTCATGATATTGATTTGCTGGGCAAACGCTATTCCGCCAGCTTTGAGCAAATCTGTCACCGGCTGACCACTTTGAACAGGCCCAATGCCAGAGGTGTGCCGTTCTTTTTCCTGCGTGTTGACGAGGCTGGCTATATCTCAAAGCGTCTATCCGCGGCGGGTGTGGAATTTGCCCGCTATGGCGGCGCCTGTGGCCGTTGGATACCGCACCAAGCCTTTCGTGTACCCGGCACCATCCATACACAGCTAGCCGAGTTGGAGGAGGGGCAGAAATTCTTTACCCTAGCGCGAACGGTTGTCCAGCCGCGCACAGGGCCCGCCCATCATGGCACGCCGCTTTTTGCGGTGGCCTTGGGATGCGAGATCAAACATGCGCGTGAAATTGGCTTGGCCGATAATCTATTATCACCAAAAACGCCGTCTTATACGCCCATCGGCCTAGCCTGCCAGCTTTGCGAGAAAACAGATTGTCAGCATCGCGGCGCGCCGCCATTGGGACGGGCGCTGAAATTTGATGCCAATCGCCGGCATTCAGGCCTGTTTGATTTTGGCTCTTAACGCGCGTCTCGTGACACCCCCGCCAAGGGGGCGATGATAGGCATGAAACCAACTGCTACAGTTGAATAAGAATAGTGGAACTAGTTGTGCTGTTATCTGTGGGACTTTGGTCTGCAGGATTTTGAAAAATGTCACATGTGTGAGAGGGCGCGTGATGCAATTTGTTGAAATGAAAGACAGTGAAATCTTGAGCATTGTAGAGCCAATAATGGATAATTGCCTGCTTGGGTCTAACGAAGGTGATCACGCCAAACATGTTAGAGATTTCACCGAAAGAATGAGAATGATCGTGACGCCTGACAATCTAAAAATGCAATTGTCACAGGAGCCTCGTGCGTTCTTTACCGATAGAGAATTTATTCATCTTTTCAGACGACAAAATTCCATTGGTGTCATTTGGAAACAAGGCATTTCTACATCGAATGACGAACTTATGAATCAGGCTATATTCGTAGGAAACAGTGACCGGATTCTAATCGATCATTGCATGATATGTTAGCTGGCTGGCTTATCCAAAGACGGTGAAATGCATGACGCGGCCCGGTAATAGGGTGAATAGGCCAGTGACGACGAGGCCGAGTATATATAGCCATTTCATCATTGATTTATGCCGGCGGATATTGCCTTGGCGCGCGGCGCGAATGGCCGCATACAGAACCCATAGGGTAAAGATCGATATCAAATGTATCGGGCTGAACGGGCCTGCCAGCTTTATGGTATGTATCCAAAAGCTGCTGACGCTCACATAGACCATCAGTGCAACCCAGATATAGCCGACAGATTTATGCGCGGTGGATCCCTTTTTTGAATAAAGCTGCCACCCGCCAATCACTATCGCTAGCAACGCGGCATAGGCGTGCATCGGTATCGGCGATGGTTGAATTGCTAAATGGGCTAGGTTCATTGTTTGACAGCATCCCTTTGGGGCGGATTGTTGTTGCCAGAATTGAGAACAAGAAATAATTACAAGAACAGCTTCCCTCGACCCTAACCCGCATTAACCTTGTTGCAAATTTTTCTCTATGGGGCGCCGTCTATTCTCTCTGTCTTTGGATGCGCCAAATGTGGGCTTTACCGCCATGGTGGATGACATTAGGGCTAGGTAAAAATCTGGTATGGATGATAACCTGCGGCCATTATGACCGCGCATGGATCTTTGCGAAAGGCTGCATTGTGACAAATGAGCATATGAAAAAAGCACTAGAATGGTTTGGTGTGGTGACTGCCATCGCCTATTCCTTGTTGGTGGCGTCGAACACTGGGTGGGAGGTGCTTGGCTTTGCCCTGTTATTCATATCCGCCATCGCCATTGGGCTATGGGCATTCCTCTGCAAACATTACGGTATGCTCATCCTCCAGTTCTTTTATGCAACCGCCGGGATCATCGGCGTCTTAAGATGGCTCTAAATTATGTGGTTCGGTTAGGTAAGAGCCGCCGTCCAAAAGCAAAATTAGGTTAGTGCAGGGATAGAACGATTAATGACTACCAAATGGGGCGATAAGCTCGCCAAATCAAAGCCATATGAAATCAAGTATCTGGAAAATGGTTTTGCTGATTTGCCATCAGGATGCAATATGCTGATACCATCGCCGCCGATTATCGATGGCTATATTCGGGCCATTCCCTATGGATCTTCGGTCGATATTGCGGTTATGCGGGACGAATTAGCGCGCCAGTTCGGGGCTGATAAATCCTGTCCGATGACAACTGGGATTTTCTTGCGGATCGTTGCAGAGGCGGCTTTTGAGCTGGTTGAGGTCGGCGTTGAGGCCGAGGATGTGACACCGTTCTGGCGGGTGATCACCCCCACCATGCCGCTTGCTAAAAAGCTTGCTTGTGGTACTGATTTTCTGGCCACAAAACGGGCTGAAGAGGGGCTATAGACCCGTGGCAATATTGTATCCCTGAGCCTTTGGCCGGCTCTGTGCATGGAGACAGATTTTCGTGACTATCTCGGCGTATTTCTCGGGGCTGGCCCTTAGTGCTGGCTTGCTGTTGGCGATCGGGGCGCAGAATGCCTTTGTCCTGCGTCACGGCCTAGC
>Ga0209138_1002473_pt1 | contig 14262 bp, 17 predicted proteins | sample SaaInl3SG_22_DNA_FD_184645 | JGI IMG/M metagenome (GOLD analysis project Ga0209138, IMG submission 184645) | Marine microbial communities from expanding oxygen minimum zones in the Saanich Inlet - ESP_153SG_22_DNA (SPAdes) (version 2) | ecosystem: Environmental > Aquatic > Marine > Intertidal...
CTTGGTTTGCTCTTATTGGTTTGCTACTGTATCCATTTGGTATCTTTCTTGCTGATGCCTTCGCTATGGGTACAGCCGCTCAGCTTATCGCAGACATCGCTCCAACATACTTTGCCTCCATTGCCGTACTTGTATCAGCGTTCTTTGGTGCTTCCGCTTTGAAGAGTAAGAAAGATGCTTAACTTATTGCTCGGCCCTGCGATGGATCTTGCCAAGGACTTTATCAAGGGCAAGGCTGACGAGAAGAAAGCCATCCAAGAAAGGAAGATCAATGCGATTCAGAACGATGCTGACTGGGAAGCTAAGATGGCTGACGCTACAGCAAATTCGTGGAAGGATGAGTTCTGGTCTATCATACTTGCGCTTCCTATTGCGGCAGTGGCCTATTCAGTGGCTGTTGATGATGTATCTATTATTGATCGTGTTAAGAGCGGATTCGCCGTTTTAAACGATTTACCAGAGTGGTATCAGTACCTACTCTTTATAGCAGTCTCTGCTAGTTTCGGGTTGAAATCAGCAGACAAATTAATGAACCTCAAAAAAGGAAAGTAAATATGCCAAAATTTAGAAACCCAGCAGAGGTCTACGATGAAGCTCGTTTGCTTGAAGGCGATACAGATCCCTTCAATCCAAAACAGCCGAAGGTAAAAAAGCCTCATCCAAGCTGTACTACTCCAGAGACTTGTGTTGCTCAAGGCCGTTGTCGTAAGACTGGTAAAGCCCTTGTCAATGGCAAGGTAGCTAAGTAATGTCTAGGGGACTCTACGCAAACATCCACGCTAAACGTAAACGTATTAAACGTGGCTCTAACGAGCGTATGCGTTCACCGGGTAGTCAAGGCGCTCCAACAGCGCAGGCCTTTGCAAAAGCTAAACGCACTGCAAAGAAAAAACCTAAGCGTGGTTCTGCGTAAGTGATTTGACATTTAACATATTTTCTGGTATAATACAATGGCAACTAAACGATCAATTGGTGCGGCACTAACAACAACATTGACAGACATCTATGAAGTACCTGCTAACAAACGTGCTGAGTGGATATTAGTGTATGTTACAAACACTTCAGGCTCTACTGAAACCTTTAGTGTCACATATTATGATGCATCTCAAACAGCCTCTTTACCAGTTTTAAGTGGTTATTCTCTTAGTTCTAAAGAGTTCTTTCAAATCGGCGGTCAATACAATGAGTTTATCATGATGGAAGCCGGGGATAAAATTCAAGCCTCTGCCACATCAGATGCCACTATCTTGATTTCTGTTATTGAACACAACGCCACAGCCGTAAGAGGTGAATGATGCCAGCTAAAAAAGATCCTCGATTGGCTCGTATCGGTGCTTCACGGTATAATCAATGTGTTTCAACACCTAAGCATCCTACAAAAAGCCATGCTGTTGTAGCCAAAGAAGGCGACAAAGTCAAGCTGATTCGGTTTGGTCAAAAAGGTGTTAAAGGCTCTCCTAAGAAAGACAACGAATCTGAATCGTATCGTAAGCGGCGTGAGAGCTTCAAAGCTCGTCATGCTAAGAATATCAACAAAGGCAAAATGTCAGCGGCTTATTGGGCTGACAAGTGTAAATGGTGAATAAGTGACATACTTAGAACTGGTAAACTCTGTATTGTTGCGTTTGCGTGAACGTGAAGTATCTGCGGTAACAGAGAATTCATACAGTAAGCTGATCGGTCAGTTTATTAACGATTCAAAGCGTCAGGTTGAAGATGCTTGGAATTGGAATGCGTTACGTAAAACTTTAACAGCCACTACACAGGCAGGTGTCTTTAACTACGAACTCAACACAGCAGGATCACGCTTCCGTATCCTTGATGTCGTTAATGATACTTCAAACTGGTTTATGGAACAGCGCTCTTCTGGTTGGTTTAACGACACATTCTTGAACAATAGTGCAGAAACTGGTGAACCTCGTTACTATTCTATCAACGGTATTTCAACAGACGGAGATACACAGGTAGATATTTACCCGATACCCGGCGATGTCTTTACACTACGCTTCAACATTGTTGACCCTCAAGACGCACTAGTAAACAGCTCTGATGAAATCTTTGTACCGTCAGAGCCTGTGATTCTAGGAGCCTATGCCAGAGCTGTTGCAGAACGTGGAGAAGATGGCGGTTTAAGTACAGCAGAAGCCTTTGCAATCGCACAGAACTCATTAACAGATCATATTGCAATTGATGCTAATCATTTCCCTGACGAACTGATTTGGAGTGAAGTGTAATGGCAGGTCAACTTCAGGTTGTCACCATTGCCGCTCCGGGCTTTTATGGACTAAACACACAAGAGTCTGGTATTACCATCTCTAGTGGTTTTGCTTTAGAAGCAATTAACTGTGTGATTGACAAGTTTGGACGTATCGGTAGCCGCAAAGGTTGGAATACATTTACGTCAGATGTCTCAGGTTCCCCTCAGTTCACAGGAACTGTACGAGCAATTGCACAGTATACAAAGTCAGACGGTACACTTGAAGTTATCTTCACTGCCGGAAGTAAAATCTATAAAGCAGATGACTCCAGTGGCTCTGTTACTGAAATCACAGGCAGTGCTACAATCACAGATGATGATTGGCAGATCATTACTTACAACAACCATGCGGTGTTTGTACAAGAAGGACATAATCCAGTCTACTATAACGGGGCATCAAATACGTATCAAGGCTACTCTTCACCTCCGTTTACACAGCCTACCTGCGGAGCTTCATGCTTTAACAGGGTCTGGGTAGGGGAAGGCTCTACTGTCTATTGGTCAAAGATTCTTGAACCACAGAGTATGACTGGTACAGGCACTGGTCAAATCAACATGCGAGAAATCTTTGGTGAAGATGATGATGTTGTAGCAATCAGTGCGTATAATAATAGGTTGGTAGTGTTCGGGCGTAGAAACATTGCATTCTTTGCAGGCGCTGAAGACCCTACCGGAACTGGCTTTGCAATGTCGGATCACATTAAAGGGATTGGATGTATTGCAAGAGACTCTGTACAGAATGTAGGTACAGATATTGTTTTCCTTAGCTCTGAAGGCGTTAGGTCACTAGGTAGGACAATTCAAGAAAAGTCATCTCCGATTGGTGATGTATCTAAAAACATTAGAGATGACATTGTTCAGTATAGTGCAAGCGAGTCTGAGTATCGTATCAAAGGTATTTATTCTCCTAATGATGCGTTCTATTTGTTGACTTTACCGGCTACAGGTTACACGTATTGCTTTGATATGAGAGCGCAATTGCAGGATGGAAGCCGTAGGGTCACGGTTTGGACAGATATTAATCCTTCTGCATATGCTGTTAAAAACGATAATACGCTATTGCTAGGACAGGCTAACTACGTAGGTAAGTATGACAGTTTTTCCGACAATGGTTCATTCTATCGTATGTCATACTACACCAACTACATTGACTTTGGTAATGCCGCTGTTGAAAGCATTTTAAAGAAGATTCGATTAGCGATCATTGGAGCTACAAATCAGGATGCCGCACTGAAATGGGCATTTGATTACAATATTGACTATACATCCACTTCATTTGTTTTGAGTGAAGGTACAAGCTCAGAATACAACATCAATGAATTTGGTATTGATACTTTAACAGCCGCTACGGAAACACCTAGTCAATCATCAACAACAATTACTGATGTAGACTCTGGTGTACATTATTCGTTAGACTTCAGTGCCACACTGCAAACAGGATATGAAGTCGGTATTACTGTATATTTAGACTCTGACACGTATTATTATAACGATCAAGATGTAGGTGAAACAAGAACAGAAACAACACTATACTTTCCTGCATCTGTATTTCCTTCAGAATATTCATCTGGTATTGTTCTCGATAACATCTCGTTGAATATTGGAGGTAAAGGAGCTGTAGCACAAATCGGTATCGAGGCTGATATTCGAGGTGGTGCATTATCAATTCAGAAAATGGATATTTTTGCTAAGAACGGGAAACTCGTATCATGAGTAATTACACTAAGGCAACAAACTTTGCCGCTAAAGATGCGCTACCTGTTGGGGACGCAAGTAAGAAGGTTAAAGGCGTTGAAATTGATAACGAGTTTAACGCTATTGCCAATGCCATCTCAACAAAGGCGGATTCAAACTCCCCTACCTTGACTGGTACACCATCTGCACCAACTGCGGCGGCGAATGCAAACACAACACAGATCGCTACCACAGCATATGTGCAGAACGAATTAGGTCAGTCAAGTTGGGTAGACACAGCACAGCTTGTAGATGACTCAGTCACTAACGCTAAGATTGCCGCAGATGCTGTACAGCAGGCACAGCTCGCAGATAACTCTGTGGGATCTGCACAGATCATTGCAGATGCTGTAGGGACTTCAGAGATCGCTGACAGCGTCAATCTAGGCGGTAACCCAACAACGACAACACAAAGCTCCGGTAACAGCTCAACACGAATTGCAACAACCGCATTTGTTCAGGCCGCATTGCAGGCTGTTTATCCTGTTGGCTCTATTTATATCAATGCGGCATCAACTACAAATCCGAATACATTGCTTGGTTTTGGGACATGGGTTGCGTTTGGGGCTGGTAAAGTCATTGTTGGTCAAGATACTGGTGATGGGTCTTTTAACACTTTAGAAGAAACTGGTGGTAGTAAGGACGCTAGTGTTGTATCCCACACACACACTTTTAGTGATTCTTTTACAACAGCAAGCGCCGGCAACCACAACCACAGTATTAGTGATCCGGGGCATTATCACCAAATGGTTGGCCCTAACGGCGCATTTAATGATAGCTTATCCCCTACGACTGGAACAGGTAGTTATGGCGGGGGTACTCCTGATGATAGCTCAGAGAAGTACAATACTTATTCTAAGACTACTGGTATTACTATTCTAAATAATGGTTCTCATACACACACAGGCTCTGTTAGTGGTACAACCAGTTCATTCGGTAGTTCAGGTACAAACGCTAACTTACAGCCGTACATTGTTGTTAAAATGTGGAAACGGACGGCTTAATATGACTTACGGTAAAGGATATTTATTATGATCCCAGCATTAATCGGCGGAGCTGTCGGACTATTCGGAGCAAATAAAGCCGCCCAATCTCAAAGAGCGGCGGCGGATAGAGCGGCACAGGCTCAGATTGAAGCCGCAAAGATTCAAGCAGAAGCAAACCGATTCCGCCCTGTTGGAGTCACCACTCGTTTCGGCGGTACAAACTACGTTATGGACGAGGAAGGATATCTTAAAGAAGCTGGTTATACCCTTGACCCTCGTATTGCCGCACAGCAGGAACAGTTCTTAGACTACTCTGACACCGCACTAGGCCGTGCAGGAGAGGCTTTACAGCCTTCACTGTATGGTGCGTTAGGAGGTCAGATTGCAGGACTAGGTCAGGCTTCTTTACCAGCTCTAGAAAGCGCCCTCGCAGGAAGTCAATACGATCCTTACCGCCAACAAATTTCAGGCTTAACAGGAACAGCATTAGGCACTGCACAGGCTCTGCAGATGGGTGAAGGGCGTTATGATCCTTTATCACAGCAGTACGGTGCTTTACGTAGTGCTGAACTTGCTCGTGCAACTGGTTTAATGGGTGCAGGGCCGTCACAAGAAGAACTGGCTCTGTCAGGACTTGGGCGTGAAGCCTTAGCAGGGCTGTCACTAGATCCTACGCAGGCGGCACAGGCTCGTACAGCTCGTGTTCAAGAGCTACAGGAACCCGGAAGGGCTGAAGCGCAGGAACGTCTATTCAGTAGTCTAGCGGCCAAAGGCTTAACAGGACTTGCTGTTGAGGGCGGTACAGGCGCTCGTACTAATCCGTATGTACAGGCTCAGTTAGAAGCACAGGCTCGACAGGATGCGGAGACAGCGGCGGAAAGCTATGATCTCGCACGTAGAGATATTGGACAAGACATAACTAGGGCTACAGGGCTGTTAGGAGCGACTCGTACACAGCAATTGTATGGTCAAGAGGATATCAATCAAGCACTGCAAAGAGCGCAGGGTCTAGGAGGCCTTGAAAGGGCTACACAGCTCTATGGCAGAGAAGATTTAGAATCAGCTATTGCTCGTGGCACAGGCTTGTTCGGTCAGTTACGTCAGGCCGATATCTACGGACAGCAAGACGTTAGTACAATGTTAGGACAAACACGTGGTTTGTTAGGTCTTGGTCAGTCTTTATCAGACTATGAGACAGGACGCTTTGCCAATGCGTTGGCTCCGTATAAAGCGGCTATAGGACAAGCACAGTATCTAGAAGGTTTAGGTGCAGGGGCATTGGACTTAGGATCTGCATTAGCGGCTAGAGAGCGCACAGCGGCTCAGTCGGCGGCACAGGCTACGGCGCTAGGAATGACCAATGCCGCAGACATGCAAGCAAGGGCGGCTAACGTAGCGGCACAGCAACAAGCGGCTAAGTATGGTGGTATCGGTTCTATGATTAGCCAATACGGGCCTAGCTTGTTTGGGCAACCAAGTACAAGTATGTTAGGGCCGGGTGGAACGATGCAACGAAACTTTGGGACTACTACACCTTCAGGACTTCAAGCGCCACCTACTCAGGTTTGGACATAAGGATTAAAAATGGCTGATTCACAAACTCTTAGTTTATTTGGAACTCCATCACAGGCTAAGGCATTAGACCGTCAAAGACTTGCACAGGAATCACAGATGTACTCTGATCCGATTGCAAGGCAGATGTACCAATCGGCAGGGCAAGTTGCAGGAGGAATCGGTAGCTTGTTCGGAATTGAGACAGGTGGTGTCCGTAGAGCTGAAGCAACACAAGATGCAATGAAAGATGTGACCTCAGATGTTGGTACAGCACAATACTACTATGATTTAGCTGAACAATTCCGTCAACGTGGTATGCTTCAGTCTGCTGTTGTAGCGGCTGATAAAGCAAAGTCTATTGAAAAAGACTTGATGAGTAAAGCCACTGCGAAGTATGGATCAATTAGTTTTGTCCAGTACGGTAGCCAAGCCACAAATATCCGCCGTTTAATTATGCAGATTGAGCGTACTTCTGATCCCGCTATTAAAGCCGCTTTACAAGCCCAACTAGAAGAAGCATTCCGTAAAGGTGCGAGTGAAGTTGCACAACGTGAAGCACAAGAAGCAGGTGAAGTCAAAGCCGCTGAAAAGGCTGAAGAGCGTTACAATAATGATCTCAATTCTATTCAAGAGCAATTTAATCAAGCAACAGCGAACGCTCGATCAGTGTACACAATTCGTACAAACATCATTAACAAGATTAAAGATATCAACACCGGATTTGGTTCTAACTCTATAACCGGTTTTCAAGAGTTTGCTCGTGCATTAGGGCTGGTAGAGTCTGATGACCGTTGGTCAGTGCTGTCATCAAACACGCAGGCCGCACAGTCTATTATCGGTCAGTTGATGTTGGAACAGATCAAGACGTTGGGTACTAACCCATCAAACGCTGACCGTGAGTTCTTGATGAAGACTTTACCAGACATGTCACTGAACCCGAAAGCAATCGAAAACATTGCAAAGTTCATGGAAGAGAAGGCTAAGTTCTTAAAAGCAGATGCAAAAGCTAAGATTGAGCATTTGAAGAAGCACAAGAGCTTAGTTGATCCTCCGTATGAGTCACCGGTTTGGGATGCGCTGGAAAAACTGTATGCGTCTGCAAATGTTTCGTCATCTCGTACACCATTGACAGATGAAGACTTGATTGATGCTCCAGCGCCTTTGAAAGAAGTACAGCCATCAACAGTACAGCCTGTGATAGAGGAAACTGTACCAGAAGGTGAAGTTACAGAGCAAACTGTAGCACCGCCTACAGCGGAGCAGACACCGCTAACAGTTGCTGTTATTCCTCCTTCACTGAGACAGCCTGCAGAGACTGCTGAAGGTATTAACTCTCAGATTGAGGAACTCCGTGGTTTATTGGAGCAAGGTTCTGATTTTACTCCTGCTGATAAAGCGGCGCTTGCAGGTCAGTTAAGCAAGTTAGCAAACCAGCGCAAAATAGTTGAAAAGCAGGAGACTGACCGATTTGATCAAGCTGTGGATATTATTGTTCAGGGTAGCTTTGCAACATCAATCGGATCTGAACAGCGCTTGAAAAATATGAATCGTAAAGATAAACTACGTTATGCTTACAACGTACTACTTGCGAAGTACAACAGCACTCAAGAGCTGTCACAGGCTGAGTGGAAGATTGCAAAGAAAATTGAAGCTGAGTTAGGAATCTAAGATGTCAATATCTGAATCAGAGTTACAAGAGCTTCTAGGGGCTTACGCACAAACTCCTGCAAGAACTAAGCAGGCTCAAAAGAAAAAGACTAAGCAAGCTGTGGCATCTGCCCCTGTTGAGAACGTCTTTGAGTCTGCGGCGAAGAGTATCATCGGTGATGATGGTGTTTCTTTTCTAAGTGAGTTTGGTAAAGGCGGTCAGTTTGATCTCACTCAAACGATTGCCGGTAAAGGCTTGATGAGTGGTGTTGCTGGTCTTGTCTCATTACCTCGTGAGCTTCCTAAGCTAGGTGAGATGGGCTATGAATACGTTACCGGCCAAGACGTTGAACTGCCTGACATCCTTCCTGACTTTATACCTTCATACGATGAAGCGGCGACACGCTTAGATGCTAAGCTACCTGAAGACGCAACAGAGGCTGATAAGCTTCTGTACTACGGTATGGAATCTCTACCAATGCTTGGCGGGGGTGGATTAGCACGGTCTGCTATCCGTGGCGCTCAAGGCGCTTTAGGAGGCCGTATTGCCGAAGAAAACGCACTGCTTGGTATGGCTGTTGGAGCCGCCCCAGAAGTTCCTAAAGTTCCCGGTGTTACTCGTGGAGGAATCAAAACAAATAAAGTAGACGCAATTGACTCTGAAGCTCAGCGTATGGCTGACAGTATGGTTAATGAGTTTGGCGTACAGGAAACTCGTGGGCAAGCACTGTATCGTTCGGCAATGAATGAAACAAATCCTGAGCTACGTATTAAAAAGCTTGCTGAAGCAGAGCGTGTACTCGCCTTAGAAGAAGCAGGAAGACGTTTTGATCCTACATCGGATGTTAAAGGCGTTCGTAGTAACATTGCGATGTGGAAAGAAAATGATATCAATCAGGCAAAACAGATTGAAGATGCATTGCGTAAGATTGCAGGGGTTGGTAAAGGTGCTAAGAAACCTGCAGAGGTCAAGGATAAAATTGTCAGTGTTTACAAGAGTTGGACAAAACGCCGGATGGAAGAGTTCCGTAAGGCGAATGAAGCGGACTTCGGTAAGCTAGATCGTGGAATCAAGTTCAACCTAGAAAACGTAGTTGATGAAATTGATACGCTGATCGGTGAATTTGATCTAGGACAGCGTTTACAAGACTCTCCTAAAAACACTCTGTTAAAAATCCGTAATAAAATCCTAACAGAGAAGGGACAGGTTCGTGAACTGTCAGCGCCTGAGATTCAGTCAATTTTACAAGACTTAGGACAGATTGCTTACAAAGGCACTATTGAGGGATTAGAAATCAATCCCGGAGTTGCTAAAACTGTTGCCAGAAGAATGATGAAAATCTTTGGTAACTCGTTAGATGAAATTGCTCAGAACTCTACAGAACTAACTGGGGAGCAAGCAAAGTTACTGAAGGAAGCCCGTAATAACTTTAAAGCCCGGGTAACCGCATTACAGGATCAGTCATCTGGTGTTCTGTTAGAGTTCTTTAATTTAGAGCCTGAGTACGCTACACCTAGCGCAGTTATTCAGAAGTTTGAAGCAATTCAAGATGATCCTCGTCAAGTTCGTATCATGTCATCAATTATCCAAGAAGAACATCCACAAATGTGGAATGAAGTAAAACAAGTTCTCTTTAACAGACAAATGGAACAACTTCAAGACGCATCTGGTTATCTTGATGTAACTAAATTGCGTCAAGCCAGTACAAAGCTATTAGAGAACGAATTACTGTTTGGTGATGATTCGGCGGGTAAAGGGCTACAACAGCTTGGTAAATTCCTTGATAGCATGGAAGGTATCTTTACCAGAATTGATCCAGAAGTGGCGGCTAACCTATCTAACGGTAACCTGTATCGTAAGGGTAAGTTGGCATCTGAAATCGGAGGTTCTTTAGGAGGCCCGAAAGCTCGTTATGTGTCTGAAGCGGCGACAAAGCTGATGATGATGATTCAAGGCGGTAGAATACCTCCAGAAGCGGCGGCATACGTTGCAATGAATCCTAAAGCTCAGAGAGTAATGGTGAAGGCTCTCAAGGGTAAGGCTAACGTACTAACTCCTAAAGAGATGGCTACGTTACGCACCTTAGTTGGTCTAGGACGGGTTCAAGTATTTGCAACTCTTCCCTCTATTTACTTTGCCCGGGATGAAAATGACTCTGTTCAAAAGACAGAAGAATTTTTACAAGGTCTGGTAAAAGAATCTACAACTGAATAAAAAAAAAGCCCCTATAAAGGGGCTAAACACTCACTGGAGAGAATCTATTCATACACCTCAAAGACATCCCCAATCATAATCTTAACAAAGGGGATGTTGATGACAAAACCATCAAAGAAGAACACCTGTGCATCATTGATTTCTTCATCTTGTTTCCAGCCCAACACAGGCTGTGCTTCCACTGTCTCTACTGACAGGCCAAATACGTGGTGAAACCTTGCCGCTACCATCCCCAATCTTCTCCTTTTAATCCTTGTGCATTATAGTCTGTTACTCGCTTCTCAAAGAAATTAGAAATGCTACTGCCGCCCAGCAACTCTTCCATCCACGGGAGAGGGTTCTCCTTAACCTTCCAGTTCGTCTTGAGGCCAAGCTGGAGTAGTCTGCGGTCTGCCAAGTAACGGATGTACTGTTTGACATCTGCCGCTGACAAACCTTCCAAGTCACCCATCTCATACGCCAAATCAATAACCTTGTCTTCAAGTTTGACTGCAGTACGAAACATCTCGTATATATCTTTCTTAAAATCATCATTAACCACTCGTGGATGTTCTTCACAGAACGCCCTAAACAACTTTGCCATCCCTTCAGCATGTTGGCTCTCATCTCTAACAGACCATTCTACAACCGTACACATACCCGGCATTTTTCCCTGACGCTGATAGTTCAGCAACATAGCAAACGCACTGAAAAGGCTCATCCCTTCATTCAGTACAGATCGTGCGATAGCCATCGCTGTACCCTGATGAGAATGTACGTCAATATCGGACATGAACTCCAGTTTAGCAGACATTTGTTGGTATTCTAGGAACGCTGTGAACTCCTCTTCAGGAAGTCCAAGAGTGTCATTGAGTAGGGCATATGCTCGTTGATGGATGAACTCACGTGAAGCAAAGGCTGTGAGCATGGCTCTGATTTCATTGTTCTTGAACTTGGGAATGTAATACTCAAGATAGTTTGTTCCAACAGCCACGTCTGTCTGCGTAAATAACCGCAGGATCTGGGTGATATGGTGTTTCTCTGCTTTCGATAAGACATCGCTCTTCCAGTGGTTAATGTCCGTTTGTAACTCCAGTTCATCCTCAATCCAGTGGATGCGTTCATGCTCTGTTGCATACGTCACCGCCCACGGATAGGTGAAGGGCTTATAGCTTTTGTTCTGTTCCAGCAGACTCATATTGTACATTCTCCAGTGATTCTTGATTTTGATAGATGACATTCATCAGATTATTGTTGTGGTATTGTAGTCTTTCTACTTCTTGTAAAAGCTTTACAGTGGTGTCAAAGCAATCATTCAGTAGTCGTCTGTTAAAAGGATCTGAGTCTTTGACTAAATCCAATCGTTTAAGTAGATTTTGTGCTTCTTCTTTCATATCCTTCCTGTGCTTGCATTAGTAATACTTTTTCGTATAGCTTGTTAGCTTTATCTACCTTCCGCTTAGCGTGGGCCTTCAATAGCTTCAGATAAGTCTTCCTTAGTTTGGCTCTTATGTTATCCATTTGCTCTTTCTTTAACACGTTATAGATAATATGTTATCTGTAGCTTAAAAGCTACACTATACTAATGACAGTGAGGGAACTCCTAAGAGCGCAAACCTCACTGCCAGTAAATTGGGACTGTCTTTTTCGCTAGCGAGGCGCAGTCATTCCTTAAACACTTTTATGCGCATATAAGTGTACACAAAACACACTTTTCTGCGCTATTCGTGTAGACCATCCTTGATTGTATACTCTGTATTCTCTGCGTCAATAGCCTTCTCAAGCAGTGAGATAAGCCCAAGCTCGACAAGCATCCTAGTCCCTTCAGGGCTTGTATCAACCTGTGCAGTGGCAGAGCCATCCTCATTCTCTTTCAATTCACTCACTGTAATGAGTGGAATGTTATCCAAGCCTTCGTCAATCTCATTCTTCAGGTTACGTTCTGTCATTGTTCTTCTCCTTCAGCTCCTCATGTATCTGCTTCTTCTTTGCCCGCAGTCGCTCTACTTCTTTCATGTTAGCTTCACACTCTTCTAGCGTACCTTCACAGATAAAGTTCTTTGCGATGCCGTTGTAGTGGGTGTCTACATGAGAATACAATGTCCACTTCACATCGTCTACTGAAGCTTCTATGGTGTACTTAATCATGTGTTCTTCTCCCGTAATACTCCAAGCCGATTACGCAACCAGTATGCTGAGTCAAGCAAGCGTCTATGGTACGCTTTTTCGGCAGGCGCATCATTCCCATATGATACTGTTTCTTTGATGGCAAATAGGACGGCCTCGTGAGCCGTCTGCAAAGCCTCTAGTTCTGTTGGTTCATACTCATTTATTGTTGGCATGACACACACTCAAAATGGTTTATATATGTACCATATTGCGTACTTATGGTCTGCATATGGGTCATTTTATAAACTATCCCTGACATGATACACACTCGTCACCGTCAAAGTCCTTCAGTGCATTACGATCTACCTTAGTTCCCACTTTCTCCGCTGTAACGCCCGAAGTGGTGCGCAAGTAGTATAGTCCTTTAAGTCCTTCTTTCCAAGCCTTGAGATGGACTTGATTAACAATAGCTTTGTCCGTGCCGGATGGAAAGAATACGTTGACTGATTGTCCTTGGCAGATAAACTCTTGTCGCTTTGCGGCGTGTTCAACAACCCAGTTCTGATCAAGTTCAAACGCAGTCTTAAACGCATCTCTCTCAGCGTCCGACAACCAGTCCAAGTGTTGCACAGAGCCTTCACTCTCAAGTATCGACTTCCACGTTGTCTTGTTATTCCTTCCATGAGCATCTAGTACCTCCTCCAGATACGGATTGCGTACAGTATGACTACCAGCCCTAGTACGATGCACGTAGCAATTTGATAGGCGAGGTTCAATACTAGCAGTACACCCACATAAGATGCTAGAATTAGCGTTAGGAGCAATAGCCAACAGATGCATATTTCTAACACCATAACCCACTCCATCAGGACATTCAGCACGTTCCACAGCGAGAGAGTAGGTAGCCTCGACAGCTTGGGCTTTGATGTCCTTGAAGATGGAGTAGTTTTCACTTGCGGCCTGCCAACTCTCCCACGCTATGCCTTTGCTTTGGAGGTAGCCGTGGAAGCCCATTGCTCCAAGGCCGATTGAACGCTCTCTGTAAGCTGAGTAGACAGCTTTTGATAGTTCTTCTGGTGCGTTGTCGATAAAGTATTGAAGCACGTTGTCCAAGAATCTGACAAGGTCTGCAACCATGCCACTTGTTCGCCACTCATCGTACTTTTCGAGGTTGACGCTGGAGAGGCAACAGACTGCTGTGCGTTCTTCACTTGTTGCGAGATGGATTTCGTTGCAGAGGTTACTGCCATTAATTGACAATCCAAGTTTTCTTTGAGCTTCTGGTAAGCCTCGTCTGGCTGTGTCGATAAAGTTAAGGTAAGGACTGCCAGTTCTGAAGCGAGCTTCAAGTATTCGTTGCCAAAGTTTACGAGCTTGGACTGTATCTCGAACAATTCCTGTGCTTGGGTCAACAAGGTTCCATTCTGATCCATTGACTACTGCCTCCATAAATTCGTCTGTGAGATTCACAGCATTGAATAAGTTTAAACACTTGCGATTGATGTCACCACCAGTCGCCACTTTAAAGTTGATGAACTCTTCTATATCAGGATGGCTTACGTCTAGGTACGCCGCGTAGCTTCCCTTCCGTGTCTTCCCCTGCTTGTACGCTGTCATCTGAGCGTCCACTACTTTCATGAATGGGATCGGTCCCGGAGCTTTGTCGCTCACTCCTCTCACGTCTGACCAATGCCCACCCACACCGCCGCCCTTTACGGAAAGCCATGCTACTTCACCATTATGTTCAATAAGGCTATCAAGATTGTCCCCCACGTAAGTAA
>Ga0209138_1002475_pt1 | contig 14257 bp, 10 predicted proteins | sample SaaInl3SG_22_DNA_FD_184645 | JGI IMG/M metagenome (GOLD analysis project Ga0209138, IMG submission 184645) | Marine microbial communities from expanding oxygen minimum zones in the Saanich Inlet - ESP_153SG_22_DNA (SPAdes) (version 2) | ecosystem: Environmental > Aquatic > Marine > Intertidal...
CAACATATCGCAGACGATCAACCGCGTTTTGAATTGTACGATTCGTTTTTATCCGAAGAGGCGGTGTTGGCCTTTGAATATGGCTATGCCACAACGGAGCCGCGTCGTTTGGCGATCTGGGAGGCTCAGTTTGGTGATTTCGCCAATGGTGCGCAGGTTGTTATTGACCAATTCATCACCTCCGGTGAATTAAAGTGGGGTCGTCTGTGTGGGTTAACCATGTTGTTACCTCACGGTTACGAGGGCCAGGGACCAGAACACAGTTCCGCACGCCTCGAGCGATTTTTGCAGTTGTGCGCGGAGCACAATGTACAGGTGTGTGTTCCATCGACTCCTGCACAGGTGTTTCATATGTTACGGCGCCAAGCGATTCGTCCGCTTCGTAAGCCGCTAATCGTCATGAGTCCAAAGTCTTTGCTGCGAAAAAAAGAAGCGGCGTCGACTCTTGAAGAATTGGCATTTGGGAAGTTCCAGACGGTGATTCAGGACACAGGAGAGCTTGATCCGAAACGGGTCAAAAAGGTCGTCTTGTGCTCTGGCAAGGTGTACTACGACCTGGAACAGCATCGGGCGGAGAGCGGTATTAAGGATCGTGCCATTCTTCGGATTGAGCAGCTGTATCCGTTCCCAGAGGATGATTTGGTCGAAGCACTCGCACCTTACGAAAATATGGAAGAGTTGATCTGGTGTCAGGAAGAGCCAATGAATCAGGGCGCTTGGTATCAGAGTCAGCATCACATGCTGAATGCGATGTGGCGCCACCTGCCGAATAAGTTCCTGCGCTACGCAGGACGGGCGGCTGCGGCAACACCAGCTGCCGGTTACATGGCGCTGCATGTTGCGCAACAGCAAGCACTAATACAAGACGCACTGGAAGGGTAAAAGCCACCACAAGTGGCTTCACAAAGGAAAGACAATGGCAATTGAAATTAAAGCACCACAATTCCCGGAATCCGTCGAAGAGGGCTCAATCGCAACCTGGCACAAGCAGGTGGGTGATGCCGTCAGCCGCGACGAACTGATTGTAGATATCGAAACAGATAAAACAGTGTTGGAAGTGGTCGCCTCCGAAGATGGCGTGTTGACCGAAGTGCTGAAGCAAGAGGGTGACACGGTGTTGTCACAAGAGTTGATTGGTAAGATTGAAGCCGGTGCTAAAGCCGCAACCCCTGCTAAGTCTGCGCCGGCTGCTGCCCCAGTCGCAACAGAGGCCGCGGGCGACTCTGCGGCAAATCCAGCGGCGAAAAAATTAGCCGATGAAAATGGCTTGAACCTGGCCACGGTGCAAGGTACCGGGAAGGATGGTCGAATTCTCAAAGAAGATGTGCAGAACGCGTTAAAGACAGCGTCATCCGCGGCACCAGCCAGTGCGCCGGCGGCTCCTGCAGTGCCTGTTGCAGCTTTGGGAGAGCGCGTTGCGAAACGTGTGCCGATGACACGTTTGCGTGCAACGATCGCAAAGCGTTTACTCGATGCGCAGCACAACGCGGCGATGTTGACGACATTTAACGAAGTCAATATGAAGCCGTTGATGGAGCTGCGGTCACAATACAAAGATCTGTTCGAGAAAACCCATAACGGCACACGACTTGGTTTCATGGGATTCTTTGTTAAAGCGGCTGCGGAGGCGTTGAAACGATTCCCAGCGGTTAACGCCTCGATCGACGGATCGGATATGGTCTACCACGGGTATTACGACATTGGCGTCGCGGTATCCACCGAACGCGGTCTGGTGGTTCCGGTGCTCCGTGATTGCGATCAAATGACAATCGCTGAGGTCGAGGGCGGGATCAAGAATTTTGCTGTGGCAGCGAAGGACGGCAAATTGTCGATGGACGACATGACTGGTGGAACCTTCACAATTACCAACGGTGGAGTGTTCGGGTCGTTGTTGTCGACACCAATTTTGAATCCTCCACAAACTGCGATTCTTGGTATGCACAAGATCCAGGAACGCCCAATGGCAGTGAATGGGCAAGTGGTTGTGTTGCCGATGATGTATCTCGCATTGTCGTATGATCACCGGATGATTGATGGGAAAGATGCGGTCCAGTTCTTGGTCGCGATTAAAGACCTGCTGGAAGATCCAGCACGGATGTTACTCGACGTATAACGGAGACCGATATGAGTCAACAGTATGATGTAATCGTAATTGGAGCGGGGCCTGGAGGTTATGTTGCAGCCATTCGTGCTGCCCAGCTCGGATTCAAAACGGCCTGCGTGGAAAAGTGGATCGGGAAAGACGGAAAGCCGTCGCTTGGAGGCACCTGTCTGAACGTCGGATGCATTCCGTCGAAGGCACTTCTTGAGTCATCACATAAGTTTGAAGAAGCCTCGCATGAGCTAGCCACTCATGGTGTGACAGTCAGTCAACCGAAGATTGACATTAAAGCGATGTTGAAACGCAAGGACAGCATTGTGAGCAATCTTACCGGTGGTATTGGTGGGTTGTTCAAAACCAATGGTGTCACCCACTTGGCGGGAACGGGCAAGCTATTAGCCAACAAACAAGTGGAGTTCACTAATCACGATGGAGCCGTTGAGGTGTTGTCTGCGAACTTCGTCATTTTGGCTACAGGGTCAGTACCTGTGAATATTCCACCAGCACCACTACAAGACGATTTGATCGTGGACTCAACTGGAGCACTCGAATTCACCTCAGTCCCGAAGAAGTTGGGTGTGATTGGCGGTGGGGTCATTGGCTTAGAGCTGGGCTCGGTTTGGAATCGCCTCGGTTCTGAAGTGGTTATTTTCGAAGCCCTGGACGAGTTCTTGTCGGTGGCAGATCAGCAAATCGCAAAAGAATCGCGGAAAATCTTTAGTAAGCAAGGTTTAAACATCATGACCGGAACCCTGGTGAAAGCCACCGAGGTGAAGGGAAAGAAAATTCAGGTTACCTATGCCACCAAAGAGGGTGAGCAAACCGACAGCTTCGACAAATTAATTGTGGCTGTGGGCCGTAAGCCGTTTACAGAGGGCTTGTTGGCTGAAGGTTGCGGTGTTGGCCAGGACGAGCGCGGCTTTATCGAAGTCAATGATGTCTGCGAAACAGCGGTGCCCGGAGTTTATGCAATTGGTGACGTAGTGCGGGGACCAATGCTTGCGCACAAAGGATCTGAAGAAGGCGTGATGGTAGCTGAGCGGATCGCAGGTAAGCATGCGCAAGTGAATTACGACACAGTGCCTTCAGTGATTTATACCCATCCCGAGGTGGCTTGGGTTGGTAAGACCGAAGAGCAGTTGAAGCAAGCGGGTGTCGAATACAACGTTGGAGTCTTCCCGTTTGCGGCCTCGGGTCGTGCGATGGCGGCCAATGAGACAGCGGGAATGGTCAAGATGATCGCTGACAAAGAAACCGATCGGATCTTGGGCGTACACATCGTTGGCCCCGCCGCCGGTGACATGGTCGCGCAAGGTGTAATTGCGATGGAGTTTGGTTCATCGGCAGAAGACATTGCGATGACGATGTTTGCGCATCCAACGGTATCGGAAGCATTGCACGAGGCAGCCTTGGCTGTGCACGGCCATGCGATTCACATTGCGAATAAGCGTAAACGCGCTTAATCGACTCACGGGATGTCCGCATGATGGATATCCCGTTTTTGTAACGCGGCCGGCCACAAGCCGGTCTTTCATTGACCTGAGAAATAAGTGACGTAAAGGGTATGAATCTTCACGAATATCAGGGTAAAGCTTTATTCCGCGAGTATGGGTTGCCAGTCTCCCATGGCGTAGCGTGTGACACCACGGATGAAGTTCTTGCCGCAGCAAAGCAAATTGGTGGCGACATGTGGGTCGTCAAAGCACAGGTACATGCCGGAGGCCGTGGTAAAGCGGGTGGCGTGAAACTGGTTAAAACAGAGGCGGAAATCCGTGAGTTCTGTGAGCGTCACATCGGCAATCGTTTGGTGACCTATCAAACAGACGCCAGTGGCCAGCCAGTCTCAAAAATATTGATCGAGACCTGCACCGATATCGCCAACGAATTGTATTTGGGCGCGGTTGTTGATCGGTCCAGTCGTCGTATTGTGTTCATGGCATCCACTGAGGGTGGCGTTGAGATTGAGAAGGTTGCACATGAAACGCCTGAGAAGATTCTCAAGGCAGCGATCGATCCCTTGGTTGGCGCACAGCCATACCAAGCGCGTGAAATCGGTTTCAAGCTGGGCTTGAACCCAACGCAGATGAAGCAATTCACGCAGATTTTCCTCGGTTTGGCGAAACTGTTTGAAGAAAAAGACGTCGCATTGATCGAAGTGAATCCTTTGGTTATTACCGATGAAGGCAATTTGCATTGTCTGGATGCCAAAGTGGTGATCGATTCCAACGCGATGTATCGCCATCCGGAATTGGCGGCAATGCACGATCCATCTCAGGATGACGAGCGTGAAGCGCAAGCCGCCAAGTGGGAGCTGAACTATGTGGCACTCGACGGCACCATTGGCTGTATGGTCAACGGAGCAGGGTTGGCTATGGGCACGATGGACACTGTGAAATTGCATGGTGGTGCACCGGCTAATTTCTTGGATGTAGGCGGTGGTGCGACTAAAGAGCGCGTTGCAGAAGCGTTTAAGATCATTCTGTCGGATGAGAACGTGAAAGCGGTTTTCGTGAACATCTTTGGCGGTATTGTGCGCTGTGACATGATCGCAGAAGGCATCATCGGTGCCGTTGAAGAAGTCGGCGTCAAAGTTCCTGTCGTGGTGCGATTGGAAGGGAATAGTGCCGAGAAAGGTGCGCAGATTTTGAGTCAATCAAGCCTCAACATCATTGCTGGCGAGAGCCTCAGCGACGCAGCACAAAAAGTTGTGGCCGCAGCTGGAGGTGCAGCATGAGTATCTTGATTAACAAAAACACCAAAGTGATCTGCCAAGGATTCACTGGCAAGAACGGCACCTTTCACTCCGAGCAAGCTATTGCTTATGGCACGCAAATGGTGGGCGGTGTTACGCCAGGTAAAGGCGGTACAACCCATTTGGGCCTGCCGGTTTTTGATACCGTAGCTGATGCAGTCGCAGCAACAGGTGCAGATGCTTCGGTGATCTATGTGCCAGCGCCCTTCGTGCAGGATTCGATCATGGAAGCCGTATCGGCTGGAATACAAGTCATCGTCTGCATTACAGAGGGTGTACCCACGTTAGATATGCTGAAGTGCAAGGTGGCCTGTGATCAAGCCGGTGTGGTTCTGATCGGGCCGAACTGTCCTGGTGTGATTACCCCGGACGAGTGCAAGATCGGCATCATGCCGGGGCACATCCACTTAAAGGGCAAAGTGGGCATTGTGAGCCGTTCCGGCACATTGACCTATGAGGCGGTAAAGCAGACCACGGACATGGGCTTTGGCCAGTCTACCTGTGTCGGTATCGGCGGTGATCCGATCCCAGGCTCAAACTTCATCGATATCTTGGCCCGTTTCCAGGAAGATCCACAAACTGAGGCGATCGTGATGATCGGCGAGATCGGTGGAACTGCTGAAGAAGAAGCGGCTGAATTTATCAAACAGCACGTGACCAAGCCTGTGGTTAGCTATATCGCGGGTGTCACCGCTCCTGCGGGTAAGCGGATGGGACATGCCGGCGCAATCATCTCTGGTGGTAAAGGCACAGCGGCTGAAAAGTTTGCTGCGTTGGAAGCCGCCGGTGTGACGGTGACTCGGAACCTTGCAGAAATCGGCAAAACGCTGAAAGAAGCAACAGGCTGGTAAGTCTGTTGGGCTGGTAAGTCTGTTGGGCTGTCCCGCGTGATGCCAGTCATGACGATAGTGTGCAGCCAGATCAAAGCCCCGAGTCGATGACTCGGGGCTTTTTTGTGCTTGGAATTTGTCAGATTGACCCAATTAACCGGATCATCTAAAGCCACAGATGCAGTGATTAGGACGATGACTGAAAACGAACAAACTCTTGGATTCCAAACTGAAGTAAAGCAACTGTTGCACTTGATGGTGCACTCGCTCTATTCCAATAAAGAGATATTTCTCCGCGAACTGATCTCCAACGCTAATGATGCGTGCGACAAATTGCGTTTCCAGGCGCTTGATGCGCCGGAATTGATGGCCGACGATGTCGACTTATGCGTTCGTATCGAAGGCCGTGCTGACGACCGTGAGCTGGTGATTTCAGACAATGGAATTGGCATGAGTCGGGACGAGGTGATTGCCAATTTGGGTACAATCGCGAAGTCAGGTACAGCAGACTTTTTGAAAAACCTGTCCGGTGATGCGAAGGCCGACGCCAAGTTGATTGGTCAATTTGGCGTGGGCTTCTACTCAGCATTTATTGTTGCCGATCGGGTTGTGGTGCGGACACGTCGAGCGGGTAATGCCGAAGACGAGGCTGTCGAGTGGATTTCAGATGGTGACGGTCAATACACCATTAAAACGATTCATAAAGAGGGCCGCGGAACAGAGATTCGTTTGTCTCTGAAAGAAGACGCTAAAGAGTTTTCTGAATCCTATCGAGTGCGGCACTTGGTCACAAAGTATGCCGATCATGTCTCTATTCCCGTGTTTTTGAAAAAAGACGATGTGGAAAAGGATGAGTCGCCTTGGGATCAAGTCAATCAAGCTACTGCATTGTGGACGCGTCCGAGGAATGAGATCACGGACGAAGAGTACGCCGAGTTCTTTAAACATGTTGCACACGACTTTGAAGACCCGTTGACCTGGAGCCACCATAAGGTTGAGGGGAAGTCGGAGTACACCGGACTGCTGTATGTGCCGGCCCGCGCACCTTTTGATCTTTGGAATCGCGAAAGTCCACGCGGTTTGAAGCTATACGTGCAGCGGGTATTCATTATGGATCGTGCGGAGGAATTCCTGCCGCTGTATCTACGATTTATTCGCGGAGTGGTGGATTCATCCGATCTTAGCTTGAACGTCTCACGTGAGATCTTGCAAAAAGATGACCGTGTCGAGGCGATGAAGTCGGCAGTGACTCGTCGTGCACTCGATATGCTCTCGAAGCTTGCGAAGGACGATGCGGAGAAGTACCAAAAGTTCTGGGAAACCTTTGGTGAATGTCTCAAAGAGGGTCCAGCCGAAGATCACCAGAACAAAGACCGCATTACGAAGTTATTGCGGTTCTCGTCAACTCAGACCGCTGACACCAAGCAGACAGTAAGCGTTGAAGACTACATCGGTAGAATGATCGATGGTCAGAAAGACATTTACTACCTGGTGGCTGAATCCCACACCAATGCGCTCGGATCTCCATATCTTGAAGCCTTCAAAGCACGTGGCATTGAAGTGCTGATCTTATCAGACCGCATTGATGAGTGGCTGATGGGTCACTTACAGTCATTTGAAGAGCATCAGTTTGTCGATGTGACGCGTGATGGGCTTGAGCTCCCAGGCGAGGGTAAGGACGAGAAGAAAGAGCAGAAAAAAGAGGCCAAGGAGCACAAGGCACTTCTGAAGCGGATGAAAGATGCGCTAACTGAGCAAGTGGCCGATGTGAAGCCTTCCGTACGCTTGACGGACTCTGCTGCGGTGCTGGTCTTGACCGAGCACGACATGGGGCCGCAGATGCGTCAGATCATGGAGGCGGCTGGCCAAGCCATGCCAGTGTCGAAACCGATTTTGGAAATTAATGCCGATCACAGCTTGCTACAGCGACTTGAGGCGGAAAAAGACGAAACGCGGTTCGGCGAATTGGCCCGACTTGTTTTTGATCACGCACAACTGGGTGCTGAGGGCAAACTAGACGACGCTCCGGGGTATTTAAAGCGGGTTAACGCACTCCTCAGTGAGCTCGCCGGTTGATTTTGCGCGGGTTATGGCTTGGGCTGATGGGTGTTTTGCTCTCAGCCTGCGCTGTACCAATCAAGGCGCCCTCGGAGCTACGTGATCTGGTTAAGAGTGACACGGCATTTTTCGTTGAAGCTGTGCGCTCTGAGTTGGATCAGAATCTCAGTGTGCTTTTGGTTAAGCTTTACCGGCGTAACCCGGTGCAGTTGCCGGAAGGTACCTTGCTTGAAACACGAGTCGAACAGCTAAAGGCCGATCGCCTGAATCTGCAGGAATTTGGCAGCCCTGCACCAGATCGATTGATTCGCTCGGCTTTTGATCCAGATTTTCAGGGTGATCGGGTTTTTGCATTGGTTGCTGGTTTGCAATCCATGGTCAATCATGCCTTCGATCATCGACGCGAATTCCTCTTGTTGGACGATCTGCCCACGGCGCAGTTCATCTATAACTCGGCACGTAACGTGGAGACGGCTGCTTACTTGATGCGGTCGCGTGTTGACGCTTCAGGTCAGCCGTTGATTCTTGCCGATGGCGTGCAAGATGGCATTTTAAACGCCAGCTACTCGCAATTGCTGGGTGAACTCATTGGGTTACAAGATGCGTTGTCAGTTGCTTTGGCGAAAAAAGATCAACGTACTCTCAATGCGGTCGCGCGGGGTGTCGCGTCGACCGTATTTTTACCTGTTGGTTTTTAAAGAATCGCAACGCCTTGAGTTTCTGGCCATAGTTCGCGCATTTCTTGATAAATCTGCGGTCCAGCAGCCAATGTCGGTTGTGGCTCGGTCCGCCAATTTGGACTGGCTAGATAATCGCTGACTACGGCGCCGGCTTCGTGCGCGATCAATAGACCGGCGATCGAGTCCCACGGCTTTAAATGCGTGTCAAAGAGCGCATCGAGGCGACCTGCCGCCAAATCACATAACATCAATGCCGCCGCACCCGGTTGGCGCAAAATTGCGCCGCGTTGCAATGCGCTGACTATGCGCCCACTTAATTCCTCGGCGGTCAGTTTTGAGCTGTGGCAGATGCCAACCAAACCGGTAGAAAAACTATCCCGCCATCTTGGAGTGAGTGCTCGTCCGTTTTCAGTGGCGCCCTGTCCACGTTCGGCGGCGTACAATGCGTCTCGAGTCGGATCGTAGATCCAGCCACCGATCACCTTTTCCTCAACAACCAATGCCAAGGTGGTGCAAAAGTAGGGAAGTCCCCGAATAAAATTGGTGGTGCCGTCAATCGGATCGATCACCCACTGCCGATGCCCGGTCCGCAGGTCAGACTCTTCGCCAACAAAACCATCCTCAGGAAAGGCTTTTGAGAGAATATCGATCATATGAGACTCCACGTCTCGATCGGCTTGGCTGACATAGTCCTGAGGGCCTTTCAAATCGATAACCAGTTGATCGCGGTGTTGAAAGTGTTTCAAAGCCAATGCGCCTCCGGCACGGACTGCATGGATAGCGATTTCAGACGTTTGCATAAATTTCCCCTACACTGTGGTCTTTGACACCGCAGATCGAATCCTGTGAGCGCACTGACTGAAGCCAGCAAGCAATCCATCCAAGCACTCTACAGTGATTTTCTGCGTGCGCGAAATCTGAAACCACGGCTTGGGCAAAAACAGATGATCGCTGAAGTGGCGAGCATTCTGTCGCGAATTCATCAAGACGGTGATCCACCAATTGGTCTGATTGAAGCCGGAACGGGCACAGGAAAAACCTTGGCTTACTTGGTGGGTGCATTACCTGTTGCCTTGGAGCGGGAAATGCCGCTGCTCATCTCCACGGCAACGGTGTCGCTGCAAACGCAATTGATTGAAAAAGACCTGCCTGACTTAGTTGAGGCGACCGACTTAATGCTGACGTGGAGCTTGGCCAAAGGACGGCGTCGTTATCTCTGTCCAATTCGACTCGAGGCCGCGCTTGATACGGTGTCAGGACAGGATGCTATCTATCCAGATGAATTGACATTGGTGCTCGACAGCGACGATCGGCACTTGGTCGAGGGACTCAGTCGTGCCTGGGTAGATGGCTCTTGGCGCGGTGACATGGATCAGATTCCGGAAGTAATTACGGATGCAGTGCGCCTTGCGGTCACCACCGACCACCGCCGATGCCAGGGGCGCCAATGCCAAAGTTTTTCTGTCTGTCCGTATTTTCTCGCGCGGGACAGTTGGCTTGAGTCCGATGTGCTGATCGTCAATCATGATTTGTTAATGGCGGATTTGAAATTGGGTGGCGGAGTGATTCTACCGCCGCTTGAAAAAACGATCTTAGTCATCGACGAAGCACACCAGTTAGCACGCGTCGCCGCAGACCAGTTCACCAGTCAAATTCGGATCGCACAAAGCTTGGGGGCGATCAAAAGCCTCGACCGAGTACTGGGTACTCTGGCGGGCGTATTGCCCCAGTCGCATCGATTGCGATCAGATTTGGCGAGGTTGCCTGAATCGCTGAATGGATTAGGTCATCAGTTGGCAGATTGGGGCAAGCTCACATTGGCCAAAATGAGGGACTTGGACGAGCGTGATTTCAGTCACCAACAAGGGGGCTCGCGTTATCGATTGGGGCTTGATGATGTCTTTCCATGGCCAACTGATGGCCATGAACCGGTGCAGCAGACGCTGAATAAGGTGCAAAAGATTTTGGACTGGTTAAAGGGTGTTTCTGCAAATGGGTCGGATGAACTGTCTGAACATGATGCCGAAATGCTTGCTGCCCAAGTCGCCCTGTCGATGGGGCGATTAGAGTCGATTCCCAAGGTTACCACGGCGATGTCCGAGGGCACGGCAGAACAAGGCGATGCACGTTGGATCCGTGTGGGACAAGACGTGCGCTATGCGACACCGGATGATCCTACTGACATTGAGTTTTGGGTCAGCCCGATAGCTCCGGCGGATGCACTGCGAGATGATCTGTGGGGGCGAGTCGGCGCAGCGATTCTGACCTCGGCAACATTGGCTCACCAGCATGACTTTAAAGCGCCGGTTGAGGCGCTTGGCTTGCCACACAGTTCAGGATTGATCGTTGCTGGCGCTTTTGATTATGCGCGCCAAGGTGTATTGCGAGTGCCGGCTCAGGCCGGTGATCCGCGTGATGAGGAAGCGCATGCGACACGGATCAGCGAGTATTTAAACTCACGGGTCGACAGCGGATTGGGCGTATTGGTTTTATTCACCAGTTGGCGTTTGTTATTCCGGGTTGAGGAGCGCATCAATCAGGCACTTCGGGAGCAGCTGTTGGTGCAGGGGCAGTTACCGTTAAGTGAACTCTTGTCTGCGCACCAAAAGAAGCGTTTGACAGGACAGACTTCGGTGATATTTGGCTTGCAGTCAATGGCAGAAGGTCTTGATTTGCCAGGAGATCTTGCCAATGAGGTGGTGATCACTCGGTTGCCATTTCAGCCGCCAGACGATCCGCGAGAAGCCACATTTGCTGAGTACTTGAAACGCCAAGGTCGTGATGCGTTTGCTGAGTTATCGATGCCAGCGGCGACGATTCGTTTACGGCAAGCAGTGGGTCGTTTGATTCGTTCTGAGACCGACACAGGTCAAATAACGGTACTGGATCGCCGTTTGGTGAATACCCGTTGGGGCCGAACCCTGTTACAAGAGCTACCAGCATTTCAATTAGAGGAACAGTGATGTCACAAATTGCCATAGTTGCCGCGAAACGTACTGCGGTTGGAAGCTTTTCGGGTGGATTAGCCAGTGTGTCAGCCGATGAACTTGGAGCGACGGTGATCCGGCAGCTTCTTGCAGATACCGGGGTCCATGCTGATCAGATTAGCGAAGTCATTTTGGGCCAGGTGCTGACCGCCGGGCAGGGGCAAAATCCGGCGCGTAAGGCGACCCTTAATGCCGGTCTTCCAGAAACCTGTCCTGCGATGACAATTAACAAAGTTTGCGGTTCAGGTTTAAAGGCTGTTTCGCTCGGTGTGCAAGCTATTCTGTGTGGCGATGCGGAAATCATCATTGCCGGTGGGCAAGAAAACATGAGTCAATCTGGACACGTGCTGCTGGGGTCGCGCGACGGATTTCGGATGGGTAACGCAAGCCTTGTAGATACCATGCTGAAAGACGGCCTGACAGATACATTCGGTGGCTATCACATGGGTGTGACTGCGGAAAATGTAGCCAAAAAATTCGATATCAGCCGTGAAGAGCAAGATGCGTTTGCCGCTGCGTCGCAACAAAAAGCATCGAAAGCCCGTGCTGAGGGACGGTTTGCTGACGAGATCGTTCCAGTTTTTGTACCGCAACGGAAAGGCGATCCAATCGAGTTTAAGACCGATGAGTTCATCCGTGATGGCGTGACCGCTGAGGCACTGGGTAAGTTGCGCCCGGCATTTGATAAGGCGGGGACCGTGACCGCAGGTAATGCGTCGGGGATTAACGACGGTGCGGCAGCGGTGATGTTGATGACTGTGGCCAAAGCAGAATCCCTAGGGCTCCCGATCTTGGCGCGAGTCAAAGCCTATGCATCCGCCGGGGTTGCTCCTGAGATTATGGGGACCGGTCCAATTCCAGCGACAGAGCTGTGTTTACAGCGTGCTGGCTGGACACATCAGGAGCTGGATTTGGTCGAAGCCAACGAAGCCTTCGCCGCACAGGCCATTGGAGTCAATAAAGGGTTGGGCTGGGATACAGCGAAAGTGAATGTGAATGGCGGTGCGATCGCGATTGGTCATCCTATTGGGGCCTCCGGTTGCCGAGTCTTTGTCTCGTTGATTCACGAAATGATCAAGCGTGATGCCAAGAAGGGTTTGGCGACACTGTGCATCGGTGGTGGACAAGGTGTGGCGCTCGCTATCGAGCGGTAATTAGTCGCAATCAGGGTCCCTCGTGTACACTCTCGCTTTCGATGAGAGGCTGCGAGGGATCATGACTGAATCGAACACGACTACACTTTGGGATGTCAGTAGTTTTGACGTACCACCTGAAGAGGGTAAAACTCGTTTTCACGATCTGGATCTGCCCAAAGCATTGATGCACGCGATTGCAGATCTTGGGTTTCGGCATACCAGTCCAGTCCAGGCTGAAGCACTTCCGGTACTGCTTGATGGTGAAGATATTGTCGCCAAGGCGCAAACCGGAACCGGTAAGACAGCCGCCTTCTTGATCGCCATGATCGACACCTTTCTCCGTGAGCCAATTGATGGTAAACGCCGGACGGGCACCCCGCGCGCATTAATTCTAGCTCCTACCCGCGAGCTGGTTGTGCAAATTGCCGCTGATGCAGAGAATCTATGCAAATACACGCGCTTGTCGGTGGTTTCGATTGTCGGCGGTATGGATTATCAAAAGCAACGTGATGATCTCAGGCACGCGCCTTGCGACATCATGGTGGCGACACCTGGACGCTTGATCGACTTCTTAGGCCAGAATGAAATCAATCTCCGCAAGATTGAAATCTTGGTCTTGGATGAGGCCGATCGAATGCTGGACATGGGCTTCATGCCAGATGTGCGTCGCATTGTGCGTGCCTGCCCACGTAAGGAGTCCCGTCAGACGATGCTGTTCTCCGCAACATTCACGCCGCAGATTGTGGAGTTATCTGAGCGCTGGACCTTCGATCCGACGCGGATCGAAATTGCACCAGAGCATGTCACGACGGATCGCGTCGAGCAGATTGTTTATATCACCACCCATGACACCAAGTACCAACTGCTGAAAAATCTCATTCTGACTCGAGAATTACACAAGGTGATGGTATTCGCCAATCGCCGCGACCTGTGTCGTAATTTGGTGGATCGCTTGGTAGGCGATGGCATCGATGCGGCGTTGTTGAGTGGAGAGGTGCCACAACGGAAGCGAATCCAAACACTGGATCGATTTAAAGAAGGGAAGACCCGTGTGATGGTGGCAACCGACGTGGCTGGTCGCGGTATTCATATCGATGGTGTGGGACATGTGATCAACTACACCTTGCCAGAAGACCCTGAGGACTATGTACACCGCATCGGTCGAACAGGGCGCGCTGGTGCAGATGGCACCTCGATCAGTTTTGCATGTGAGGACGATTCGTTTTTGCTACCAGAAATCGAAGCTTTCATTGGTCGCGCATTGCCATGTCAACAGGCACCTGAGTCACTCATCGTCGACGCACGAGATGCTGAACCTGCAAGCTGAGTGGTCTCATCCTTATCAGAGCCTACCTGAGTCGATATTTTGGTCTCGGGTGAAGCCTGAACCGCTGTTAAATCCTGGTTTTGTGGATTGGAATGATGGGCTCGCCGAGGTATTGGGCGTGGCAGGGATGCAGCAAATGGATGGTGCTCTTGACGCGTTTTCAGGGCATCAACCACTGCCTGAATGGGATCCAATTGCGCAGGTTTATTCGGGACATCAGTTTGGTCAGTGGGCCGGGCAACTCGGTGATGGGCGAGGTGTGTATCTTGGTCTTTCTCATCATGCCGGTCGCGCACACGAGTGGCATTTGAAGGGTGCTGGTGAGACATCATATTCTCGGATGGGTGATGGACGCAGTGTGCTGCGCAGTGCGATTCGCGAATATC
>Ga0209138_1002477_pt1 | contig 14248 bp, 18 predicted proteins | sample SaaInl3SG_22_DNA_FD_184645 | JGI IMG/M metagenome (GOLD analysis project Ga0209138, IMG submission 184645) | Marine microbial communities from expanding oxygen minimum zones in the Saanich Inlet - ESP_153SG_22_DNA (SPAdes) (version 2) | ecosystem: Environmental > Aquatic > Marine > Intertidal...
GTAATCTCCATCATTACCCCATCTATATATAATTCTATTTACTGCTCTCAAAATTTCTCCTTCTACAGTATCTGATTTTCCAGAACCTTTAACAAGTTTATCATAAAGAATTCCATTTCTTTTTTCCCAAGCGGACCCTACAAATTCATTAACTTTACCGACTGCTTGATCATAAGACATATTTTTATTGTATACAGATGCTGCTTTTTCGATAGCATTATCAATTTTATTTAATTGATCTCCGTACATATCTGATACTGGGCCACCTTGAGGTTCGATTTCTGGATCATTCTCCATCTCTCTTTCTACTTGAGCTCTCTTGATCTTTAATTTACGAACTATCTCTCTAGCTTTCTGTTCTTTTCTTTCTGCACTAGCTTGTGCTCTTACAGTAGCTTTACCTTCAGGGGATTTACTATAAGCATCTAATTTTTTAAAGTCTGAGTGTCTTTTTTTAGCAACTCTCGTCTTAATAAGGACTGGGTCGTTAAGATCAGTAGCTTCGTCTAAATCGTGACTTCTATCAACAACTGTAACATCTTGTGCTTCTAAGTCCATAGATAGGTCGTAAATAAACTCTTCTGGGTTCTCATCAAAGTCTCCTTCTTCTCTTTCTCTGAAGTTAAAGTATATGATTACATTACCGGCTCCATCGTCATCTACTATATCAGTAGTGACATAAGTTGGATCTATATTCTGATCAATAATAGAGATAGCTTTTTTATAGTCCTCAGATGATACTTTAATGTAAGTGGTTTGATACGGTCCTTCATTCATATGTTCTTCTTCTGGTCTTTTACCGAAAGTCTTATGAACTAAAGTATCTAATTTTTTATGAAATGTAGCTTCTTCCTCTTTGCTAGCTCCTTCTCCTTCTTTCAACTTTTTCTCTTTAGCGATAAGAGCTTGTATCTTTTTGATCATATCCTTTTCAGGATGATCTTCTAATCTTTGGTTTTGTTGTGCATCAGCGAATTCATCATCAGACATTCCTTCTATCATTGAACTATCAATACCTCTTTGATCCATAGCCTTTTTAACTTTAGCTAAAAGTTCTTTATATTTCGGGTGGTGTGAAGGTAGTTTACGTTTAAGCTTTTTAAACATATCTAAATATATAGTATAGTTTTCACCGTGGTTAGGTTCTTCGTTCATCTTAGATTTAAAGTGCTTGGTTAATTCATTAGCTAAAACTTCTACATATACAATTACCTCTCCTGATGGTTTTACCCCTACGTCTACTAATTTTTTCTTAAAAGAAAAATCCACTAAATGTAAAGAATCATTAGAAATGAAAAAAGAAAATTCATCATCCGAATCGTTTTTATATTGAACATATATCTCAAAAGAGTTTGGTTCAATATTCTTTGCCTTCATACTTCCTACTTCATCACCTACATTATTAAGGGCTTTAGCTACTGCTTTTCCTACCTGTTTAGCAACAGCCATAGTCTCTTCTCTTGAATACTCTACACCCTCCTGCTCTGTTTTAAGGTTAACGTTAATACCTTTCTTAGCTAATTTTTCTGCTTGATCAGGGTCGTTAGTGATCACTCTACCTTCTTCTTCTACTAAAATCTGCATTTTCTTAGTTAAATTCTCTTTAACTACTTCTAACTTTTTTAAAGATTCTTCTTTGTTAAAGTTTGAATTATTTTGAAATTGAGGTTTGTTGATTTTTTGAATCATAGATTCAACTTTATCTAACCTTGTTTTAATTTCTGAGTATGTCATAATTATAAAAAATATATACGTATATAAATAGATTAGCTCTCCCAAATAACGTTTTTAAACTTTTCAGGAGATAGTCCAAAGTAATCTGTTCTCCATTTAGTTTGTTCAAAAAAATCTAGGTCATACCACTTATCTTTCTGTTTCCATAAATCTAACGCTACTTCATCCCAGTCCAATTTAAGAACTAAGTCTTCAATTTCCAACTTTTTCTCCATTAAAGCTTCATATTCAAAAGAATCCCATTCATAGTGAAAAACTTCAAATACTTTATCTTCTGATACATAATCAATAGATATGTCTATACCCCACTTAGGTTTCATTTTAACTAACTTATATAACATGGGGTTATGCTCTTTAGCAACATACTGCAGTTGTTCTAATGCAACAGATTTGAATCCTTTACGTTCAAATAAATCTGAGTGATTAATATGTGCTCCGTCTCTTTTATCCCATACAAGCCAGTCATATCTCATACAGTCTTCATGTCTTCTTTCTATAGGACGGAATCCATTATTAGATAGGAAAGCTTGTTCAGCTTTAGTTAGGTGGTAACCGTTTTGATCAAATAAATCTACACACATTGGATCTTTTAATACCTCAATTTCATCGGTTGGGTCTAAATAGTATGCCTGCTCGTGTAATTTACTATCTGTTAATATCATTTTTTTCTTCCACTCTTCATATTAGCACACCAATGGTACATTTTTCCTTTCTCACCGCCATACTTCTTAGCCTTAGCTCTTAGTGAAGAGACAGAACCTTTACAGGAGGCTCCTGATTTTTTAACTCTGCCGGGTCTAGATTTTCCTTTTACTTTACCGTCTTTAAAGTTTTCGGCAGCAAGAAGTTCTCCTATAAGTTGTGCTAGAGTTAACTTTGTCATTACTTACCTTTATTAATCTTCTTACCGGCTTTTACTGCATTTTTATGTGCATTAGAGTTTTTATGAGCAGGTTTCTCACCTCTAGCTCTCTTAGCTCTAATATTAGCCCAAAGTCCTGGTTTTTCTTCTTTTAATTCTTTAAGTGCTTGTGCTAGGTTTTTCATATTACTATACTTTATCTGCGTGCATCATTAATATACGAATTACTATAGCTGTAAGTGAACCAAAAATAATCCAAAGAGCTTTAGTAACACTAGCTTTCCACCTTTTTATATCTTCGAGTTCATTCATTTTAGAAATAAACTCCTTTTCATTATCTTCCATTTTTGTTCTGAAAGCAGTATTCTGATTAGTTTTAACTACTACACCATCCTCGGGATTAAGCATCATATATTTCATTTCTGAGAGATCTTCTTTAAGGTCCTTCATATCTGAAACTATAATTTTCATTTCTCCGTTAGGCATATGTGTTTTAATATGCTTAAGTTCATTTAAAACGGATTGTAATACTTCTCGTTGAGTCATTAGGTATACGTTAATTAAGTGTATATCCTATAAATAGAGTATTAAAAATGTTCCCTTAAGTGCTTTAAATACGTTTTAAGGTCGCTCATAAGTTCTTTATCTTTATTATTATTAGACTTCCAGTCTTCAATTGTACCATCTTCAGTTACAAAGGACTTATTGGAATTTAACGTAACATCAGATACCCAATCTTCTATATCTTTAGAAAAAGCTTTGATGTTACCTGACATCATTCTTTTTTCATACTGTTCATACAACCCGGCTCTTTTTAAACCTGCCTCCATATTTACAGTACATGGGTCAAAACAGAAACCATGTATCTTATACATTTTTTTAGCTAACCAATGTTTCATCGGTCCTCCACAATTGGGACAGGTTAAAGGAACTCTAACTGCTTTTTTAGCTGAATCGAGTTTGGTTATATTTTGTTTGAGACCATTTTTTATAGTCCACTTCTTACCTGATTCTTCCCAAATATCACCTTCTTTATATCTCTTTTGAGATTTTTGATAACCTGTCTGTAATTTAGTAGAAGCTGTAAAGTCTTTATTGACTATATTTCTAACTCTTTGTACATCTGAATGTTTAAATTCTTTTTTTAATAACGATTCGTTACTCATATCCGAGCTCTTTTAATTTCTGTATAACGTGATTAGTATCTCCATCTTTACATCTAATAGCAATTCCTCCTTTAGAAGCCCATTGGTCTATATTAGATTTTTTATCGTCTATTAAGATAGAGTTTTCATTAGCATATCTTTGCTTATCTGCTGAGTATGCAAATATTGTTTTTGGTTTAGGTTCTAAGTGATTTTTAACCCATATATTTTTACCTAATCTAGAGTTGTTATCTCTAGAAGGAGAGGTTAATAAATCCGGTTGATAAGGTTTAATAAAGTCCCATAGTTGTTTACCTTGCGGCATAAACTTCATACCTGCCCAGAACTTAACTCCGACTTTAACGTCTATTAATTCCCAGAAAGCTGGTGTGCCGTATTTGTTTTCATACTCTTTAGGTTTCATACCAGAGAAATGTTCAAACCTCTCTTCAAAATCGGTTAACACTCCATCCATATCGCAGTAGAGTTTATATGGTGGTTTTTCTTTTTGTTCTGGTAATGGGTACCCTTCTCCTATTAATTCTTTAATTGATTTCATATAACCTATTTTTCGTTTTTAATTTTATCTTCCCAATTTCTAAAAGTAATGTTACCTTTTAGGTAAGCTTCTTTTTCTATTTCTAATAAATTACTATCTTCATTAGTATCGCTAGTATTAATTGTACCTAGCCTTCCTTCTATATTTTGTATATGATGAATCATTTCGTGTACGAATGATCTACATACATCTTTCATATGTCTACCTTCTACATATAGAACGACTTCTTTTACATTAGGATCATAGTATGCAGTTTTACCAAAAAAATCAGCTGCATTAACTACATCTCTTTTTATTTTAACTTCAGGTAGGGGCATTATGTTCATTTTTTGCTCAATCATATACTCTAAAATTGAACCTATGTAATTAGTTAATTTATTAGTATCTACACCCTCGTATACTACTTTATCATCGTAGGGATTAGTTGGTTTTAAACTAACTGTAATACGGTCTTGCTGGAAGCTAATATATGTACTTGGTGGTATTAGATTTTTAAGGTAGTTGTAAAGGTATTCTAATTTTTGCCTATCTTCTGATCTAATAACACTCTTTGGTGCAATAGGAGTACCTGAAGAACCTTCGTTAGTTTTTTTATCTTCTGTTAACCAGTTATCTAAAAAACTATCTAAATCTTCGCCCATCATTTCAGCGACAATACTCTTTTTTAACATATTTACAATTTTTAAGATCTCTTCTCTTTTTAATTCTCTAGGGAAGAAATCAATAATCCTGTCTAAATTACCTGAAAGAATAGAGTTTCTAAAGTCTGTAGCTCTTACATTAGAACCTTCTGCTGCTGGGATGATTAATCCTTCAACGTTTTCTCTGTTTTTAAAAGTTGTAACTCTCTTCAGGTCTTTAAAGTCTTCTTCTGATCTAATTCCTGCTACCGCGTAAAAATTTTCAGTTGGATGTGCTTTAGCATAGTCTTTGGCTTCAAACATAGGGTTCTTTCTAGCTGCTATAATTTCTACATTACCTAAATATTTAGCATATATTTGCCAAATAGCTTTAGATTCTTCTGCTGTTAAACCATTTCTAACTCCTCCTCCTATAAACACTACTACCTTATTAATAGGTTCTACCTTACCTTCTTCTCCTGCTAGTACAGAAGCACCTGCATCAAGGTAATTATCTATATTATACGGTTTTCCTTTATGGTCACCGTTTAATAACCCTTTAACTACTTCAAAGTGTCCTCTATGTGGTGGTTTGTATGCTCCTGGATATAATGCTATCATGCAAGAAAGTTTTGAACTGCAGAATCAATTTCTGCTGGTGTTGAATGTTCTAGAAGTTCTTGGAAAGTAGGAGAAAATAACATTTCAGCTATGTTTTCTAATACGTCTCCATGATCTTTATCTCTCTTAGCTTTAGAATCTCTATACTTTTTGACAGCGTCTCTTAATTTATCATCTCCAGGTCCTACACCATTCTTTTGATATGCTTTTAAAAACGCATTTTTTATAGCCTTATCTTCACTCCTGTTGTCTTTATCCCAATCTACATCTGAAGCTGCTCTGTTAAACTCTTCTTCTTCTTGTTGAGACATTTCAACTGGTTTAAAAAAAGATGAACCGCCAATACCGTGTTTTTCATTATACTTTTCAAGGTAGTCTTTTATACCCTGTATACCACTCTTTGCTGCTATATCGAATGCTTGTACTTCTTCTTTATATTCACCTCCCCTGTCATTAATAAAGATAGACATATTACCACCAAGCTTTTTATTATAATCAGCTATCTGCTGATATACGTTTCTCCAAGTAGAAAATACAGCTGGAGCTGGTATATTTCTCTTCCTAGAGAAGTTTGATATATAAGAAATCATTGGATGGGTATAAACCATAACCATATAAAGATCGTATCCAGCTTGTCTTAGTTTATCGAAAGTCTTATTAAACTGAACTCCAGAAGCTGTTGTATCCCAAACAAAGCTAGTTTTGTCTTCTACTGCTTGATTTACGTCTTTGTTAACTTGAGTTGACGCTGGTCCTAGTTTTCCGTAATACGGGTGGTCCGGATCTTCTACGTACTTGTCTGGGTTGAACTCTATTAGTCCTCCTAGATCTAACTGGTTGAGTAGGTATGACTTGCCTGATCCCGCTCCTCCTGCCATTATCACGGCTTTGGGTCGGTTCCTGGCTTCTAAGATTAAGTCTGTTAATTTGATCATTTGTTAATATATTATTTACTTTTCTTTCTTTCTCAACGTTTTCTATAACATTTACATTTATTCCTCTTGTTCTTAACCTTCTAACATCTCTGTCTAGATCAGTTACTCTTGTTCTTGGTCTAGGCTCTCTAAGTCTTGGTACTCTTGGTCTTGGTTGAACTTTTGGTCTAACAATCGGGCGAACAGTCCGAGGAGGAATATTATACCTCCAGTTATCATATACCCAAACGTTACCTGGGTATCTCCAATATGTATCCCAACCCCAGATTCTAAAATTATTATTATTCCATCCATATAAATTCCAGGTGTTGAATTGAAATTGCATCAGTTCGTAATGTCTCCAATCGAACATATAGTTAGAACCGAATCCCCCAAAACTATATAGGGGTGCGTTTATACTAAATAAATCTGTACTCAGAACTTTAGGCTCTGTAAAACCTGTAAATTTAGCTCTATTTGATACATGGTTCAATGTAGTTACTTGAAACTGTAACGAGCTACAGCTAACTAATAATAAGAACATTATACTTAGAATACTAAATCTTCCCATATTGTTTTACTATAAATAGTTAAATTTTTATAGTAGTAGGGTATGACTGGTAGATAGGCTCTGTTGTAGGGTTATCTAACTTATATAATTTGTATATTGTTTGAAATAAATCGAAGTTTTTTTCTATCTCATCTACAACTTTTATCTTCCAACCTTTACCTTGGTATACTCCTTTTTGTTTGGAAGGACCTCTAGAGGAAGCTTTTAACCAAATGATTCCTGTTCTATCTATTTTCTGACCTCTTACTTCTTCCATGCCTTTAGCATATGCAGCTAACTGTAAATCATATGCTCTATGAAGTGAATTAGATGTCTTTAAATCAAGTAACCAAACTTCTCCATCCATCTCACATACAAGATCTGCTGTACCTGCATATTTGTGTTCATCAGACCATATAAATTGCTCTGAGGATATCAGCTTAGGTTTATGTGTTTTCCAAAAATCAGCAAATTTTAAAATCATTTCCCATACTATTTGAGAGTATTTAGCGTTACCGTAATCATCCATCCATGTTACTTCTTCACCTAGTACAAGTTTTTCCGCTGCTTCATGAACTTGGGTTCCTTCTTTACCTGCTTTTCTCATAATAAGATCGGCGTTATGCCCAACATCTTTCAACCAGTTGTCGAAAAACTTATTCTTGGGCATATACTGAAGTATAGTAGTTACGGATGGATAGTATACTCCTTCGCCTCTCTTATAGACTCTTCGGTCTAAGAAGTTAATTTGTTTAAGATCAGGATTATAATCTAATCTTTCTTTAGCATTCTCTTTTAAAATGTTTGTACCTTGTCTTATCATAGGTCTAATTTATGCATCATTAAACTACTTAAGTCTAACTCTTCTGCTGTTTGTACCAATTTAGTAAAAGCTTCAAAACCCATATCAGATGGGTCTTTAGTTTGAAGATCTATTAGAAATACCCTCTTACCTTGGTTTAATAATTGTTCTGCTATTCTTAAAGCAGTTGTTTTAGCATCTAAATCTAATGCTATATATACGTCTTGTAGTGTACTAGTTATAATTTTCTTGTAAAGTGATTCTGATATTGCTTTACCTAAAATTGGAATAGCATTTCTTCTAATTGCCATAGCATCAAAAGCTCCTTCACATAAAATGATAGGTTGTGACCAGTTAATTAGGTTCTCAAAAAATATTATGTCTTTGGAAGCTTCTGGGTTTTTATACTTAAAATAGTTTCCATCATGGCTTCTTCCAACATAATAATTGAGTTGACCGGATCCAGAATAACTTGGAATAATAATTCTTCCTCCAAATTCTCCGTCTGTACAGTATCCAATACCATATTTAATAAAATCATTGTCGGTAAGTCCTCGTTCATATAAGTACTTTCTTACTTTATTAGCTATGACTGAGGTTGTTGATGCCCCGTATAGTGGTTGAAACTCCTTAGGTAGTTCTACAGCTTTGAGTCCTTTGTATTCTATATAAGTACCTTTAGGTAGGTACTTTAATATTTCAGCAGCTTGGTCTCTAGGAGTATTTAACTGTTTGAGGAGTGAACGGATAGTAGTTCCTCGAGTTTGACATACCCAACATTCCCAGAAGTTTTTACCTTCTTCGTTAGTATGCATATTGATCTCTAGCTTAGGCTTACGGTGGTTGCAAAAAGGACAGTGAAAAGCATGATTCTCTCTTGCTCTTTTATGACTTTTACCAAGTAAGTTTTCTATCGATCCTAAAAGGAAAGCGTAGTCCATAATTATATCCGTAACTATATTAATACAATATACGAACTATAAGTTGTTATAGCAACTTTATACGTCAATCATTTTTAACTTACCGGACTTTGGGTGAATCATTATATTATCACCTATGAAGTCTAATTCGTCCGGGTCTATACCGAATCTTTCGGCTTCGGCTTTAGTAGCCTCTACAAATTCTTCAGGAATATCTCCTTTGAATTCACCTAAAACTTCCATCTCAATGATTCCAAGTTTAGGTTCTAAGATTTTTACATCGTATATGTAGACAAAGTTATTTGTTTTTTTACCCTTAAGAATTTCGGCATGTTCTAATTCTACTTCGTCTGTAGTAACTTTAACTGCTTTTCCTCCTAAAAGGTAAGCTGAACCATAATCCCCTGCTCCTAAATGTTTACCTCCTTGGTCTACAATCTTGTCAATCTCCCTATCAAACCCTGGGGTAGATTGTAATATTTCGGATAGAAGTATTCTTGATAGTTTCATTTATAAGTCTAATTCGAATTTAATTCCAGGGTAATATCTTCTATCATCGTCATCTTCAGCCCAATTGGACGCATCGGTTACTTTGTATCCTTTTCCTTCTACCCATTTTTTAGCTGCGTCAAAATCTTCATCAGGAAGGTCTTGTCTAACTATAAAAGATAGTTTACCAAATCCTTTTCCTTTTAGAGGATCTCCTTCTTCTCTATCTTTACTATACTCCCCCATTGAAATACTAGGGTTATACTTTCCAAATTTCTGATCTAGTTCTTTTTGAAAATTACCTTCTAATTCTTTAACATTAGAAATACCATCTAAGCTTTCTTGTAAACCTAAATGAGAATGTAATTCTTTCATAAAAGGTTTAAAATTATGAGAGCCGTACTCATTTTTTAAAACTTCTGCTACTCCTGCAGCAAAGTCTCTATAGTTCATGTCCGGGTCTATTTGTTCGATAGCGTTATTAATCGCTTTTGCAACAACATTTTCCTGTAGAATAATATCTTTTAATTTCATAATTTTGTTACTTTTAACTTTAGGTCACCAGTCCCTTTTATTAATCTATGATAAGTCTCTTTAGGAACAAACGTTTTACTTATCTTTTTAGGTATATTATTATCTAATTGAAATTTCCAATTAGAATCGTGAATAGGTTCTATAATTCTATCTTCTTTATCTCTATGCCATACAAGTTCAAAGTCTTCAGTATTTTCTGAAAATAATCTTATGTTTTTATTTTCTATATACGGTTTAGACATCTAATTTAACTTGGATTGTTAATTCAGTATCAGCAGGTTTAGGGAGCGGTTGTGCTAGTTTACCTACTGCTATTAATTCATCTGAGTCATTATATAGACCGACTGTTGTTATATAAGGTTGAAAAGCAGAGCCTGTTATATTATCTGTATATTGACCAGAAGGAACAACGTACCTACTACCTGAGTATTCATTAACGGTAGAATTCTTTTGTCCAGTAGAATTCAAAGTATGGTTAAATTCATAATCAGATACTTTAATATTATAGGTATGTGTGTATATCGGTAAATTAGACTTGAATCCTATATCAGGATCTTGACTATGACTAAAATGAAAACTATATGGATAGTCTGTAATGATTAGCTGTCCATGACTGTAAATTACATTACCAACATGGTCGTTACCAAATTTTAAATTTCCTTCACCGTCGTCGGTAATAGTACCACCATTCCAGTATGGTGTAGAAGTAGAACTAATCTTTATAGAATTAGGTTCTAAATTTTGTCCATATAAATTTCTTGGTATAGAAAATACTATTCCACTACCGTTACTATCTAATTTTCTAGAACCTGAGACACTTAACGATGATTCTATATAGTTATCAAAACTACTACTTGTATTTAATACATCACTACCAACCTCATGGTTAGAGTAATATAACTGTTTTACAGAAAAGTAATTTAACAGTCTATTAGTTCCACCAGATACAGTAAATGGTGAACTATAATGGTATCTAGAACCAGTGCTTGTATTTATATATTGAGTTGCCATTCCTACCAGTATCCTGAGAAATTAGAACTACCGCCTAAACTTTTCCAATATCTACCGATATTACATGACCAGTATCCTGGTTTGGTTTTATCCTTTTTTTGAGCACATTTATGACGTGCGGCAAAAGACGCTCTAGCCCCTTTTTGTTTAAACTTAACAGAAAGTCCAGTATCTCCAAATGATACTTTCTTCACGTTACCTGTCTTAGGGTTTTTAACATATACATAAAACTTTTTAGAACCGCCTCTTTTAGGTTTGTTAAGTTTTACTTTCTTACCTTTATATTCAGCTTCTGGTATATAATCTACTGATGCTTTTAGTATTTCAAATCCATTATAATCAAAAGTTTCGTTTTGTAGTTTAATAGCTTTTCTAAACTTATCCATATTAATGTTAGCGCCAATAGACTCTACTAATTCTTTTACGTAGTCGAAATCAATCATTTCTTCTACAGATGCTGCTTCGTCGATTAAGTCTAAATTTTCTACCATTTCATCTATCATACATCCAACTTCAAAAAGAGGATTATAAGAAGGTGAGATCATAGGTAAATCTAATGGCACTTTCATACCATTATAGTCTCCGTGTTCTCCAATATCGGTAGTCTCTATTAACTCTTTATCTTCTTCCGATAATTCGATTTCCCCGTCACTATACGCTTCTCTTGCTTCTTTAAATAAGTTAATAAAAGCTTCACTAGAATAACGGTAGACATGTTCATGTAAAGAGAGTCTGTTGTCTAAATGGTACTGTAGAGATGGATACCCTATTACTTCTTTTAGTTTAATCATTTTTAAAATCTTTTCTATAGAATTTACCTAAAACATTATCATTTAGATAGTCATTAGTATCTTCTAATACTTCTTTAATAAATAGGTATTTAGTTTCATAGTACGTTAAAAGCTTCTTAGAAGATACATATTGAAGGATTGTTCTCTGGAAATCTGTTGGTGAACCTTTCTGTACTAGTTCTTTTATTTCTATTTGAGAGCCATAGTATGTTTTCCAATCACTTTCTGTAATAACTTTTTTCTTTAGAGGCACTCTTCCTCCAATCCCAGCTGCTTTTCTTTCAGCTTTTAATTCTTCTAGTTCCCTCTTACCTAATTTCTTATTTCTTTCAAAATATAAGACTTTTTTACCTATATATTTTTTACCCGTTGGTATATGTTTTACTTCGTAAATAAAACCGTACGTTCCTTCGGGCATATGTTCGATATCTACTACCGGCAATGTTTTATATGTCCACATATGTTCTGTTATTTAGAGTAGGTATATTCCTACTAATCTATACTTACAGAGAATAAAGTGCTTTTAAACTATTTAATTTACTCTGTGTGCTTTCGTTAGGTAAAGATTCAGCTAATTGAGTATGGTAATCTACATCCTGTTGTGGTGTTATAACTTTTAATCCTTGAATTTCAGTATACTCCACTATACTTATATCTTGAACGAATACATCTAAAATGTAATTATTAGATTTTACTATAAACTGTTCAGTAGTAGGTAGAGAAGTAGGTGGAAAAATAGAATTACTATATTCAATATACTTACCTAATGTTTTAATATTTTCTTTTTGTCCAGGCGGTATTACTATATCTACCCAAATCTTAGATGGCTGATCAGTATATCCGTTTAACCATTTAGCATATCCTCCAACAATCACTACCTCACCGGAAGTTACTTGATCTATTTCTTTTAATTGTTCTATCATGGTGCTTCTAAACAAGAATTATCTGTACATGCGTTTGGTTCATCAACTTCTGTCCATACACCAGCGCTTGTATTAGGTGTAGTACCGCTTTTTACACAATAAATATAATTTGTATCTTCAATGCTTGTACCAGAACATACAGTACCGTCTAGTCTAGTAAAGTTATAATTACATGTATACCCTGAAGGGCAGAAAAGTTCCCATAAAACCCCTGGAGGGTAGGTTGGGGTGCTACCGTAAGCCCCGCAATCTCCAGTTACAGTAACTACATTACCGTCAAAGTATTTATACGTTTCTCCATCTGAGTAGTATCCTGCTGATGCTTTTACTGTTTTAGAGGAGTTTGTATATATGATTGTAGCAGTAGTCCATCCATCGGTATTAGTATAGAAATTAGAAGGAGAACTTACAAAGTCATCACATGCTCCGTTGAAAGAATTACCGAATCCTAAACTTACAATTGGAACTGCAGTAGGTGTACTAGTTGGTGTTGCGGTTGGTGTATTAGTAGGAGTAGCAGTTGGTGTAGGTAGAGCTGTACAACCTCCTTCGTAGTTAATTGCATAGCTATTCCCACCCGATATTCTTACCACTGTTCCAGGAATAGCACAGAAGTTAGGTGTACTACTATCTGCCTGAACTACTAACTGTTGAGTTGTACCTTCTTCGTCACATGCCGTATATTCAAATGTTGTTGCTTGAACAAGGTCGTAGTTATCTATTGTATACTCAGCACACGATGGTGTACTGGTTGGTGTATTAGTCGGAGTACTTGTTGGTGTTGGATCTAATGGAGTATTAGTAGGTGTTGCGGTCGGTGTATTAGTAGGAGTAGCAGTTGGTGTTGATGTTGGTGTGCTGGTAGGAGTAGCAGTTGGTGTAGGTACTTGTGGGGAACAATCTCCATCAACTGTACAAACATTACTATTTGGATTAATATTCATTCCTTCTATTCCTACAAATGGTGATCCACTTGGTCCGTACTTAAATAAATTACTTAATGTATCTGAACTACATATTCCAAAGTATGTAGAAGTTCCACTTTCAGTTCCAAAAGTAGCATTTAAGTTTACATCACGTGCACCTCCACCGCAATTATTTACTATGTAGTATAAATCTAAACCACCACTTTGTAATTGAGAATTCAGTACATCTACTGTAATACAGTTACATATTGCAGTTGGGGTATTAGTAGGAGTATTAGTAGGAGTATTAGTAGGAGTACTTGTTGGTGTTGGATCTAATGGTGTATTAGTTGGGGTACTTGTTGGTGTATTAGTAGGAGTATTAGTAGGAGTATTAGTAGGAGTACTTGTTGGTGTATTAGTAGGGGTTGGATCTAATGGTGTATTAGTAGGAGTACTTGTTGGTGTATTAGTAGGGGTTGGATCTAATGGAGTATTAGTTGGAGTATTAGTTGGAGTACTTGTTGGTGTTGGATCTAATGGTGTATTAGTTGGGGTACTTGTTGGTGTATTAGTAGGGGTTGGATCTAATGGTGTATTAGTAGGAGTACTTGTTGGAGTATTAGTAGGGGTTGGATCTAATGGAGTATTAGTTGGAGTATTAGTTGGAGTACTTGTTGGTGTTGGATCTAATGGTGTATTAGTAGGTGTATTAGTTGGAGTATTTGTTGGAGTTTGTGTAGGAGTGCTTGTTGGAGTACTCGTAGGGGTATTAGTCGGTGTTGGATCTAATGGTGTATTAGTTGGAGTGCTTGTTGGAGTACTCGTAGGGGTATTAGTCGGTGTTGGATCTAATGGTGTATTAGTT
>Ga0209138_1002482_pt1 | contig 14230 bp, 9 predicted proteins | sample SaaInl3SG_22_DNA_FD_184645 | JGI IMG/M metagenome (GOLD analysis project Ga0209138, IMG submission 184645) | Marine microbial communities from expanding oxygen minimum zones in the Saanich Inlet - ESP_153SG_22_DNA (SPAdes) (version 2) | ecosystem: Environmental > Aquatic > Marine > Intertidal...
TATTTTTAACTGTTTGAATAAATTCTTCTACATTTTCAGTATTTACTTCGATGTCAAACACATCAATGTCGGCAAATATTTTAAAGAGCAACCCTTTTCCTTCCATCACTGGTTTGGAAGCTTCGGGACCAATATTCCCTAACCCCAAAACGGCGGTTCCGTTTGTAATTACAGCAACTAAATTTCCTTTCGAAGTGTATTTATAGGCGTCAGATGGATTTTTTTCTATCGCCAAACAAGGTGCCGCTACTCCAGGAGAATAAGCCAATGCCAAGTCTCTTTGGGTTGCATATTTTTTTGTGGGAACAACTTGTATTTTTCCTGGAGATGGCTTTTGGTGATAAGCGAGTGCTTCTAAATCGTGTTTACTCAATTTTGACATATTCGTTGGTTTAATCTACAAAGTTAGACACTTCAGTTTAATAATGAAATTTTATGGGCGTTCTTTTGAAGAGCTATGTTCAGACAATATTAATAAACCCCCTCAACATTATTCACTTAAAAACTCAATATTTCTTTTTAGTCCTGAAAATTTTGTGCGCTTTACAGCTGAATGTTGAAATACTTTACTGAATGTTTCCTGTGTAATTTCTTCCCAATCCTTTTTGGTCATGGACAATAATTCAGGTTTAGGATTGAACAAGGGTTCGTTATGTGCTTTTGAAAATCGATTCCATGGACATACATCCTGACACACATCACAGCCAAACATCCAGTTGTCAAATTGTCCTTTCATTTCGGAGGGAATTTGCTCTTTGAGTTCTATGGTAAAATAGGAGATGCACTTACTCCCATCAACACCATATTCTGAAGTAATTGCTTCTGTTGGGCAGGCATCTATACAAGCTGAACAACTGCCACAATGGTCTGTTACAGGCAAATCGTAATCTAATTCTAGATCAATAATAAGTTCTGCGATGAAATAGAATGATCCTACTTGCTGTGTCAGTAAATTGCTGTGTTTTCCTATCCATCCCAATCCTGATTTTTTGGCCCATGCTTTTTCTAAGATTGGAGCGGAATCTACAAAAGCACGACCATGCACCTCTCCTATTTCTGCCTTAACAAATTCTAGAAGTTGTTTGAGTTTATCTTTAATTACAAAATGATAATCTCTTCCGTAGGCATACTTACTTATTTTTGGAGCTTCTGGGTCGTGTTGAGTGTCTTCTGGAAAATAATTATAGATTAATGACACAACACTTTTGGAATCTTCTACTAACAATGTAGGATCCAAGCGTTTGTCAAAATGATTTTCCATGTACTGCATTTTACCATGGCTATTTTTTTTGAGCCAAGCCTCTAAACGGGGTGCTTCTTCTTCTAAAAAACCGGCCTTACTCACACCACAAGATAAAAACCCCAGGCGTTTGGCCTCAGCTTTTAGTAGGCTTGTATAGTGGTTTTTTAAATTCATTTTAAAACAATCCGCCTTGAATATTGCCTTTGATACGTCCTAAATGTTTATAAGCAAGTTCGGTCACTTCACGACCTCTTGGGGTTCGCATGATAAATCCTTGTTGAATTAAAAACGGTTCATAAACTTCTTCAATCGTTTCTGAGCTTTCGCTCACGGCGGTTGCAATGGTGGTGACCCCAACAGGACCTCCTTTGAATTTATCAATAATGGTGGTCAAAATTTTATTGTCCATTTCATCCAATCCATGGGCATCAACATTCAGGGCTTTCAACCCAAATTTTGCGATGGCAATATCTATTTTCCCGTTACCCTTAATTTGTGCAAAATCTCTAACGCGGCGTAACAGTGCATTGGCTATACGGGGTGTTCCTCGACTTCGACCTGCAATTTCTATAGCAGCCTCCATATTGATAGGGACTTTTAAAATCTCTGCACTTCTTTGAATGATTGTTGACAACAGTTCGGTTGAGTAGTATTGTAAGCGGCTGCTAATTCCAAATCGGGCACGCATTGGAGCGGTTAATAGCCCAGACCTTGTTGTTGCTCCTATTAAGGTAAAAGGGTTTAAGTTGATTTGAACCGTGCGTGCATTGGGTCCAGATTCAATCATAATATCGATTTTATAATCCTCCATAGCGGAGTATAGATACTCTTCTACAATTGGGCTTAGACGGTGAATTTCGTCAATAAATAACACATCCCTTTCTTCCAAATTGGTGAGTAAGCCTGCAAGGTCTCCTGGCTTATCCAATACAGGGCCTGAGGTAACTTTAATTCCAACTCCAAGTTCATTGGCAAGAATATGTGCTAGGGTCGTTTTTCCAAGTCCTGGAGGGCCATGAAACAAGGTGTGATCCAAGGCTTCGTCGCGTTCAACTGCGGCTTCTACAAAAATTTGTAGGTTTTCAAGAACTTGGTCTTGCCCTGCAAAATCATCAAATGAAAGAGGTCTTAATACTTTTTCAATATCGTGTTCTTCAGCTGAGAAATGGTCGTCGGTTGGATCCAGATTTTCATTCATATACACAAATATAAAGAAAAAGCCTTTCTTGTTTTAAGAAAGGCTTTTAAATATAGTATTTAGTTGCTTAGTATCTAGTGTTGTAGTTCTTCCTCACCTTCTTTTGAAGGGATGTGTTGTTGCACAAAGTCTTCATCATGACCTGGCTTGCTATAATCATAAGCCCAACGATGTACGTGAGGGATTGCTCCTGGCCAGTTTCCATGCATATGTTCTACGGGGGTGGTCCACTCTAAAGTATTAGACCTCCATGGGTTTTGTTCTGCTTTTTTACCATAGAACATACTGTATACAAAGTTCCATAAGAATACCAATTGAAATAATCCACCGACAAGTGCAAAGACGGTAATTAGTATCTGAACATTTGAGGTGTCATCAAATAAAGGAAAGTTACTGTTTGTGTAATAACGTCTTGGTAGTCCCGCCATTCCTATAAAGTGCATTGGGAAAAATACGCCATAAGCACAGATGGCCGTTACCCAGAAGTGAATGTACCCTAAGTTTTTATTAAGCATTCGTCCAAACATTTTTGGAAACCAATGGTATACTCCTGCAAACAGTCCGTACAATGCTGATATTCCCATTACTAAGTGGAAGTGTGCCACAACAAAATAGGTATCATGAACATTAATATCCAAAGCACTGTCGCCAAGTATAATTCCTGTTAACCCTCCTGTAATAAAAGTAGATACCAAACCAATTGAAAACAACATGGCTGGGTTCATCTGTAAATTTCCTTTCCATAAGGTGGTAATATAGTTGAATGCTTTTACAGCAGATGGGATGGCGATAAGTAAGGTCGTAAATGTAAATACAGATCCTAAAAATGGATTCATTCCTGAAATAAACATATGATGTCCCCATACAATCGTTGACAAGAATGCTATCGCCAAAATGGAGGCAACCATTGCTCGGTATCCAAAAATAGGTTTCCGTGAATTTGTTGCAATGACTTCGGATGTAATTCCTAAAGCTGGCAGTAATACAATGTATACTTCTGGATGTCCTAAGAACCAGAATAGGTGTTCGAATAATACTGGAGATCCGCCTTGATAATGTAATACTTCGCCTTGAATAAAAATATCTGATAAGAAGAAAGACGTTCCAAAACTACGGTCCATAATGAGTAATAAGGCAGCCGATAGTAATACGGGGAAGGATACGACTCCAATCACAGCAGTGATAAAAAACGCCCATATTGTTAAGGGAAGTCTTGTCATTGACATTCCTTTTGTTCTGAGGTTTAGAACTGTTACAATATAGTTTAGTGATCCTAATAATGAGGAGGCAATAAAAATGGCCATGGACACCAACCATAAAGTCATTCCAGCTCCAGACCCTCCTTGCGCTAATGGCAAGGCACTCAGAGGAGGATAAATGGTCCAACCTGCTGCTGCTGGTCCTGCTTCAACGAATAAGGAAATAATCATGATTACACTTGACAAAAAGAATAACCAATAGGAGACCATATTAAGGAATCCTGATGCCATATCTCGTGCTCCAATTTGCAATGGAATTAATAAGTTACTAAAAGTTCCACTCAAACCAGCCGTCAGTACAAAGAATACCATAATGGTTCCGTGAATGGTTACTAAGGCTAAATAGATATCCGCATCCATTACACCGCCTGGAGCCCATTTTCCTAGAAGAGCCTCAAAAATTACATTTGGTTCTGTTGGCCATGCAATTTGCATACGCATTAACAAGGACATTAAAATCCCTATCACTCCCATAATAACCCCAGTAATTAAATACTGCTTGGCGATCATTTTGTGATCCTGACAAAAAATGTATTTCGTTATGAAAGTTTCTTTGGGATGATGTCCATGATCGTCTTGGTGTGCGTGAGTATCTACCTGTGCTGACATAATCTTATGTTGTTATTTCTTTAATTTTTAATTTTGAACTAAAGAGTTCTTAAATAATTTTTGTTCTTTTAACCATGCCTTGTAGTCTTCTTCAGATTCTACAATAATTTTCATTTGCATGTTATAATGCGACTTTCCACATATTTTATTACAAAGCAATAAGTAATCAAATTCATAGCTATCTAATGGCTCTTCGCCTTTGGCTTGTAGTTCTTTACTTTTATTAACTCTGATTTTATTGATGTTTCTTACTTTTTCGTAAATGTCTGGATTCAATCGCATTTCTTCTGTGGTTACTGTTGGTGTGAATGCAAATTGAGTAATCATTCCTGGCACACAATTCATTTGGGCTCTAAAGTGAGGCATGTATGCAGAGTGTAAGACGTCTTGTGATCGCATTTTAAATAATACTGGAACCCCTACAGGGAGGTGTAATTCAGTTGTAATAATATCATCTTGAGCGTTTGGATCTGATTCGTCTAAGCCTAAAATATTGGCATTATCTAGATTGATGAGTCGTACGTTGGCTTTTCCTAAAACATTGTCCTCACCAGCATAGCGTGCTTTCCAGTTAAACTGTTGTGCATACAGTTCTACAACTATTGGATCTTCATCTTCGTTAATAGTCATGATGTCTGTCCAAGTAAACAACCCATACATGATAAGTCCTGCCAAAACAATCACAGGAATGACCGTCCAAATAAATTCTAGCTTATCATTATCTGCATAAAATAATGCTTTACGTCCTTTTTCTCCTTTGTATTTAAAGGCGAAGTAGTGTAATAAAAACTGTGTGATTGTTTGAACAATAAAAATCACCACCATAGAAATAATCATTAAACGATCAATTTCAGGGCCGTGTTCTGACGCTGAATTTGAGGTTAGCGGTAAATCTCCCCAAAGTGCAAATGACACAATTGTGATCCCATAAATAAAGCCTAAAAAGGCCAACATAAGGTATCCTTGAACTTTGTTGTCACCATCGTTGGCAACTTGAGATAGATCTTTATTTACTTGTGCTAAATCAAAGATTTTGACCATTTGCCAAATTGCAATTGTGATCCCTAATAAAATTAATATTGTTAATAAGCCAGTCATCGTTATATGTTGTCTTTTTAAATTTTAATTAATAATGAAAGTGTTCGCTTTCCTTGATAAATGGATTTCCTTTTGCTAATAATGGAGCTTTTGAAAGCGCATAAAAAACAATGAATAAGAATAGTCCCAAAAACAATAGTATCGCACTAATTTCAGGAATTCCAATAAACCAACGGTCTCCTACTGTAGCAGGCATAATCATATTGAAAACATCCATATAATGTCCGAACAAAATCACAATACCTGCCATTACTATGAACCATGGTACACGTTTATAATCGCTATTCATGAGTACTAAGAATGGGAAAATAAAGTTTAAAATGATCATTCCAAAGAATGGTAGGTTATAGTCTTCTATACGTGTTACAAAATACGTTACTTCTTCAGGGATATTTGCATACCAAATAAGCATAAATTGTGAGAACCATAAATAGGTCCAGAAGACACTAATGGCAAACATAAATTTTGCTAAATCATGAAGGTGGCTGTCGTTTACAAATTCCATCAGTCCTTTTGACTTTAGGTAGATTGTAATTAGAGCTATGACAGTGATTCCACTTACAAACATACTTGCAAATACGTACCACCCAAATAGGGTGCTAAACCAGTGTGGATCGACACTCATAATCCAATCCCAAGACATAATAGATTCTGTATAGATATAAAATACTAGGAATGCAGCTGAAATTCTAAAGTTCTTTTTAAAGTTGCTATTGTCATTCACATCGGCTAAATCTTGCGCTAATGAAAATTTACGTGAGAAATAACGGTATAAACTCCATCCTGTAATAAAAATCAAGCCACGAATTGCAAACCATGTTTTATCTAACCAACCCGATTTTGCTTGAATGAGTTCGTCATGTGCTACTACTTCTGGATCCATCCATATAAAGATGTGATCTCCTGCCCATAACGCGATTCCTAAAACAATGAGTCCTCCGGGTAAAACATAGTATGTAATGGCTTCCATCACTCTAAATAGTACGGGAGACCATCCTGCTTGAGCGGCATATTGTATGCCATAAAAAGCGAGTACACCCAAAGAAATCATAAAAAAGAAGAATGCTGCTACATATAAAGCTGCATAAGGTCTGTTGTGCATTTGATGCAGAACGTGTTCTGCGTGCGCATCGTCATGATGTGCCTCTTCCGCATGCGCATCAGAATCATGTGTGGAATGATTCATCGCTGCATGAGCCTCAGCATCTGTTTGAACATCGTGATGGGTTGCTTCAGTCGTTTCTTCGCCATGGGAAGCATTTGCACCATGGTGCGAATTTTCTTCTGCTAATAGTACTTTGACATCATCAAGGGTTAACCCATGAGATTCTATATAGCTTGTACCCCATCCTATTACGCCAAGAACGAATAGAGCGAGAGAAACAATTTTAAGTCTTTTTGAAAACGTGTACATATTGATATAAATGTTTTACTTTTCTTTATTTTTTTAATTCTGCTCTAAGGGTTTCAACATAGGCAGTCACTTGCCAACGTTCTTCCTCATTTAATAAATTTGCATAAGATCCCATAGTGTTTTTACCGTAATAGATTACGTGGTAAATACTTCCTTCGGTAATAGCTCTATCTGCATAGCTTGGAACTCCAAGAATTTTTTCTCTTTTTACAAGTTTTCCTTGTCCGGCTCCTTTGTTTCCGTGACAGATACCACAATAGATGTCATATAATTCCTTACCTCTTTTCGCATCCAATTCAGTAGATTCTAGTGGAGATTTTAAATCGGAAAGTGCTGCTGCATACCCTTCATTTGTGTTTTCATATTCATATAAAGAATGTCCTCTAGAGATTGTTCCTTCAACAGGCAATAGGGCTTGTTGAGAATTCGGAAAAACTTCATATTCACCATAGGCTTCATAGCCAATAGACTCATACATGTTTGGAAAGTATTGATAGTTTGGACTGTTATCATTCTGACATGAAAACACGGTTCCAAAGGTCAATACTAAAACGATTATTTTTGATACACTTTTCATAATACTAATGTGCTTCTTTATCAACAATATGTACCTCTACTGCGCCTGATTTGGTCAGAAGGGCTTTTAATTCCTTTTCGTTATCATGAACAGGGATTTCCATTAGAAAATGGTCATCGGTCGTTCTTGGATCCGGATTTTCTGCATTTTTAAACGGCCACATTCTACTTCTTAAATAAAAGGTAATCACCATTAGGTGCGCCGCAAAAAAGACGGTTAATTCAAACATAATTGGCACAAATGCCGGCATGTTTTCGATATAGCTAAAACTAGGTTTTCCTCCAATATTTTGAGGCCAGTCTTCTATCATGATATAATTCATCATGACTGTTGCCACAATTAAACCAACACAGCCATACATAAATGCAGCGATGGCAATACGTGTGGGTTCTAATCCCATTGCTTTATCCAATCCATGGACTGGAAAAGGCGTGAATATCTCTTCGATGTGATGCTTTTCGTTCTTAACAGTTTTAACTGCTGCCAACAATACGTCATCATCTGTATATAGTGCGTGAATAACTTTAGAAGATCCCATAGGCTACTCTTTTTTCTTTTTAGGTGTTTTTTTCACTGGTTTTGACTTAGGAGCTGTTCGTTCATCTGAACCAGTTCCTACTAAGCTTCCGCCTGCTTCTCTAATATTTTTATAACGTTGTCCTGAAGACTTTAATATGGTTTTGACTTCTGCTTGTGCAATTACTGGGAACGTTCTAGAGTATAGCAAGAATAACACAAAGAAGAAACCGATAGTTCCAATAAAAATTCCAATATCTACAAACGTTGGTGAGAACATCGTCCATGAAGATGGCAAATAATCTCTGTGGAGAGAGGTTACTATAATCACAAAACGCTCAAACCACATTCCGATATTTACAACAATGGAAATAAAGAAAGAGAACATAATACTTGTTCTTAATTTTTTGAACCACATAAATTGTGGTGAAAATACATTACAAGACATCATTGCCCAATACGCCCAAGCGTAAGGACCTGTAGCTCTATTTAAGAAAGCATATTGTTCGTATTCAACTCCTGAGTACCAAGCGATAAATAATTCAGTGATATAGGCAACTCCAACAATAGATCCCGTAATCATAATGACGATATTCATCAATTCGATGTGCTGAACAGTGATATAATCTTCAAGATTACAGACTTTACGCATGATAATTAATAAGGTATTTACCATGGCAAAACCAGAGAAAATCGCACCTGCTACAAAATAAGGTGGGAAAATGGTGGTATGCCATCCCGGAATTACGGAGGTGGCAAAATCAAATGATACAATTGTGTGTACCGATAAAACTAAGGGCGTTGCAAGTCCTGCAAGTACTAAAGACACTTCTTCGAAACGTTGCCAGTCCTTTGCTCGTCCACTCCATCCAAAACTCAATAGGGAATAAATTTTCTTTTGAAAAGGTCTTACTGCACGATCACGAATCATGGCAAAATCTGGTAGTAAACCTGTCCACCAAAATACAAGTGATACAGATAAATAAGTGGAAATTGCAAATACATCCCACAACAATGGCGAGTTAAAGTTAACCCATAACGACCCAAATTGGTTTGGAATTGGTAATACCCAGTATGCTAACCAAGGCCTTCCCATGTGAATGATTGGAAACAATCCAGCTTGAATTACAGAGAAAATCGTCATGGCTTCCGCAGAACGGTTAATCGCCATACGCCATTTTTGTCTGAATAGGAGGAGTACTGCTGAAATCAGAGTTCCTGCATGTCCAATACCAACCCACCAAACAAAGTTTGTAATATCCCAAGCCCAACCAACGGTTTTGTTTAGACCCCAAGTACCAATCCCCGTAGAGATGGTATAAATCATACACCCTATTCCCCAGCCAAAAGCTGCAAGTGCAATAGAAAATACTATCCACCATAATTTGTTTGCTTTTCCTTCAACAGGTGCAACAACGTCCAAGGTCACATCATGATATGATTTTTCTCCTGTAACTAATGGTCTTCTGATAGGTGCTTCGTAATGAGACGCCATAATCCTTTTGTATTATTTCTTAATTATTTATGCTTCGTTTGTGTTTCTTACTTTCACTTGATAAACCACATTTGGTTTTGTACCAACGTGATCTAATAAATGATAAGCACGCTCATCATCTTTAAGTTCTGTAATTGCACTTTTCTTATTATTGATATCTCCAAAAACAATGGCTCCTGAATCACATGCCGACGAACATGCGGTCTTGAATTCGTCTGGATTTACTTCTCTTCCGTCACGTTTGGCATCCAAAATTGTTTTTTGTGTCATTTGAATACACATCGAACATTTTTCCATCACACCTCTAGATCGAACAGTAACATCTGGATTAACAACCATACGTCCTAAATCGTTATTCATGTGGTAATCAAACTCGTCATTCTCGTTGTATAAGAACCAGTTGAATCGACGTACTTTATAAGGACAGTTGTTAGCGCAATAACGCGTTCCAACACATCGGTTATACGCCATATGGTTCTGACCCTGACGACCATGAGATGACGCTGCTACTGGACAAACGGTTTCACATGGTGCATGGTTACAGTGCTGACACATGATGGGTTGAAAAGCAACTTGTGGATTTTCAGAGGGTAATTCCATTTCTCCAAAAGTACTTAATGAACTTCCTAACCCTTGAATATTGTCTTTGGTGGTATTATCGCCTTCAAATGTTTCATCTGAAGAATAATATCTATCGATTCGTAGCCAGTGCATGTCGCGACTTCTACGAATTTCTTCTTTTCCTACAACTGGAACGTTGTTTTCTGCATGACATGCTATCACACAGGCACCACATCCTGTACAAGAATTTAAGTCAATGGATAGATTAAAATGATGACCAATCGAACGATCAAACTCATCCCATAAATCTACATCTGGCGAATCCACAGGCGTTTCTTCGTGGTTCAATGACACCACACTGACGTGGTTCCAATTCGCTGCTGATTCTGTATTGAAAATCTCTAGGGTCGTTTCCTTAATAATATCCCCTCTGCCCATTAGTGTATTGTGTAACTGAACACAAGCAAATTCATGCTTACCATCTGTGAGCTCTACAGTAGCGGTTTGAACATTGTTAAAATCCGTATATAATGGGTAGGCGTTGACACCTGTTTGCATTTCTGCTTTAAGACCTTCCGTTCGGCCATATCCAAAGGACATTCCAACGGTGCCTTTTGCTTGCCCTGGTTGAATGATCACTGGAACTTTTACAGTGACACCATTTACGGTCACATTTGCATATTTTCCATTCAATCCACCATCGGCATCATGACGGTTTTCACTGAAAAAAGTACTGGTTTCTAAAAAGAATCCTAATTCTTTAGCATCAAATTCAGAAATTGTTAAGTAGTTGTCCCAAGTGGTTCTTGTCAAAGGGTCAGGAAATTCTTGCAACCAAGGATTGTTGGCTTGTTGACCATCTCCCATCCCCGTTTTTGGATACAATGTAAGTTCCATTCCAGAACTCACTGTTGCAGCGAGTACATTCACCGCAGTTTCTATTTCTGAGATTGCACTCCCATCAAAAGCATCTACAGTATCTAATGTTGCCGAAGTTGACGACACATACACTCCATCGTGTAAGCTCTCATTCCATGAAGCTCCTTTTAGCACGTTACTGTTCCAATAAGACTTAACATAATCATGATAAGACTCTGAAGTTCCAACTAATTCTAATAAAACGTCTTGAAATTGTTTGGTATCAAATAAAGGACGAATTGTTGGTTGCATAAGCCCATAATGTCCTTTTTTAGTTTCTAAATCGCCCCACGATTCTAAATAATGAGACGTCGCAGCAACATATTGAGATACAGAAGCAGTTTCATCATTTTTCATGGTGAAAGCTAAAGATAATTCTGTTTGTTTTAATCCTTTGACAAATGCATCTGCATTTGGAAGTGTGTATGCTGGATTGACCCCAGCCATGATCACAGCACCTACTGTACCTGAATTCATATCTGATACCAATTGAGCAACCGCTTTATCATTCCCTTGACGGGTTAGGATTGGGTTGTTTGGATCAAACGCCTTACTGTTTAGTTTTTCGTTGATGGCCAATACAATATTTTGTGCATTCACATCTTGAATTCCTGTAAGGACCACCGCATTAGAACCGGCTTTAAGCAGTTCAGAAGCCGCATTATTTACAGCCGTTTCTAAAGGTGCAGGAAGTTCCCCTCCAACAGCTGTTCCAACTATTTTACCATAAAGTTTTGCCAGCGCTACTTTTTGTTGTGAGGGTTTCATTGGCACACGTTTATCGGCATTTGCTCCTGATAAACTCATATTTGCTTCAAACTGAATGTGACGCGACATTTTTCCATTTTTAGGAACTCGTCCTTGTGCATAAGCAGCGTCAAAACCTCCACCTTGCCAATCGCCTAAAAAGTCAGCACCTATAGAAACAATGGTTTGAGCTTTTGAAAAATCGTAATTTACTAAGCCTCTTTGGCCATATTTATTTTGGTACGCATCTGCCGCAGCCGATTCTGAAATCGCATCATAAACCACATGGCTTACATTTCCGTACTTTTGTTTAAAGTCAGAGATCAATTTTGAAGTCGATGGACTTGCAAAGGTTTGTGTTAACAATACAATTGATTTATCGGACCCTTTTAATGCTTCTAATTTTTGAGCCACTTCTGCTGTAAGTTCTCCCCAACCGATGTCTTGACCCTCTTTTTGTGGACCTGCAAGCCTTTGATTGTCATATAAGTCTAATACAGAAGCTTGTACTCTAGCGTTGATTCCTCCGCTGGCTTTTGCGAGACTGTTAGATTCTACTTTTATAGGACGCCCTTCTCGTGTTTTGATTAAAATACTCGCAAAATCATACCCATTAGCAATCGCTGTTGCATAATAATTTGCAACGCCAGGAATAATTTGTTCTGGTTGAACTACGTAAGGAATTGATTTAATCACAGGCCCTTCACAGGCAGCTAATGATGCTGCTGCGGTACTGAATCCAACATATTTTAAGAAATCACGACGCGTTGTACTAGAAGAATTTAGGGTGTCTTTATCACCTAAAAATTCATCTACAGGAATTTCTTGTGTGAACTCCTTTTGTTTAAGCGTCTCAACAGCAGAACTATGATTTGGATTGAGCTCCTCAACACTTTTCCAGTATTTCTTATTTGATGACATATATCTAATGTTACTTGTTGATCGTTTTATTTAATTTCTAATAATGACATTTTCCACACTCTAAACCACCCATTTGAGCAGCAGTGAGTTGCTCAACTCCATATTTCTTGGTGAGTGCTTCGTGAATTTTATCATAATAGGCGTTATCCTGTACTTTTACATTTGTTTCTCTATGACAGTTAATACACCAGCCCATCGTTAATGGAGAGAACTGATACATAATTTCCATTTCTTCTACAGGTCCATGACATGTTTGACATTCCAATCCTGCCACCGAAACGTGTTGCGAGTGATTAAAATACGCAAAATCAGGAAGGTTATGAATACGCACCCATTTCACTGGCTTTGTGTTTCCTGTATATTTTTGTTCGGCATCATCCCATCCAACAGCATCGTATAATTTTTGGATTTCTCCATCGTAAAATTCTTTGGTGTACTCTTCGGTTGCAGTTTCGGGTGATACTTCATAAATAGATTTATGACAATTCATACACACGTTCAATGCTGGAATTCCGGAGTGCTTACTCACACGTGCTGAAGAGTGGCAATATTTACAATCGATGCCGTTGTCGCCTGCATGAATTTTATGAGAATAATGTATGGGTTGAATTGGTTGGTAACCTTGATCAACACCCACTTGCATAAAGTAGCCATACACAAAATAGGCACTAGACAATAAAAAGAAGATTGCCACAACCAACATTAAAAATTGGTTTTGGATAAATGCTTTCCAAAGTGATTTTCGTTGCACCGCTTCAGCAATTTCAACGTTGTTTGCAGTTGCAAAACGACGCAATGTTTTATGGACTAAAAAGAGTCCTAATGCCAACAATCCAAAAAGAATAGCAAGAGCACCCAAAACGAGTTCTTGGGAAACGCCACCTTCGGTGGATGTGGTTTGTACAGCAGTTGCAGTTGCAGCAACTGGAGCCGCTTTATCTTGAGCGGTGTACGCTAAAATATCGGATAGATCCTGATCTGATAGCTGAGGGAAAGCCGTCATGGCAGACCCATTGTACTCCGCATAAATTTTGTTTGCATAGGCATCGCCAGATTTGATTAGGGCGGAGCTGTTGCGAATCCATGCATTGAGCCAAGCTCTATCCAAACCTTCATCTTCGCTAAGTCGTGTTTCAACATATCGAAGCGCAGGCCCTGTCATTTTTTTGTCTAATTGGTGACAAGCCGCACAGTTGGCGTTAAATAAAGATTTCCCTTTGACAGGATCTCCATCTTGAGCGTAGAGCGATGTGAATATAATTGAGAAAAATAAAAGCCCCGAAAATAGCGTTTTCGAAAGCGCGTAATTGTTAAATCCCTGTTTCATAGCGTTGATAGAAGTCATTTCTAAACTTTGATTTAATTTTAACATGCAAATAGACCCTATTCGCTTATTAAAATCTTCCGCAAAAGTAACATTTAATGTGCATTTTTTAAATGTTAGATATGCGTAAATATATAATTTATAAACATTCTAAATAAGCAATTATATTATCTTTTAATTTTATTCGTTTACATTTGTAAAATCAACACAATACTATGAATTTATTTAATTGGAAATTACTCGTTATAAGTGCCTTATTTTCAGTCAAAATGATGGCTCAAGAAGGCAGTGTAAGCATTCAGAAGAGTTTTGAAATTGAGCGTGTATTGGCGCTTAAAAAAGAACTGAAC
>Ga0209138_1002483_pt1 | contig 14226 bp, 14 predicted proteins | sample SaaInl3SG_22_DNA_FD_184645 | JGI IMG/M metagenome (GOLD analysis project Ga0209138, IMG submission 184645) | Marine microbial communities from expanding oxygen minimum zones in the Saanich Inlet - ESP_153SG_22_DNA (SPAdes) (version 2) | ecosystem: Environmental > Aquatic > Marine > Intertidal...
ATTGCGCAAGCAATTAGGCTCGAGTGGTGGAATTGGTAGACACGTTGGACTTAAAATCCAATGGACATTAGTCCGTGCGGGTTCAAGTCCCGCCTCGAGTACCATCTGGGACAAGTCATTTTTTTTGACTTGTCCCTTTTTTTTTGCCCTTCGGTAACCCTTGTTATACTTGGTAAGTTTGAAAAGCATTGGATTTATATCTGCGGTTCGAACTCGATTATTTTCAAATTGGAAATTTTTTGAAAATATCGAACCCAAAAGGCTTCTTTGCAGCTCTATTTCGGATTTAAAAAACTGGTTATCAATATTTTCCATCTTCTTAAAGCCTTTTTTATATTTTTCCAAAATTTCCTTCTTATCTCTAATCCCCGTTTCTTTTTCTTTGAGCTCATTTAATAACTCACTATAACGCATTTTAGTAATTTGATAATCTTCTTTGGATAAATCTCCTTCTATAAATAGGTCTTGAATTTTGTGAAGTTTGCTGGTTAGTTTTTCCTTCTGCTCATAATGTTTAGGCCCCAATTGAGTAGACTTTTGAAACTTTTCAAATTCCTCCTTAATTAACTCCATTAGTAATTCATAAGACTCTTTTGTTAGGGCTACACCTTTTAGGAATTTAGTAAACCAAGCATGCGCGTCTTCTACCCTTATTCTTATAGAACAAGGGCTAAAACAGTGGTAGTAAGAATAGGTGTTATTTCTACCCCTGGAAGTACTTGCACTCAGAGGCTTATTGCAAGAAGGACACATTATAAAACCCCTGAGTGGAAACTTTGGATTTACTTTTTTATGATTGGTTCCCTTTTGCTTCTTTCTACCCTCTAGTATTTCTTGAGCCTTATAAAACATCTTTTTAGTTACCAGCGGCTCATGAATCCCTTCTACCATTGCAGCAGGTTCCTCTTTATATGCTTTTAAAGGTACTATTCCACAGTATAGCGGGTTTCTAATAATTCTAGACATTGCTGAGCTACTACTTGAGAACCCTTTTTTCTTAAGCTTTAAGTATATCTCTTTAAGATTGTAGGTTCCTGTTGAAAAAAGTTCAAACAAGGTTTTAATATGGCGAGCATCCTTACTTGGGACAAGTATTGGTTTTTTGGAGCTATCTCTTCCTACACTATATCCTTTTGGAGGAGCGCCCACATATCGCCCTTCTTTAAAAGCCCTTCTCATCCCAGCAGTTACATTTTGAGAGCGTCTTTGGTTCTCTACTTCGGGGATAGATAAGTAAACCGCCAGCATGAGTCCTTGCTCTGGAATAGAAAGATCTAAAGGTTGAGAAATAGCGTTGGGTCTAATATTTAGATTATTGAAAAAATTAATCTTGTTATAAGACTCGGCAGTGTTTCTAGAGAACCTGTCCCATTTTAAAAATAAGAGTTCATCAATTTTAGAAGCATTTGATTTACAAAATGCCAATAGCTTTGTAAACTCTGGTCTATTAAAAGTCTTTGCAGAATAATCTTCTTTGTAGATTTTTAAAATGTGGTAATTATTATCTCTACAATATAGAATAAGCTTTTCTTCTTGGTCTCTTAATGAGAAACCTCTATCTGCTTGTTCATCTGTAGAGACCCTCACATATAGTATTACGTTTTTCATTAGTTTGATTTTAAATAGTGGTTAATTATTATTTGTGCGTATGTGTTTAATAACAATAAAGCTTCTTGTACTTCACTCTCTGTTAGTTTTTCTTTTCTATTCTTATTTAAAATAGCACTGGCTTTTTCTAAAGTCATATATCCTGATGCAAAGAGAAAGTGGACTTCCTCTGTGTCTTATTACATCAGGCTGACCTTGCAGGGACTGAATTAGTGATACACGTCTTTTCATAGTTATTTGGTAAGTATGGTTATCTTATAATTATCTTGACTTCTTGGTTCAATGAGCAGTCTTGCATTTTTAGGTAATTTATTATTTAGAAAAAATGCGGCTAATTGGTCAGCCCTTTTATGCTTCTCTCTAATAATAAGAGACTTAATTTTATCATCATCTACCATGATTTCAATATGCTTCGGGGCTTTAAATATTACTAAGTCTTTAATCTGCTTTTCTATTTCATCTAAATAAACCAAGTCCTTTTTCACATACTCAAACTCAATAGCTACAATTTTCTTTATCATAGGCATTATAGGAATGCAGATAAAAGGAACCGAGTCCATTAATGAAAGTAGTTTAATGGGTAACTGTTTATCTCCTGAACTAAAGTGATGCTCCCCTGTGGTAGGAAAGTAAAACATAGACATTGGATTTTTATTTAGTAAAATACTATCTACCACAACATCTGTAAAAGGGTTATACTCTTTTCTAAGCTCTTTAAGCAACAACTCATCAGATGCAATCTGTTTTACTTTGTCCTTAACTTCACTAGTGACCAATCTGTCTTTTCTAGAAAGAAAGGCTTCCAATTTATTTTCTAGAAAATTTTCATGTCTAGGTTTATCCCAAACATCTTTTGCTAAGGATGCTAATCTTGTGCTGTCTATTCCCATACCATTTAATTGGTCTACAACAAACAACCAAACAGCCTCTGGAATATTCATTCTAGCATGCTTTTCTTTTGCAAAAAAAGGCAACACTATTTTTTCCTTCCAATAAGACACCTGTCTCGAACTAATACCTAAGTGTTTTGGTAAAACATATCTCTCAGAGAGTAAGGAACCTATATATTTAAAATCTTCTATCATTTCTATAAATTTACGTAAATGTAAATTATTTTATATAATTACACAAATTAAAGTAGATTTTAGTATATTTGAAAAATAAAAAATGCCCAAAAAGTGGGTTTAAAATAAAAAAGCAAGCGTCTACCTCAGGAAAATCAGAGGTAAACAAAGGTAGACCTGGTAGCAAAATCAAGTATCATGGCAGAATTTACAGACAACAACAGAAATATGACCTTAAGTACTAAGGCTACCATTAATGATAAAATGGAATTAGTGAGACTTGCAGAAAAGCATGGTGTGACTCTTTCTGAATTTAATTACACCATTCTAATGAGCTTTAAAAATCAATATGAATATATTGGAAAAGACAATCCTGAAATAGATAAATTAAAAGAAGAAATCAGAAAGCTGAAAAGCAAAAACACGAGGCTTGAAACCAAGCTTGAAAATGCCGACTATAGGGTACAAATGGAAATGGATAGTGTTGTTAAAATTAGAAATGAGTATGATGATTGTAAGTACCAGCTCAAAGAAGCATTAGCAGAAAAAGCAGATCTTTTAGATAAGTTAGAAAAAATCCAAAGTGACCTTTCTAAGGCAAATGAAAAAATTGAAAGTCAAAGCAATACAATTAAAGATGAGAATCTACAAAAAGTAGGCATTGGATTGTTTAGCGTCGCATTAACAGCTTTTGGAATTAATTTGGCTAGGAAGTGATATATAGTTTTAATGTTATTTTTTAAAATAACATTTTGGAATATTTATTTTTAAAAATAAAAAAACCTTCAGCTACATAGGCCTATGCTTTCTTTTCTTTCAGCGTTGGGGCAATCATACTTTTGACAAGTTTTGGCTTGTACGGTTGGCTTTTTGAGCGACTTGCCAATGTGTGTCGGAAAAGCCCGCATTGCATATAGATTTTGTTGGCATACGTTTTTCATTCTTTTATTGGGTCACCAAATATTTTTCTAATTCCAAAAGCTAAAACCCAAGCACCAATTACTGGCCATAATGTCAGTATATTAATTGAAAGAACTCCGACTATCAGGTATGACAATCCGCCTAAAATCAATGCTAAATGTTTAAATTGATACTTAGAAGCTGAGACGAGTATAAATACTCCCATCAACATTGAAAGTCCTATAATAATGTAAAGTGCTTTCTGCATATCAGGTTGGTATTGTTGTGAACATTATGTATGCTGAAATCGGTCAAATTATTATGCCCAAAAGACTCATTGTATACTTTCCAAGTAGTCTTTCGATAAAGACCGCCAAGAACAAAAAGACAGGTCCAATAATGAAGACACCAAAAGGTGCCAACCAAGAAACTTTATATCCATAGTAGATTAAAAATCCGAATCCCACAATTATTCCTAAAAATGATAAAATTGAAAGGGCTAGTTCAAAAACTTTGCTTGAGGTAATTAAAATAATTAAAGCCTAAATATGTTTATTATGCTATTATAAACAAATATCATAGGGCTTTTTTATTCTCATTTGTTTTACTTAAATAAAACATGATTTATGAAGCCTATTTTCACCATTCTCTGCCTGTTGCTTTTTTCATTCACCAATGCGCAAATATTTAACCCTGTTAGCTGGGAAACAAATTTAAAAGAAATAGAGACGGGTTTATTTGAATTATCCATTACTGCCAAAATTGAATCAGGGTGGCATTTATATGACACAGAAAATATAGAAAATGGCCCTTTTCCAACATCAATCGATTTTGAAATACCGGAGAATAGTTCACTGTTTGGGGATCTTCAACGTCAAAAACCGATTGTAAAATACGATTCAATATTTGAGATGAATGTAGGGTATTACAAAAACCAAACTACGTTTACTCAAAAAATAAAACTCCAAAATCCTTTAGATAGTGTTAATGTACTAATTTCTTACATGGCTTGTGATGAAAAAAGATGCCTGCCTCCCAAAGAAGTTCTGCTCTCATTTAATGGAAAAGAGGTTTTAAAGAAACCTGTAAAAGAGGAACATCAAATAGCAGCAGATTCAGGAGATTTACTTTCAATATTTATACTAGCCTTTTTATTTGGTTTTACAGCATTATTAACTCCTTGTGTTTTTCCAATGATTCCTCTCACGGTAAGCTTCTTTACTAAACAGAGTGAAAATAAAATTCAAGGGATTAGAAACGCCTTACTTTTTGGAATTTCCATTGTCTTTATTTATGTTTTCTTGGGGATTTTAATTACCATGCTATTTGGCTCAGGAGCATTAAATGCTTTAGCCACTAATATTTGGTTCAACTTTTTTATGTTTGTCTTATTAGGGGTATTTGCCTTTTCTTTCTTAGGTGCTTTTGAAATTAATCTTCCTAATTCATGGGCAAATTCATTGGACAAGAAATCTTCTAAAAAAGGATTTGTAGGGATTTTCTTTATGGCATTAGCACTCGCTGTAATATCTTTTTCGTGCACAGGACCTATTGTGGGTACACTTTTAGTTCAAGCAGCTACTGGGCAAAATCTTTTGGGTCCCATCATTGGCATGTTTGGTTTTTCTTTAGCAATTGCCATACCCTTTACCTTATTTGCCGCATTTCCAGGGTGGATGAATAGTTTGCCAAAATCTGGAAGTTGGCTTCAAACCGTAAAGGTGGTACTGGGCTTTTTGGAATTGGCTTTTGCACTTAAATTTTTATCAAATATTGATTTAGTATTACAGTTAGAAATACTGAATAGAGAAGTCTTTTTGTCTATTTGGTTGGCTATTTTTATTTGCTTAACCATGTATCTCTTTGGATTTATTATACTTCCCCATCACTCATCCACCTCGACAAAGTTACCTTTGTCTTTGCCAAGACTTAGTATAGCTTTACTTAGCTTGAGTTTCACCTTGTATTTACTTCCAGGGCTATGGGGTGCTCCATTAAAACTAATCAGTGCATTCCCACCCCCTTTAAACTATAGTGAATCTTCTCCTAATATGATTCACGCTAACACAGATGAATTAAGTAATAAAACGCTTCCTGCCGGAGCTCATATGGTAGCCCCTTATAATATTCTGAGTTTTAATGACTATCAGACCGCACTATCTTATAGTAAAAAAGAAAATAAACCATTACTAATAGATTTTACAGGACATGCCTGCGTAAACTGTAGAAAAATGGAACAGCTTGTTTGGTCTAATCCAAAAGTATTAGATGTGCTCCGTAATGAGGTGGTTTTAGTTTCCTTATACGTAGACGATAAAAGAAAATTAAATGAGGATGAATTCTTTGAATCCAAATTAAGACCTGGACATATAATTACTCAAATTGGTGAGAAGTGGGCAGAATTCCAAGCAATAAATTTTAATGCAAATGCACAGCCTTACTATGTAATGATAGATAATAATGAAAAACAAGTAAACAAAGCGTTCACTTATACATCTGATCCTGAATTATTTTTTGGATGGCTGGAGAAGGGTATTAACTAGTTTTTAGAACTAAAAAATAATCCAATGTTGAAAATAGATCCGAGTGAATATTGTGGAATTTCAATTATTTTATCTTGTTGCGCAAGGTACTTGTAGTCCTTAAATAAAATATTATTCTCATTAGTTGCATTAATAAGCGATGCTCTCACTTCCGTATTAAAAAACTTTCCTTTTTTTAACATATATGAAAAATTCAAATCCAACCTATTATAATCTGGAAGTTTGCTGTCATTTAATGTATCATAAGTTAGGTGATAATGGCCGTCAAAAAATGATACCCCTGTGGGTGTTGAACTTGGTAACCCAGAATGATGGGTCCAATTAATGCCCATATTTAAATCTTTAGCTTGAAAAATAAGTCCTAATGAAATTGAATTATTGAGATTATAATTTCCTGTAAACCAGTTAAAATTATTTACATTGTCAAATTTATTCTGAGTTTCTAGGTAACTATAGCTTCCCCAAAACAAGAACGAATTTAATTTAATATTGCCATAAAAATCTACCCCTGCAGCTTTACTTTCTCCGTAGTGATAATCTGAATCATGTGGGTCTAAATAACCGTAATTCATAGTAGTTATTCCTGACCAACGTTTATTAAAGAATTCAATATCTACGAGAAACCTATCTTTTACATAAGTGTAATTTAAGCTGTATTCCTTAGACTTCATTACAGGGAACAAACCTCCGTCAGAACCAACCCAAACAGGATTTCTTCGTTCCATAACATCGCTTAAAGATTGATTGGTTTGGAAAACATTTTGTGATTTGTGCTCATAGGAAAAGCCCAATAAATTAGAAGGTGTTATTTCTCGTTGTATTTTGATTCTGGGCTCTAAAATAAGTGATCCCTCGGTATTATATGAGACACCTCTTAATCCAATATTAAGGAGTGTTTTAGGATTTAAAGTGTGCTGTAAAGTAGCGTAAAGTGCATGGGTGATTAAGTTTGTATTCTCAAAATTTATTGTTTCAATATCTATAATTGATTCAGAGTCATATTCTAAAAAAATATTTTTTTTATTAAACCAATAGCCTGTTTCAATGAAGGTTTTTTTATTTATTGCTATATTAAAGTCCCATCTCGCAATAAATTCTCTAACCTTATTTTCCTTGGCCAAAACATTATCAATTTCCTCTTCAATCTCGTCGTCTTCCTCTTCAAGAGTGGTAATGTTCTGAGTGAGATCTAGAAAATTACTGGATTTTGAAATACTTACTTTAGAAGTGTTTCTTTCCCATTTACTCTCCCATGTGGCACCAAAACCATAATTATGTGAAAACAAGACCTCTTTATTTAAAATACTATTCTCTAATATGGAATAACTGAACTGATCATCTATGATATATCCATTAACTTGAACCTTATTATTTTTATTTACCTGTACTTTAATATTACCAGAATGGCTCCCGTAGTTAATACTATTATTTAGTGGAGCACCAATATTTTGATTGGCTTGTGTGAAGTTTTTTATAAAAAGGGTATGATTGTTCACTCCCTCTATATTGGGTAATGATTTTTTACTATTGAATTGTACTGAAAGATCTTTATTTAGAGGTACAGAAATTCCTGCTGAAACATCCAATAAATTAATCCCAAAATTATAATTCAAGTGATTATCTGGTATTGTAATCATTTCTACCACTCCACCAATATGGTCCCCCCATTTAGCAGGAACGCCACTTTTATAAATAAAAATTTTATCCACAGACTCTGGAGAAATAGAGGAAATCCCTCCAAATAATAGAGAAGTTCTATACACAGGAATGTCATTCCATAAGATCTTATTTTGGTCAGGAGACCCTCCATGAATTTGAAATTCTCCTATGGCTTCATTAAAATTGTTGATCCCAGGGAGTTTTTCTAAAGTAGAAAAAATATCCGTATTTATAGATCCCGGAATGGATGATATAGCGGAAGGTTTAATAACAAATGCGCCGTAATCTGAACGCTCTATTACTTTTGGGATATATGAGATAACTACTTCATCAAGGTTTACTAAATTAGATTCATCATTATAAATAGGATCCAGTAGACGTGTTCTGACAACATAATTATTTTGACCCACTAATATTATTTCTAGGTCAAAACGCTCTTTAAAATAATTGATAAATTCAATTAGTGTTTCAGGATAGGATAAAGGCGTATTCTTATCTATCAAATCCTCTTCTTTAAAAGAAAAGTTTACATTGTATTTTTTTGATGCCTTAAGAAGGTACTCTCTTGGCGTAATTTCTTGAGCCCAAGAGCCAAAACTATAGATGAAAAAAAAGCAAATAGCTAATGCATATTTCATTGACGGGGAATAATCACTACAATATTATCCTTTTGCAACTCAAAATCAAAATTGAAAGGATACAATACATTTTTTAAAGCCAATTCAATCTGGTCATTAATAAATAATCCGTTATAGGAACCTTCTAAAGAAACAGCATCTGTATTAAACGCAACATTATAAAAATTTGATAATTCTTTTAAAACTATATGTAACGGAACCTGATTTAAATATAAATAAGAGTTGTTAGAGGAATCTTTTGAGACATCATTGAACTTTGACTTTTTATTTGACAGGTTTTCAAATCCCTCAAGAGGTTTTAAAATAACTTCTTGCTTATTTGCTTTCACAGCTACTTTTCCAGTAAAACAAACAACATTGAAATAGTCTTCTCTATCAATAATATTAAAAGAGGTTCCCAAAACACTTACCTCACCATTCGGGCTATTGACCGTAAAAGAATTGCCTGGGATTACATTGAAAAGGGCGTTTCCTTCAAGAGTTACTTTTCTATTGAAGAAATACAAAACACTGTTATAAGATAATGAAGAATTTGGTGCCAATTTAATAGTTGTACCATCAAAAATTGAAACTATTTCTGAATTTCCAACAGACGTGATAATATTTTGATTGGCAAAAAACACTAGCACACTTGAAATACCAATCATTAAAGCCGCAGCGTATTTAATTAAGATACTTGTATTCGTTTTCCTTTTATTAAAGGATTGCATCTTTCTCAAAAAATTTGCTTTATGAGTGCTTTTTCTATTTGGAGATTCCCATTTATCACTGGTGTCAATTATCTTTTTATATAATTGAAATTCCTCTGAACCTATTTCTCTCTCCACTTGAGCATCTGTTAAATTACCCTCCAACCAATTGAGTAGTATTTTTTTGTTCTCCATTCTTAATACTTTTTGAGTTCAACAATCTCTGACCTTAAAAAGAGCAATGCATCATGTATTCTTTTTTCAACAGTCTTAATTGAAATTTCTAATTCCTCTGCAATTTCTTTGTATTTCTTTTTCTCTACTCTGTGTAAAAGAAAAGCGACCCTATGATCAGGTTTTAATTTTTGTATGGCGCTTTGAAGCTTTAAATTAAACTCCTTTTCCTCAATTATAAACTCAGGTGTTTCTGGTTTATAAGAAAAATTGACTAGTGGGTCGTACTGATCTCTTGTTTGTTGCTTTTTTATTTGATTCAATGCTTCTCTATTTCCCATTGTAAACAGTAGAGATTTAAAATTTGTTAAATGATATTCTTTACAGTTCTCCCATATTTTTAGGAATATATTTTGCGTTATGTCTTCTGCACTTTGAGAATCTTGATATTTGTATAAAAGAAACTTATATAGATCTTCAGAATATCTGTCATATATTTTCACGTAAAACGTTTCCTCACATAAATTCATGCTGATTCTAATTTTGAATAAATTTAAGCGATAAACCATAGATTATTGCATTTAAACCATCTGATCTATAATAATGTTGAAACCTGAAATCTGCATTTTTAAGTCCAAATCCTAGGACTTTAAATTGGGTGAAAATGTCTTTATAAGAAACTCCAAAACCAAACTGGGTTGACGTGAATCCAGACAAATCATAATCTGAGGTATAAAACGTATCCTTTGAACTATGCATCCCATATGGCTTAAAATAGTCTGCTTGTAACTGCGAATAGAATCTTGCTGAGGGGGTAAAAACAAAAGAATCTGAAATTCTAAAAGGTAGCTCAACAGAAGCTGTATGTGAGGTAACCCCCCAGTTATCATAATAGTACCTGTAAAATGTTCTCACGGCTAGTACATCACTAGCATAAATATTCAATCGGGTACCAAATGGAATTTTAATTCTGGAACTAGGGAGTCTTTCAATATCATCTGCAAGTCTAAAAACACCTGCATTTTGATTGGTTTCATATACTGGGATGAATTCAGACAATCCTATGTAGTGTTTGGGAACATCATTAAAATATATTCTATGATAAGGAGTTGACAACATTCCATGTTGGTACACAAAATCAAGATTAAATAAGATTTGTGCTCTTTTACTTAGGATTTGAGAAAAATCAAGTGATGCTGTATAAGAATTTCTATTAGAGCTCGTCCATTCCTTAAATTTTGACGGGTAATATGTACTTGTATTGTTACCCCTTTGATCTAAAACATTTACATTATTAAAATAACCGCTGTTTAAGAAATTTGATCCATATTTTCCATATTCATGAAGTTCTGTAGGATAGATGGGTTTCCATTGATCAAAAAATGCTTTCGCTTTAACCCCAAATTCAGTGTTTTTTTGGTTGAATAAGCCCACTATCCCAGCACCTAATCCTAACGAATTATAATCATATTCATTGGATGCATATAAATTGGTTGAAACTATTCTATTTCTGTCTTCGGAAGATTCACTATAATTTATACTAACATAAGTTAAAACATCTTTTCTTGAAGCCCCAGATGAAGCATACCAAGGAGTACCTATGGGGCCTCCGCTAAGATTTCCACTTGTAGAAGCTCCTGAATATGTATTAGGTACATTTCCCTTAGAGGACTTGTCGTCGTCGTCTTCATACTTATCATCATCTTCGTCATATTCTCCAGATGAATTAGCTGAGTAAAAGGGATTAATATTACTGGAAGATGCAGAAGTGTAAGCAGATATTCCAGAATCTACTGTCAAAACGCCATTATTCCCAATAGGAATATTTACAACTAGTGTGGGAGTGACATCTTGTATTTTTTCACTACCTAAACCTCCACCTACAGCGCCGTGTTTTCCATCTTGCTCGTAATAACTAGATAGAAATTCAATTTCTACTTGGTCTAAAACTTTTTTTTCATAAGTAGTATCAGAATCTTTTTGTTGTCCCAAAAGGATTGTAGAAACCAAGCTAAATAATAAAATTAGGCTATTTTTTTTCATAATCATTAGTTGCAACCACAGCCCCCACCAGTTTTTCCTCCGTTTCCACCTGCAGCGGCTTCTCTATAAATTTGAAAATTCATTTCAAAGCGCTCTAACGACTTTGGTCCTAACGCAATTAGCTCATCATTTATGTAAACCTTCTCGTATTCTTTCAAAACAGTACAGGAGGTGACATTTAACAAGACAATAATCAATAAAATTTTATAATAACTCTTCATTGGTTTTTAATTTATCTGATTTATGTATGGTATTAGAGGCATCTATAATGATGCAATGGGTGTCTTTTAGCTGGTTAATTAGATTTAAGCCATTCTCTACGCCTAGCACAAAAACTGTTGTTGCCAGGGCATCTGAAAGTTCAGCACTTGGACTAAAAACAGATACACTAACAATATTAGAAATGGGCCAACCTGTTCTGGGGTCAATAATATGTGAATAATTAACACCTTTGAATGTCACTCTTTTTTCATAGGTGCCGGATGTAGCTACCGCTTTATCCTTTAAAGGCACCCATGAGAAAATATTCTTTTTATTTAAAGGATTTGTAATACCCACAGTCCAGTCTGTACCGTCTGGTTTTACTCCCCAAGTATTTAAATCACCAGAAGCGTTAATAATACCACTCTTTACGCCCATTGAAAGGAGTAGTTTTTTAGCCATATCTGCTGCATATCCTTTTCCAATCCCACCAAAACCAATCTTCATACCAGGGTTTTTAAGAAATATGGTCTGATCGTTTTGATTCAATACAATATTTCTGTAGTCAATTTTCTCTACAGATTTTCTAATGTCATCTTTAGGTGGAAGTGATTTCATAGTGCCGTCAAATTTCCAAATCTTATCTATTGACGCGTAAGATATGTCGAATGCTCCATCGCTAATCTGAGAAATATATTTAGCTCTTTTTACAAGCTCAAAAACTTCTTTGTCTACACTCTCGGGTTTCAGTCCAGCAGATCTATTGACCCTTGATATTTGTGAATTTGAATCCCAACTAGAAATTAGTTTTTCTATACGTCCTATTTCTGCTATGGCGGCATCTATATATAAATCTCCTTTTTCTTTATTTATTGCTACTACTGTTATGTCAAATCTACTACCCATTAACAATACTGTTTTAGTATAGATTTGTGCTTTATTAGCGTTAAATAGAAGTGATAAGATTAGAAGGAATTTCATTACAGATTGTTTGCGTCAATTCTTTTTATATATGCTTCAGGGGCCCAGTTTTCATATCCAAAACGATCTAGTATTTCTTCATTACTATTCAAAATAACCACTAGTGGGAAATATCCATTGGCATTGAATTTTTCTGCCATCTTATCATTGTGCTTTTTTTGTAAATCTGTCAACTGATTTGCTTTTTTTCTCGGAAAATCTAACTTAACTAGGACGAGGCTTTCTTTTGAATAGGTTTTAAACTGCTCTGATTGCCAAATCTTTTTTTCCAATTTTATACAAGGAGCACACCAGTCTGAACCTTGAAAAACAAGCATCATTAATTTGTCAGATTTTTTAGATTCCTGAACAGCTTCTTTAAAATTATAGGTCCAATCTTGAGCATATGTTTGGAATGAAAAACTCAAAATACAAACAAATAAAAGCGTTCTACTATTAATTGTCATATCTCATGAAATTTCCGTTATTATCAAAATAAATCTCTATCCCATTAGATAAATCTACCTCTATATAAGATGTTTCTTGCTCCATCTTAATGATAGTATGTCCACTATGATTTGTGTTTACATAGGTTTGAATGTTAGAAAGAACTGTTGCGGAAAAACCCTGGGTATTTTGAGAAGCATCTGAGCTTGAATCATTACTTGAATCTTCATCTGAGCTTTCATTATCAGAACTATTATCATCCGAAGTATCATTATCTGAACTTGAGTTTTCATTACTCTCATTAGAAGAGTCATCTCCATCTGAGCTGTTACTGGAAGAATCACTATTCTCAGTTGCATCTGTGTCACTTTCTGCTCCAGATTCATCATCATTTTCTGAATTTTCATTGGATTCATTTTCTTCTTCAGATTCGTTTTCATTTTCTGAACCCTCATCTTCATAGGAATCATCGTCGTCTTCATAAGATCCACTTACAGTTGAACCTTTGGAAGCTTCGCTTAATGAAAGTAGTTCTTGTTGTAGTAGTTCGTCTTGACTTACAGTGTCTACAGTGCAAGAGGCTAAAATTAATAATGAGAATAGGGGGAAAAATAAAGTTTTCATTTTTAAGTTTTTTTAGTGTGTTTGTATATAAAACAACTACCTCTTAGAAAACCCTATTATTTTTTCATTTTTTATTAGAATAAATTATATCAGATTCGAAAACAGCGCCATCTCGAGCACAAAACCCCTGTTAATCATCTGATTTTCAAGGGTTTTTTTTGTTTTAATGATACTTTTTTTTACGATTATTGTATTATGACTCATAAAATAGGTCGCTTGTTCTAACCCATATAAAAACCCAAAAAATTTCAGTGCATCACTAGATTTAAGAAGAGGGGTGGGTTTTATAAAACAATAAATTACCTATTATATGTCACTTTTCATCGTTTATATATACCCTGAAAACCAACACACTTCCCCGCAACTAGGCACAACAAAAATCTTAATAAACTTTTAAATTGATGAAGTATAGTATTTTTTTTATTTTTACAAATAATATTTAATCATGAATTTGACAGTAATTAAAAGAGTGTTTTCTCCTCTATTACTATTATTGATTCCACTTTTTGGAAACATTTTTTCCAAGCAAGTCAATTGGTCTTTATTTGACTTTATAGTCATGGGGTCTCTGTTGGGATTGACAGGGCTAAGTATACATTTTATCATTGAGAAGCTTAGGAATAAAACATTTAAAATAGTGACTATTATTTTTGCTTTAATAATTTTTCTAATGATT